>Ga0209016_1001204_pt1 | contig 21967 bp, 20 predicted proteins | sample EPASupsiteSAE305_FD_187265 | JGI IMG/M metagenome (GOLD analysis project Ga0209016, IMG submission 187265) | Bioremediated contaminated groundwater microbial communities from EPA Superfund site, New Mexico - SAE3-05 (SPAdes) (version 2) | ecosystem: Environmental > Aquatic > Deep subsurface >...
CGGCGACATGATCTTGTCGAGCAGGTCGGCATCGGTCAGGGGGAGCAGGTAGCCGGCATAGCTGAGATCCTGCGGGGTGACGTTGCGCTTGAACTCCTTGGTATCGGTCCGTATACCGTAGAGGAGTGCGGTTGCGACCTGCTTATCGATCTTCACGTCCAGTTCCTGCATGTACTGGGTGAGAATGCTGGCCGTTGCCCCGATGCCGGGCCGGATATCGACAAAACTGCTCTGGGTTGCAAGGTGTTTTCCTTCCTTGTGGTGATCGATGATGATGTTGATCGGGGTCTGGGGGGGCACATCGTTGTTTGCACCCGGGCCCGAACAGTCGACAAGGGCAAGGTACGTGCAGCCCTGGAGAGCTTCAGGAGTCAGCCGCTCCATCTTGATATCGAGCAGGTTGACAAACGTCCGGTTCTCCTGGTGCCCGATATTGCCTTCGTAAAAAATCCGGGTTGTGAGCGACTTCGGGTTCGCACGCCGGGCGATCTCGGCAAGGGCAACTGCCGATGAAATGGCATCGGGATCGGGGTTCTTGTGGGTGATGATCCCAAGCGTCCCGTCCCAGCCGGAGAGCAGGGCAAAGAGCCGCTGCGAGATCCGGCTGGCGTGCTGCTTCTTGATCTGGAGGATCGCTGACCGTGCGACGACTTCCTGCGGATAGAGTACCAGCTCGGCACCGGCTGCCGTGAGTTTCTGGCCGTTGACCGGATCGATTGCCCGGGCAACTACCTGAACGGCCGGGTACCGCTTCTTGATCGTGAGGACGGCTGCAAGGTTTGCATCCGGGTCACCGGTCATGACAAACGCGATCTCGAACGGGGGCAGGCCGATAAGCATATCGGAGGAGGTCACGTCGCGGATATAGGCATCGAATTTCTGGTCGCGGAGGTTCTGGACCCTGGCCTCGCTTTTGTCAACAACAACTGCCCGCTCGTTCTGGCGTGCGAGTTCGAGGATGATATTGTAGCCGTTGGTCCCGCACCCGAAAATGCAGTACTTTGACGGGGCTGTCGAGTCAAACGGGGCTTCCTGCGGCATTGTACAGATGATGTCGCCCTGCGGGTTATTAAGGAATTCCAATGCTCGAGTTCCAAAACCTTTATTCGCAATCATCAACCATCTTATTAGGCCACAGAGCGTGGGTCTGTAGCTTAGTTCGGCATAGCGGCGGACTCTTAATCCGCAGGTCAAGGGTTCAAATCCCTTCAGGCCCGTTTTTCCTTTTTATTTTCCTGTTTGTTTACCATCAGGCAAACAGGGTTTTTTCATTTTTTCTCAAAATACGGGACCATTAAGGTCGGAACGGCTGTAGGCGTAACTTGTGCAGAATAGAATTCCTGCTCGCCGATCAGGAAATCTGTATCAGGGTCAACAATCCGGACATGGAGCCGGCCATCCGGAAGCGGGGGGAAAGGGATTCCGGCAGGGTCACGGGCAATTCTGAAACCTGACCCCGTATAATAAATAAATACGGAATCACCAGGATTCATGACGGCAAGTGCAGGCTGGGGGATTGTACGGTAGGTTCTCTGCGGGGTATCAACATAGATGGCAAGACGGTAACTGCCATGCGTGGCATTATGAAAATATCCGGGATTTCCTCCATGGCCGGTAAGGCGTATCACACTGTGACCATCGACATACCGGATGCTGAACTCCGGCTCAGGGTATGCAGGCTTCTGGAGCAGGTTAATGGACGGGGAGACCAGAAAATACAAAACAAGGGCAAGGATGCCCACAAAAACAATAAGCAGGATCTCATCCCAAAGGAGTTCATTCCTCCCATCTTCAGACCCACGTACACGTATACCCGATCTTCCATCAGTATACTTTTATAAAATAGTGTCGTTTATACAAAACAAGCCTTTCATCACGTAATACAACAACCACTTTCATAACGACCTGCACATCCGGGAAAAGCCACGAACCCGGTATCACTACCACATATCCCCGACAGGTGCCCAAGATGTACACTATCCTCTCTATAGATGATGAACCGGAACTCCTCCAACTCGGGAAACTGTTCCTTGAAAGCACCGGAGATTTTTCAGTAGAAACAGCACTTTCAGGAGCAGAAGGACTCGAACAACTCGCACATGGCAGATTCGATGCGGTTGTTTCCGATTACCAGATGCCAGAGATGAACGGTATCGAATTTCTCAAGAGCGTAAGGAAGACCTGGGGAAACATCCCGTTCATCCTGTTCACCGGAAAGGGACGGGAAGAAGTTGTCATCGAAGCTATCAACAACGGCGCTGATTTTTATCTCCAGAAAGGAGGCGACCCGCGTGCACAATTTGCCGAACTCGCACACAAAATCCGTCAGGCCGTGAACCGGAGACGGGCTGAACTCGCCCTGTCCGATTCAGAACGGCGTCTTGCAGATATCATCAACTTCCTCCCGGACGCAACACTTGCGATCGACACGAACGGGAAGGTGATAGCGTGGAACCGGGCAATCGAGGAGATGACGGGAATTCCTGCCGATCAGGTTCTTGGAAAGGGCAATTACGAATATGCGCTGCCGTTCTACGGAAAGCGTCGTCCCATCCTGATAGACCTGATCGGCAAGCCGGACGAGGTTACCACCACGTACTACTCCGATATCCGGCACGATGGCAACTCCATCTCGGCAGAAACAAACCTTGCCACAGCCAAAGGCCGGCAGATCTATGTCCTTGCAAAGGCAACTCCCCTTTACAACAATGACGGTGAGATAACCGGTGCAATCGAGACTATCCGGGATATCTCGGACCGGAAAAAAAGTGAAGAGGATCTCCGGGCTGCAAACGAGCAGCTCGCCACATCGGGTGAAGAACTCCGGGTACAATATGACGAGCTTGCAGAAGGTGCAAGACAGATCCGCGAGCGCGAATCACGCATGAGGTATATAATCGGCTTTTACGAATCCTCATGGAAAAGCGAAAAAGAACTTCTCGATTATGCAGTCGAAGGTTCGGGGATCGTCACCGGGAGTCCCCTTGGATACCTTGCATTTCTCAGTGATGACGAAAGCGAACTCTCGATGTATGCCTGGACCAAATCGGCGATGCAAGAATGTACGATGCGGGAAAAGCCTATCATATACAAAACTGAGCATACCGGGCTCTGGGGCGAGGCAGTCCGGCAGCGCAGGGCCATTATCACCAACGATTACGAAGCCCCGAACCCGAAAAAGAAGGGCTGCCCAAAAGGCCATCCCCGTATTATCCGGCACATGAACGTGCCGGTGATCGATGACGGTCATGTCGTCGTTGTCGCAGGTGTGGCAAACAAACCATCCGATTACACGGAAAGCGATACGTACGAACTCGAGCTGCTGATACAGGCGCTCTGGACCATCATCAAACGGAAACGGGCCGAACAGACACGGCAGGAAACCGATGAAAAATACCGGAAGATGGTCGAACAATCACCGGTCGGCATGCACTTTTTTGAACTGAAAGAGGATGGATCGCTCATCCTGACCGGTGCAAATCCCGGTGCGGATGCTCTTCTCGGTATCAGCCACCGGACGATTATTGGAAAAACCATTGAAGAGGCATTTCCTGAAATTACCTCCAAAACGGATGCCCCGGTAAAATACCGGAAGATTGCAGAAGAAGGCGGAATCTGGCAGACCGAGATGGCATTCTATGGGGAAGGAGGGGGAATCGGCAGGGCATTTGCTGTTTCCGTATTCAGGATTTCGCCGGGCAATATCGTCATCATGTTCACTGATATCACCGGGCGAAAACAGATGGAGACTGAACTGCATGCTGCGTACGAACAGGTCGCTTCAGCAGAAGAGGAACTGCGGATGCAGTACAATGATCTTGCCCGTGCACAGGAGGAACTCACGCGCCGCCAACAGCAACTCGAGGAAATCGCCGCGACGGTTCCTGGCGTCGTGTATCAGTTTACGGTATATCCGGATGGCAGGAGGGCGCTTACCTACACCAATGCAAAAACTGCACAGCAGCTCTTCGGTCTGGGTGCAGAACATGGAGATCTCTTCCTGCAACTGGCAGAGCATATCCATCCCGGTGACCGGCAGCGGTTCGAGGCTTCGATCGATGAGGTAATAGAAAAAAAAGAGGGCTGGAATTTTGAGGGCCGGTTCATAAAACCCTCCGGGGAACTCATCTGGTTCCAGGGCCTGTCCAACCCGGCCCAGCATGAGAAGGCCCTGGTTTACTCCGGAGTCCTGCTGGACATTACGGCACGGAAAAAAACAGAGCGAGACTTACGGGAGAGCGAGGAACGGTACCGGCTCATAACCGAAAATTCCCCGGATATGGTTTATTTCGTCGATCCTGACGGGTACATCCGGTATATCAACGCCCAGGCCGCCAGGGTACTGGATGCGAACCCCGGTAATCTTACCGGAAAACACATAACGGAAATCTGCGACCAGGAATCAGCGAACCGTTACCTGAATGCATTCAAGAAGGTCATAAACACGAAAATCCCGGTCAGGAAAGAACTGATCGAGAAGTTACCTGTGGGAAAATTCTGGATGGATGTACGGCTCAATCCCGTGATTGATGAAACCAACCAGGTGATTGGGGTTCTTGGCCTTTCCCATGACATTTCAGACCGGAAAAAAGCCGAAGAGGCACTACAGGAATCGGAGACAAAATACCGCCTGCTTGTCAATAACAGCTATGATATTATCTATACCATCAGTCCGGGAGGAACCCTGACCTATGCCTCCCCCAGCTGGACCCGGTATCTCGGACACGAGACCAGAAGTGTCGAAGGAATGCCGTTCGAGTGCTTCGTCCACCCCGCTGATGTTCCTGCCTGTGAATCTCTCCTTGCAAAAACTGCATTATCGGGGGAAGGTGTATCCGGGATTGAATTCCGGGTCATCCATGCCAACGGATCCATCCGCTCCTACTCATCAACGCTCTCCCCCGTCCTCGATGAAAAGGGGAACGTGATCTCCCTTGTAGGTACTGCTCACGATATCACGGACATAAAACAGACCCAGAACGCCATCCGTGAAAGCAACCGCAAGTTAAACCTGCTTTCAAGCGTCACGCGGCACGATGTGGCAAACCAGCTTACCGTCGTGCAGGGCTACACCCAGCTTGCAAAACTCAGGCACCCTGAACCTGTCGTCGCGGATTTTCTCGACAAGATCACCGCAGCCCTCGATATCATTCAGCACCAGATCGAATTTACCCGGACGTACCAGGACCTGGGCGTCCAGGCTCCGGCATGGTTCAATATTGGGGATATCATCAGGAGTGTAAAACCTCCCGGAATTGCACTTGACATTTCCTGTGAATCCTGCGAAATCTTTGCTGATCCGATGATTGGGAAAGTCTTTTTCAACCTGTTTGAAAATGCCGTGCAGTACGGGGAGCGGGTCACAACGATCAACGTCCGTTGTGAAAATTCCGGGGATTCCAGAATCATAACGTTTGAAGATGACGGGATTGGGATTCCCCCGGAAGAAAAGCAGAAAATTTTCGGGAAAGGTTATGGACGCCATACCGGTTTTGGACTCTTCCTTGTCCGGGAAATTCTCGCAATTACCGGGATCACGATCCAGGAAACGGGAAACTTCGGAAACGGGGCACGCTTTGAGATGGCAATCCCGAAAGGCGCATACCGGAAAACACCGTGAAATGGGAAAAACCGGTCTTCCGGCAAAACAGGGATAAAATTTTCAGTTCCTGATCCTGTCGTCCGGGCACCGGATCCCGGAAGCTGGCGGTCAGGAAGGTTATCCAGGACCTCGCAGAAACGGCACCGGGTGAGAGTTTCGATCACTTCCGGGAATGGCCCGGCATGGATTCCCGGCAGGTCTCCCTCGCCCGGTTCCCGGGGGATATACGCGAGATGCTCCACCGGAGGTTCAAAGCGGGCATCGATACCGGGTTAGTTACCCCTCGCATCGATGCGGTACCAGCCCCATCCCGACAGGTACACGGCATTGAGACCGTGGAGGGCGAACGGCCGGTTGATCGAATCAACGGCGAGCCGCTGGTAGATGAGGCCGGCCGGGATACCATTTGCCCGGAGGAGGGCAGCGAGCAGATGGCTCCTGGCATAGCAGAACCCGGTGCGGTGCCGGAGGACCCCGGATGCGCAGGGTTACCGGGTTCTCCTAAAAATCAGCACTGTGCCGGATTTCATTGCGGATAAAAAGAGAACAGCGCACTGCAATCGCCGCATCGTCCGGCTGTCCCGCAGCAAGTTCCATTGATTTCTTGTATACGGACGGGTGGTCACAATCGATAATCCGGCCTGCTGCCAGGAACTTACGGGGATCCGGCTCGTCCGTTGGCAGGGGAACCTGCATGACTAGGGTATCCAGCCCAGCTTCACCCAGCGATCGTACTCTTCGGTGCGGAAATCGCGGTTTTCAATGACAATATCCTTGAAAAATTCCCGGTTGCCGGCAATTTCTTCTTCCTGTACCGGATCAGAAAAACCGTCCGACACCGCTGCAACAAGTTTTTTCCCGAGCGCTTTTGCAGCCGGCTCAACCGCGTCAATGGCATCCGGTTTCCCGGAGGTGACAACACTGATTCCACCGACTGCGATCACACCAAGATAATTCAGGACATGATTCTGGTACGCAACAACTTCGTCCCCGCCGGAAGTATGCGTTGTCGCAACCGAGCAGCCGAATTTTCCGGCCATCCGCTGGTAATGGATTGCGTCAGCGAGCCGGTCAAAGAAAATTTTCATCTGGCCGGTGACATTGTCGATATAGACCGGTGACGCAAACACAATCCCGTCGGCTCCCTCCATCCGCTCAACAAGAGACGGGACATCGTCTTCGTACACGCAGATACCGTTGAACGAACAGCCTTCGCAGGCCGTACAGGGTGTAACCCGGTAATCGGCGAGATCGATCATCTCCGTCTCAGCACCGGCTTCTGCGGCTCCTTCAAGCACGAGCCCGGCAAGTTTTCGCGTGGTGCTCCGGACGGCCCGGGGGCTTGCGTGGATGGCTATGATTTTCATGAAGTGTGACTCCTCCTCAGGAGATTGGATGCCCGGGGATATCAGGGATCGGGATCAGGCTTCTGCCGGGGGAACAAACCGGTAGGCACCTTTTGGCACCGTAATCTCGAACCGGGCACCTTTGCCGGGTTCACCGGTCTCCTGGATGGTAATACCGGTGATAAGAAGGATCTCGCGGGAGAGGAACAGGCCAAGACCGGTATTTTTCCCAAATCCTTTGGTAAACAGGCGACCCTTATCCGCATAGGATATACCCACGCCGTCATCAGCAAAAATGAGAACAAGACCCTGCCCGGACTCGTGAGATGAAATACGAATGGCAGTCATACGATCTCCCCCGTACCGGAGGGCATTGTCGATAAGGTTGTAGAACACCTTCTCGAGCAGGGGATCGGCAAATATTTCCAGGTCCGGCCGATCCATTTCGATACGGACCTCCCGCGCCGGCAGGGAGGACGCGGTCAGGGTAATGAGATCCTGCACATTCTGCCAGAGCGGGGCTTTCACACCCATGGTCTCGTAATCCCGGGTAAAGGTGATCTGGCGCTCGATTGTATCGGCAATCTTTTTTTCCTTTGCAAAAAATTTCGCCAGTTTGTCCGGTTTATTCACCGAGATTTCACTGAGCTCGATGAATCCTTTTAACGCCGCCAGCTGGTTCTTGATATCGTGCCGGGTGATGCTTGAGAGCAGGTTGAGTTTCTTGTTGGCCTCAAAAAGTGCTCCTTCTGCCCTCCTGCGGTCCGTCACGTTCCGGAGTGCAACAATATTTGCAGGCGCTCCCTGGTACTGGATCATGGTCCCGATCGATTCAAACCAGAGCTCCTTCCCGTCCGGGGTCCGTGCACGGTAGGTCTGGATGTACCCCCCTTTTCCCGACAGGACATTCTGGAGATCCCGCATGACAGTCTCGTGGAATTCCGGGGCAACAAATTCGAGGGCGTTCCTGCCGGTTACCAGCGCAGCGTCTTCAATACCGATCATCTTCCGTATGGCAGGGTTGCTGAACAGGATTTTCCCGGAAAAATCCTGGATCAGGACCCCGTCAAATGCATAGTCCGTGAGGATGCGGTACCGTTCCTCGCTCTCGCGAAGTGCTTCTTCAGCAGTTTTCCGGTCCGTGATATCGTGATGTGTCCCGACCATCCGGGCGGGCTTTCCGGATTCATCCCATTCGATGACTTTTCCCCGGGCATTGACCCATTTCCAGGTGCCGGACCTGGTCTTCATGCGGAGATCGACATCGAATTCCGCCCCGTCACGGAGACGCTGGCCCAGCACGGCTTCGGCTTTTTGCAGATCTCCCGGGTAGATGAGATGTTGCCAGGACTGGTACGTGGCCGGAAACTCTCCGGGATCGTACCCGAGCTGGATATAGTACTGGTCGCTGAAGACCGTCTCCCCGGTCCGGATATCCCAGTCCCAGAGCCCGTCGTTAACGGCATTGAGCGTAACATCGTACCGCTTTTTACTTCCCTCCAGTGCATCCCGGCTCTGCCGTAGTTCCCGGAACATCAGGTCATAGGGACGTTTCAGTCCGACAACCATGAATACCCGGTAGAACAGGTAGACAGAAACAAGCCGGAACAGGTGGCCGAGCATGTTCATAAAACCAAACGGGGAGATGTAGGAGGTAAACGCAAGTTCTCCAAAAATGAGGAAGACCTGGGCCGCGATGAGATACTTCCAGACATCATCACTGAACGAAGCACGTTTCACATAGATTGCAATGACGGTCGCAACAAGGATTGCTGAAATGAGGTACTCACTTGCGATCTTGAACAGGGTCAGCCCGCTTCCTTCGATAAAGCAGGCCGGAAAGATGTCCCAGACAAATATACTTGCGAGAAGAAAACCGGTAACTGCCGTAAATACTGCAAATATGATTTCAGCATCGTATTTCCGTTCCGGGGTCAGGGATCTGCTGGTGAAGAAGGTCGCGATAAGGAACGTGATGCTCTGGAAATATCGTGCGGCAATCCAGAGCTGGGTTGCCGGGTCCGGATTAATGCCGGGAAAGACGCCCATGCCATCGTACACAAGCGTATGCAGAAGATCGATTATCCCGGTAAACAGGAAGGAGATCCCGACTATGAGAAAAAAAGTGCTGGTGATGAGCCGGCGGGTGTTCCAGACAAGGAAAAAGATTGCAAAGGCTACGGCAACTCCGGCAACTTCAACGATCGCGTGGAAGAGGAGAAAGTTCCAGGTGCTGATCAGGTAGAGTGCGATAAGGACGACAGCTGAGATAATAATCTGAATCGCAGGCGAGAGGGAATGATCCATGACCCGCTCCCAGCCGGCATTCACAATAGACTGACCTCCGCATGGTTCCGACCGGTGCTTGCCGCGGGGGATATCCGGGATGCAGGTGCCATCAGATGTTTTCCTGTTTAAAGTGCCGGAGGATAATGATTGCGCATCAAAAAGGGATTGCCCGGATAATTGTGTGGGGTGGACCCGGGATGTACCGGATATTTAATTCAGACGACTGGGGGGATTTTTCCCAGCATTTTTGCAATTTCTTCAGGATTATTTCCATAAATTCCGGCCAGTTTTTTCGTAGTCGTGGTGATGACGAGGATTGAGGGATAGTTCAATCGGACACGGGAATGATAATAAATCGCAAGGAAGAAAAGAACGAGACTGATATTGAAAACCAGATGCATAAAGAACGATGAAGATGGTATCTCCCCTGATAGGAACTGTATATATTCACCATAGGTAACACCGGCTGATGACAATGGGATGAGGATTAAGATCAGAACCTTCTGGAGCCACAGGGGTAATGGCGGAACATTGTGCCGGATTTCAACTGTTGCGATCTCATCCTTCCGGATAATGACCGGCAGATGGAGAATCCTGCGGATGACAAGCGCATCAGATGTAATTTCAAGAGTGGCCGTTTTTTTGTCACGGTAAAAGGTAACCAGTGCAATCAGGAAAACAAAAGGACTGAAAAGAACACCGGTTAGAAGAAAAAACGATTTAATCCGGATGATGAGGATAAAAAGTACCAATAATGCAATAATCCCGGTTAAAATCCCGATGAATACTGGCAGGGAAATCCCGGTTGTCCCGTAATCAACGATTACCTCATCATTCACGTATGCACCCTGTGCCGGGGGAACGGCTGCATTCATCTCACCCCGCAGGCTTTTCTTATTAACCAGGGCTACATCATGGTTCGGGCACCAGCCCGTCCATTTCTGAATAATTTCTGATATCCGGGTAATTGTCATACGAATACCTTCAGTTTCGTAAAAGCCCATCTCCCAGGTTCATCGGGTCCGCAATCATTTCGATCAGGTACCGGGTTCGGCCGCATAACCCCGGCATCGTCCTGTATGCCCGGATATAATGCTGGCAGAGGTATATGTCAACATTTGAATGTTGACCTTATATAATTTCGGGCAGGAGTCTGGCAGAATATCAACGGCCGACCCATACCGGTACCTGCATTCACGCCGATAAAACAGAAATATCCCCCCAAAATCTCCAGATCTCCCCCATCTCAATTTTAAACCCCGTTTTCCGGCACCTTCTTGTTTCGGGCCATAGCGGCTCCCGGACCGCGAAAAAAACGCAGGAGGTCATAAACAGCATCCAAAAACAGGAGGCGATTTGCAGCCCGCTAAATTGCGCGGTCTTTTCCTGATTAAAACGACTCTTTTTAAAAAATACCCGATTAAAACAATATTTTTGTCGCGTGTTGGCAGCACTTCCACTGGAACTTTTTTTGGGTTCTGGAATTATCGTCCGATTGGAAAACGGAGCGTTTTACAGGGTTTTTATTACGCAGCCATCCTGGATTACCGGGAAACCCGATCTTTTACCGGGCATAGGGATTCGTATACCCGTCCGGCTTCCACCATTCTATCTCCATAACGGAGAGATCGTGGATGACCAGCCGTCGCCAGGCCCGTTCATGCCGGGTGCGGACCCAGAGCTCCCGCAGGATGAATGGCGGGAACGGAAGTTCCCGCAGAGCCCGGATCTCATCCGGAAAAAGTTCTTCATAGAAAGCATCCGGGTCGATCCGGTACCGGGTCAGCCGTACCTTCACGGCCCGGAACGCTACCGGTTTGTAAATCCAGAAATCGAACAGCAGATCGGCGTCCGGGTTATCCAGCCACTGGTACCCCATCCGCTCGGCAAATCTTTTTGCCTCCCTGATTGCTGCCACCGGTTTTTTCCCGCGTACCATGACCCTGATGCCTCGCTGCCGAATCCGTTGTGATGGACCGGTCCCGCAGTACATCCGGTCATCCGGTTTCTGTTGAATGCCTTGTGGTCGGGTTTTTTCCAGCAGGATTAATGAACATGAAACAGAAAGGATAGCATGAGGACCCAGACCATGAAATTTACAGGAAGCAAGACAGAAAAGAACCTGCTCGCCGCATTTGCCGGTGAGTCCCAGGCACGGAACCGGTACACCTTCTTTGCAAGCGCAGCAAAGAAAGAGGGCTACGAGCAGATCGCTGCACTCTTTTTGCAGACCGCTGAAGAAGAAAAGGAACACGCAAAGATCTTTTTCAAACAGCTCAAAGGCGGCGACGTGGAAATCACGGCCTCATACCCTGCAGGAGTTATCGGGACGACAAAAGAGAATCTTGCGGCAGCAGCAGCAGGCGAGATGCTGGAATGGGGTACGCTCTACCCGGACTTTGCAGCAACCGCGGCAAAAGAGGGATTCAAAGAGATTGCCAGTCTTTTTAAGATGGTGGCAAAAGTTGAGGAGCACCACGAAGCCCGGTACAAAAAGCTCCACGCAAACATGGAAAGGGGTACGGTCTTCAAAGCCGAGACTCCGGTAAAATGGTACTGCCGGAACTGCGGCTATGTCGTTGACGGAAAGAAAGCGCCGGCGACCTGCCCGGTCTGCGATCACCCGCAGGCATATTTCGAGATCGCGGCTGATAATTATTAAGCCATCCTGAAAGCCGGAATGCCTGAAGTGATGAGATGATTAGTAATCCATTCGTTTAATTCAATCATTCCGGATATTTTTTCAAACAAGAAATTTTGTTAAAAAATATCAAAACATCTGTTCTCAATCAAGACCAACCGACCGTAAAACCAGTCGCAGGATTACCCAGCAGATTGTTGGACAACAGTTTCATAAACGCGGAGCATGGACATTGGGAGGTAGTGCCGGGTAATTGTTCCTTCCTTTCTCTGTTCGATAATCCGGTCATGCAACAGGAAATGCATGTGCCAGCTCACGGCAGGCCCGGATATTCCAAGACGACTGCTGATCTCATGGCGGGATATCCCGGGATAGTGGAGGATAATTTCCACGATTTTTTTATCGCGGGGATGGCTGAGATGCATCATCATCGCCCGTTCTTCACGCGAGAATTTCCCCGCGTTCTCAAAATACCCGGTCGAGTTCTTGCATTTCTCTGAAATAACCAAACCAAAAATCGAGAGGACGCTGAGATGATAGATCAGGTTCTTGCAGGTAAACCCGGTCGCCCGTTCCAGATCGGCCAGATTGGTACCGGGATTATCTTTTACGCACTGGAAGATTATTTCCCGGGAGGAGTTCTCAAGAATGTTATTCTTAGATATTCTTCTGAATCCCCCTATGAGGGGAAGATTTACAGCAGAGAGATATTTACCCAGGCTGATTATCCCGGGGGTTACCGCAGCTATCCCCAGGATAACAAGTATCCACGGTGGCAGATCCGTAAGGGGGATGGGGGTTGGTGTCGGATCATTGAGAAGGACGGTATCTGTCGACCGTGGAGTAAAGTAAAGCTCGCTATACTCAGGGTAAATCCCATACGCCGGCTGGACCACATAACCTCCAGATTCAGCACCAACAGAAACAGGAAGCATCACAAGGATTAAAAAACAAACGGGAATCCAGTTCCTGAATTGCAGATAGATCATAATAATCCTTACAGCACCAACAACATGAACTGCTGATTGCCCTTAACATGTTCCCCTTCGACAACTGCGTACCAGTCACCCGCGGTAATACTGCCATTCCGAGAGACCTGAAGATAAATCCGTCCATTTGAAATCCCGTCATCATCATCATCATAGGGGCCCATCATTCCTTCAGGAGTGAAGACGGATAGTTTGAGGGAATTCTGTTCATCCTGCCAGAAAAGATCGTAGGTGAAGCGGTCAAGGTTTTCCGGTATCTGGCGGTGGAATGATTTTGCCTCGCCTTGAGCTATAGACTGGTCCATATAACCGATGATCCGGCATCCGCTCTTGTCCAGGACCGCATTTTCGATTCCCATCTCTTGTTTTTGTGAAAAATTCAGGTTTTTGATATTCAGGGGCCTGCTCTCATCCCAGATGCTGGCACCATACGGACACTCGGGATTTTCTTCAGCACCCCAGGGATACCGGCTTCCCCAGTAGTACGGCTGGCTCCAGATTTCATCGAGCTGTTCTTTTGGTACATTTGCCCTGATTTGTTCGATGACTTCGGGTTCATAGACCCTCAGTTCAAGTTCCCCGATCGTTATGTTCTCGCCCCAGTGCTCGTTCAGCCATTTCTGGCCCTCCTCTGTGTACATTCCCGATATTTCGAAAGCTGTAGATCCGGAAGTTAAGAACAGGAAAAGAATGATTAATCCAAAAATCGTGAGTTTTTGCTTCATCTGGATCCAACCCTTTCTTTTTTTGGGTCACGGATAATTAATCCAGTATTCCAAACGAGTAAATAAATAGATTATTCCAAAACCGTCTACACAGATCAAGGGAGACGTTCATTTTCTAGAGTCATGAAGTTTTTACGCGTGATTTGGAAGGATAAATTCGCTTCAGAAGATCATCGAATCAAAATTCCGGTTTTCATTACGGGATACTCTGTAAAGGATTTAGGAATAAAACGTTTTTAATATTACCCCAAAGTTTCGATCGTTTAGGCTAGGGAGACGGAATTGAACATGTATTCCTGGTCCCCCCCTCTGGCTTGGACAAGCCCCGGCAGGTTTAGAAAAAACCGGCCGGAACAGGAAGTGAAACACCTTGAATGGATCTCTTAAATTATCATTACTGGCAGGACTGATGGTCCTGCTGGTCTTGGTCGTTCCTTCTGTGAGCGCTTTTGAAATATCAGGAATGTACACAGAAGAAGGCCAGAAATGGTTAAACGAACACTGGGGTGAGAAGATCACCATCGGCGAACTGGCGAAGATCGCATACGCCCCGGAAGACTATGAGAAGGTTAAGGCAAACGTGGATTCAAAACTGCTTGAACGTATCTGGAGCAAACCGTATACATGGGGAGATCGTTATCCTCCCGACGTTATTACACCCGGCCCTAAGATCTTTGACGAGAACGATCAGCTTGTCGAAGATCCGGATGGATCGATCCTTGCCAGGATTTTAAGCGGAGAGATTAAATCCCTGCGATCTGGTCTGATAGTAACAGCTGATCCGGCTGGTTATTCCGGGGGGTATATTACCTACAGTGGAAGCGGGAAGGTATACAGTGCTGCACATGTTGATTCGCTGATAGTTGAATCTCAAATATATGGTGACGGGAATTGGCTGCAAACAGCATACAACGCAAGATATGACTACGATAATCCTTCTCCATATGTAACAGTAACGGCCTCCGGCATCCGGAGCCCGGTCCATGGTACTTTGTATCAACCAAAGACCAATGCAGTTTCAACAGGTCCGGATCATGCCGCGAGTACATGGGGCTCCTCGTACTTCTACTCATGAAGGGAGAAACCCCCTTTTTTGGATTGATTTTATGAGACTTTTTGATATTATTCCGGTTTTTTTAATCGCGATCCTCATCGCATGCATGGTAATAATCATTCCATGTGAGGCGGCATCTTCGGACATTCGGATATCACAACAGGTTCCTGAAACAATTGCGGGACGTATATCCACTGATGGGACATTTGTTATTTTTCAGTCTGATACACTGGGCCCGGAGATTTCCGTATATACAGCTGATGGAATCCTCTTTGAGAAAATTCCTCTATCAACGGATACAAGTAAACTAGAATCCCTGGAACTCTCAGAAGGCAGGGTATTTTATTCTGAATATGAGACATCAGAGCCATGGTATTCGCGAAATCAGACCGTCTATACCTATACACTCTCTACAAAAGAGAAGCAAAGGTTATTCACGATCCCATTTGTTCCGAATGTTCAACAAACGATCACACGAATCGTGGCTGATGGGGAGAACATTGTATTGCAGAATGAAGGTGGAGGTTCCCGCCTTATCCTGCATACATACTCAACAAAGACCGACCAGATTATCTTTACTTCCCATGACTGGATTTATGACCTTGCCATTGACGGGGACCGAATTGTCTGGGGATGCGAACGGACCGATAAGGAGCCCGGTCGGGAGATTCATATCTATACAATCTCTCAGGGAACGGATTACATCATTCCAGAAAGTAAATCGGACAAAACCTACGGCACAGTAGATATTTCAGGTAACAGAGTTACGTGGACAATGGCACTACATTCACCATACTGGGAGGTGGAGGGAAAATACCACGGAATGCGAGGAAGTGATGTCAGGATTACTGATTTAGACACAGGCATAACGAAATCTGTTGAAAAAAATGAGGGATATTCGAAGTCCTTCATATCCGGCAATAATGTTGTGTATATGAAAAGACCGCCCAATGACAGCAATGAGTTAGTCCCTGCAACAATACGGTGTTATAATATCCTGACCGAAACGGCCAGAGACTTGAAAAACAATGTCCTGAATATTGATGATTTTAAGGGAGATCTGGTCATTTGGGACGGTGATCCCCGATTGTCGTTCTTTGTGACATCGTTGTCTGGAAATGTTCCGGTTGCGACATCTTCGGCATCAGCACCCAGCGTCTCAGAAATACCAGATACTACACCACAGAACACCACGGTTCCAGAAAGCCCGGTTGATCCCATGGTAATTGCCTCAGCACTCACTGCAGGCGTTACTGGTTATCTCGTATTCAATAAGATGAGATGACCGGATGTCCATTTTTTCAGACATTTCAAAAAAAGGTCAGAATATCCCCAGATATCTGTGTAGAGGGTTCTGGAATAAAACGTTTTTAATATTACGCCCAAGTTTCGTTTGTTTAGGCCCAGGAGACGGGATTATTCCTGTATTTCTGGTCCCTCTTCTGGCTTGGACAATGACCCGGCAGGTTTGGGAATACCCGGCCAAGAATAGGAAGTGAAACACCATGAACAGATCTCTGAAACTATCGATACTGGCAGGACTGATGGTCCTGATGGTATTTGTCGTTCCATCCGTGAGCGCCTTTGAAATTTCCGGCATGTACACGGAGGAGGGCCAGAAATGGTTAAACGAACACTGGGGTGAGAAGATCACCATCGGACAACTCGAACAGATTGCCTATTCCAAAGAGGTTCTGGAAAAAATTGAGGCAAATGTTCCAAAAGATCAACTCGATAAAATCCGGAGTGAGCCATATTACTGGGGAGAGCGCTACCCTCCGGAAGTTGTCACACCAGGCCCAAAAATCTTTGATGAAAATAGTCAGCTTGTCGAAGATCCGGATGGATCAATCCTTGCAGGTATCGAAAGTGGAAAAATCAAATCCGTGCGATCCGGCATCATCGTTAGTGCGACACCGGTAGGTTATTCCGGGGGATACATCACCTATGGGGGGAGCGGATACGTGTACGGAGCAGATCCGGTTGGAATGCTCAGAGTTGAAGCACGCCTTCACGGTAACGGCGATTTGCTCCAGACGTCATACAATGTTGCCTATGATTATGACAACAGTCCTTACTACACCGTATCAACATCCGGTATCCGAAGCCCGACAACTGGAACGCTGTACCAATCGCAGACTTACGCACAGTCCACGAACCCATCGGGCAGTGGAAGCACATGGTCTTCCTCATACTACTACTGAGGAGGAGAAAACCCTTTTTTTACTCATGAGGAAAAAATGAAATTAATGAAATTTGCTATGAAATCATCATTCGTTTGCCCTGTTTTAATAACGGTCATTCTATCATTTCTCATTCCCTTCCCTTGCATCGCAGCACCGTCAGACACACTCATCATCAAAGAAGGATCGCAGATGGATTGGGCTGATGCACACATAGATAACAATTTTATTGTGGCATATGTGAGCAGTACCAAACCGCCCGTAATTAAGGTGTATCATGCGGATGGCAGAATTTCAATGGAAATCCCGCTCTCACGCGAGATGATGAAACTGGATGCGCTGGAAATCTCGGACGGGCGGGTTTATTATTCCGAATACAATCCTGAAGAACCGGACATGCGGAATGAAACCGTCTATGAATATGATCTCACTACTGGGGAAAAAACGACGGTCTATACAACAAATGGACCTCAGCAAAAGATTACCAAAATTGCTGCGAGCGGAGATAATATTGTTTTACGGGGGGGGAGCAATAACCAGATTCTCATCCTGTATTCCCGTTCGACCGGTACGAGCCGGCAAATTTTTACATCGAACAGCATGATCCACGGTCTCGCCATTGATGGCGATCGGATCCTGTGGGGATGTGAACGTATCGATAAAGAACCCGGCCGTGAGATCCATGTCTATACGATTTCAACGGCAGAAGACAGTATCATACCGGAAAGCAAATCGATCAGAACCTGGGGATATGGGGATATTTCCGGGGATCGGGTTGTCTGGAGCATGGCGGCAGGAGAACCAGATACTTCTTTAGGATATCCCAGCCTGGTGAATGCCGGCGGAGATATACGGCTGACTGATCTGTCTACAGGAAAGACACAATCCATCGAGATCCTCAACACACCTGAAACACCGTATATTTCCGGGGATTCGATTGTATATCTGAAAAAACCGAAGATCGATTACAATAATTCAGATACCGGAACCATCAGGGTCTACGATATCAGCACCGGAACATTCAGCGACCTTACGTCAGAAGTTGCATCGATCTCTGATTATAACAGCGGTATGATCTTATGGAATAAGTTGAAGCCAATGTCATTCTGGGTAACATCTCTCTCTGGGAATGTACCTACGACAAGTTCTTCGATAACCACAACCGCGGATGCCAACCCGGAAAGAACCGGCGCGGGAAGCACATCTGCACCGGAAAGCCCAGCGGGGGTAATAATTATAGTTCTGGCAGTGATAGCGGGGATAATGGTTCATGTAACAATGAAAAGAGGACATGACCGGTAAATCCGTCAATTTTTTTTACTGGCCGAAATGAAATAAGGGTGTGGAAATTTCAAATATACAGAAAATCCCCGGAATCCGGGCAGATGACTAATGGGAGATTTTTTGTTTTTAGTGTTTGAACAACCCGCACTTTTAGGAGTTGATTGGAGATAATCGGAAAATGCGTGTATTGTAATTGCGAGATGCCGGCTGCAAAAACATGTTCGCGGGACAACCGCAATATTTTCTCCAACGGGTGGATTTATTCACGTGCCCTGAAGAAGAATGGAAAGGGTCGCTGTCCGGATTGCGGGATTGAATTAAGGAGGGGAAATGTTCACCACTGGGGCTGTAAATATGAGATCTGTCCCATCTGCAAAGAACCACTATATTCCTGTCATTGCGATGGAATCCTGCTCAATTATCTACCGGAACGGGATTGAAATGAAAGAGGTGAAGGGAATCGCATGACTTTTGCGGAAACGTATCAGGAAACGGTTTAAAAAATAAATGAAAATGGATCCTGGCAACAGGATACGGCCCGGCATTCTCCCAGGGATTATTGGATCCAGCCGAGCGTCCCCCAGCGCTTATAGTCTTCGGTGCGGAAGTATTCGGGCGATGCGGGGGTGTACCGCAAATCGAGAAAAACTCATCCCTTTTGATTCAAAACGGGAGCGGGGTGTTCCCAGGCATCGCCACAACCCAGATCCGGTCATTCATCCCATCCGGGAAATAATGGGCATCGAACCACATAGCATCGAACTGCCCGTAGTTGGCGTACGTGATCCCGTCAACCCGGTCATCGTGGCAGTCAACGGAATCGGCAAAGATGATCACATCGTCCCAGACCGATTCCGTGCCCCGCGTATCGTAACCGACCACGACTACCCAGTGACCTCCCCAGTCCATCCACTCGACCATGGTCGGAATACCGGCATGCAAATTATCGAGAAGCATCTGCCGGGACCCGCCCGTTCCCCACGTCGCATTCATGCCGTTCCGGTTAAACCACACGGCGATCTGCGGGGGATTGATCCCGGTCTTTTCCGAAACATTCGAAAACATTTCCCGTGCAACCCGTTCCTCATCCGCATCGGTATTATTGAGAGGCCTTTTGTAATACGACATCACGGTCATTGCAGCAACGGCACCGCAGCTGTAATTGGTCGCCTGCTGCCGGTAACTTTTGAGCGGGATTACCATAAGATGAGAGTTCGGTTTCAGGGAATCGAAATTGATACCCGTGTAATACTGCGGGGCTGGCAGCGGATAATCAAGGGAATAGATCATCGGGCCGGATCCGGGAGCCGCTGAAGGGCCGGGGCATAACAGACCGGCGGGTGCAAGAACGATAGCAACACCGGCAAGGATGAGAATGATGATCGTGAGAAGGAGGATCGGTCGCATTTTTTCCTGTTCAAGCATTGACCATCCGGAAAAATAAATTAAGAGGATCTAAATTAAAAAAATACCAGACTGCCGGCGGATCATTGAAAAAGATAAAACCTGCGGGAAACGGGTTTACAATCCTTTCACTGCAAAAAACGCCAGAACGATGATGATGATCACGATGATGGCGATCATGATCTTCAGCCACGGCAGCCCCTCGCCCTGCTTTGCAGCCTTCCCGCGCCGGGTCTCCGCATAACCGGTTCCCGTGACTGATACTCCCCCCCCTTTCCCGTACGAGAGTCCAACGGATGGGAGAGGTTTCTTTTTCCAGGCACTGATGTTGACGCAGGCATGGTTCGGAGGCAGCCGGTGCTCTTCACAAAAATTCCCGCCGCAGTACTGGCAGTGGAACGGCATCGTTGTCGGTTTGTCGCAATAATCGCAGTGGGGCATACCGGGGATTTGGCGGCCCGGCAATAAAAAACCGATTCATGGATACACAACTCCGGGCCAGACCGGAAAAAGAGGTTTATTCCGGGAATGACCCGGCCGGGTTTTACCAGGTTATAAGGTAAAGAACGGGATCATGCCGGCCCGGGCAAAAGCCGCGAATGCAAAACCAAAGAGCACGATGACAAAAATCAGGGTTGAGATCGTGCTGCGTTTTGCCCGTTCCCGCATTTCCTTATGGTGAAGGTCGTTATGCCCGAACGCTTCGTACGCATGGAGAAAGAGCGTGCAGAGCAGGTACGTCCCGTAGATCGCAAGAGTCAGCCCGCAGGCAAAGGTTCCCCAGTCAAGTACCGCACAGGCAAGTGCCCAGATCCCGATCGCAAGGTTCGCGTACCCGACTTCGAGCTGGAACTCGGGGTGCTCCTGCCGCCATCCTATCCGGAGCTGGTCGGACTTGTAATAGATCGAATGCCGGAAGAAGCTGATGATCCCGACAACACCGACAAGGATTGCTGACGCGGTCCTGACTGCGATATCAATGTTTACAAAAAGATAGAAAATTCCGATGAATATCCCGATCATGGATACGGCCATCGTCGCATTAAAAAGAAGCGAAGCTTCCCGCGCCGTTGTACCATCCGCTGATCCCCGATCCCTTCTGCCAGAAGAACGCATGAGAAAAAATTGCCGGTCCAAACGATTAAATCCTCTCGTTATCCTGATCAAACGCCTTATGGTCTTGGCAGGCGGAAATATTCTGCATGGGATCATACCGCAGGGGAGATGTCGTGCTGGCTCCTGTCGCCTTTGAAGAAAGGGGCGGGGCCAAGACGCGGCCGGCGGTTGTCGTCGATGCCGGAACCAGCGGCGAGCTTCAGATCTGTCCGGTGAGCAGCAAGCCGCCGTCCGATGCGCCCTGCATCCCGATTGCACTCGATGATTTTTCCGAAGGCGGCCTCGATATGTTCGGGGTAAGTTATGTCTTGACATCCCGGGTCCGGACAATCCGGAGCGGGGAGGTGATTGGCAAACGGGGACATCTCACTGCTGAATCAATCGATGAGATAATCATCCAGGTCCCCACGGCTTTTCTCTATGGGGGTAAGGATAGGAAAGGGCCGGGAGTCAACCCTAAAAAATCGTGGAAAGGCCGCTGAACTCATCCTGCTGGAAACAACGGGAACAGCAGGTTTATTGTTATCTGTGGCAAGGTTGATGAGATGGATATTGCGCTCAGTCTCAGGCAGATCGAAGAACAGGTCGGCAGGCTCTCCCCGGTCCAGAAGATCCTTCTTTCTACGGACGGCTCCGTTACCCGGCTTCTTGAATCAGTGACCGGAAATCCTGTGGAAGTCAGGACCCGGCTCCAGGAAATTGTACCGGCCGATTCCCTCATGGCAGGACACCTTGCTATCCGGACCGGAGAACCGGTCAACAACCGGGTTGTTGAGTTGGTCGATACGAAAACCGGTGAAGTGCTGATCCACGCCATATCGCAGACACCGGTCGCCCGGCTCCCGCCGGAGTTTAAGGATGACCTGATGAAAGCCGACATTCCCATCGGCAGGATCATCCGGCAGCACAAGATCGAGGCCCGGCGGGAGATCATGGACGCCCATGTCTCCCCGGCTTCTGCGCAGGTAAGCGGGATCTTCTCGATTCACCGGAACGAGCCGCTGCTCAGCCGGCAGTACCGGATCATCCACGGGGGAGAACCGCTGATCTTTATCGAGGAACAGTTCCCGTATAACCGGTTCCCGGACGGCCACCGCGTCATAGTGCGGACCCCGTCCCGGATCCACGTGACCCTGCTTGATATGCACGGCGGGTCCGGCCGGGTTGACGGGGGGATCGGCATTGCTCTTGACGACCCGGCGGTACTTCTTGAGGTGGAACACAGCTCCGTGCTCGAAGTTCGTGGCGCTGATGAACGGTCGGCCGGGCTCATCCGGCAGGTTGCAGAAAGTGTCCTTTCCCGGCTCGGCATGGGGGGCAGCGTCCGGATAACG
>Ga0209016_1001205_pt1 | contig 21955 bp, 20 predicted proteins | sample EPASupsiteSAE305_FD_187265 | JGI IMG/M metagenome (GOLD analysis project Ga0209016, IMG submission 187265) | Bioremediated contaminated groundwater microbial communities from EPA Superfund site, New Mexico - SAE3-05 (SPAdes) (version 2) | ecosystem: Environmental > Aquatic > Deep subsurface >...
TGGTACGCCTACCAGGACGAGCGCATCGGCCAGGGCCGGGAAAATGCCAAGAAATTCCTCAAGGAACATCCCGAGACCATGGACAGCATCGAGCGCAAGATTCGTCTCGCCCTGGGGATGGCGGTCGACGGCGAGCAAGCGGCCGGCGACCCGCCCGCCCCGGAAAAACCGGCAGCGGACAAACCCATCTGACGTATCCGTTGGGTGGTGCCCATGCGACGCATGGGCACCACTTAAACAGACGCAGACCTGCTACCAATAAATCAACGGATACCAAGGAGGAACACGGGTGCGTATCCATGCCTTGCAGCACGTCGCCTTTGAAGGGATCGGCCATATCGGCCCCTGGATCGCCGCCCAGGGACATCAGCTCAGCCTGACCCGCCTGGATGCCAACGAGACCCTGCCCTCGGTCGACGATTTTGATCGCCTGGTTATCATGGGTGGGCCAATGAACATCTACCAGGAGGCCAGGTACCCCTGGCTGCGGGCTGAGAAGGCTTTGATTCGCGAGTCGATCGCGGCGGGCAAATCCGCCGTCGGCATCTGCCTGGGGGCGCAGCTGCTCAGCGATGCCCTGGGATCACCGGTCTTTGCCGGCCAGGAGAAGGAGATCGGCTGGTTGCCGATCCGTCTGACCGAGGCGGGGAAAAAAACTGGCCTGCTCGCCGGCCTGCCGGAGCAGGCTACCGTCTTCCACTGGCACGGCGACACCTTTGCCATCCCCGAGGGCGCTGTCCATCTGGCTGAGAGCGAGGGCTGCCGCAGCCAGGCCTTTCTTTATGACCACCGCATCCTTGGCCTGCAGTTTCATCTTGAATCGACCCCGGAGACGGTGGCCTCGATTCTGGCCCACTGCGGCGATGAATTGCAGGCGACCGGCCCCTATATCCAAACCGAGGCCGAGATCGTTGCGGTCCCCCCGGACCACTACCGCCGGATCAACAGCCTGTTGGAGACCCTGCTGAACCGGTTGCCCTGATTGGGGCAGGCGAAATGAGGTGGTGGACGGGGCGTGCAGGCAAGACGGTGGGTGGCGATGATGATGCCGTCCCCGGCGCTTGGCTGCCCCCGCCACCTTGGCAGGGGGATCGGGGGCTGATGGCTCGGGGCGGGAAATTTCCAGGAGTGGAGCGGGGCGGCGATCAGATCACATCGTCGCCGCTGAGATTATCTTCCTCGTCGAGAGGATCGTCGATATCTTCCTCATCGCTGTCATCGGAGAACTCGTCACTGTCTTCGTAAAACTCGTCATCCTCATCCGGCGAGATTTCAGGGGTCGAGCTGTCGTCGGGCGAACGCACTGCTTTGGGGATCTTGGATTCCGGGAGGACGAATTCCCTGATCTTTTCCACCTCCTCCGGGAGGAGGAGGTCCGCCTGGCAGGTCCGACAACCTTTGACGTGTTGATCGACGAATTGCATCATCCGGGCCGGGGCCATGGTTTCCTGTTTGACCCGGACATACCAGTCTTTGATCAGTCGTATGAGTTGTTCACATTCCATGGAATCAATCGGGTGCTTTACCCTTCCTGTCAGCCTGACTAAGGTGTGAGTTTACAGGGGAGGGAATATAATAATGAGTTGTTTTTCTGGGCAATTAATAGTATTTGATACCCATGCGCTTCGGAAGTGGAAAGGGCTCTGGTGGCTCTCCCGGACTTCAAATCCGGTGTGCCGGGTGAATAGCCCGGCTGGTGGGTTCGATTCCCATGCACTTCCGCCAATATCTTTTCCAATGGTATCAATGAGTATTGCCTTGGCCACTCTAGCCTGAATCTTTCCACGCTGTCAATCTTCTTTTCCCCTGATCGCATATTGGTCGCCGTCGCCGGTCGCACCCGCCCGCCACCCCGACTGCCATTGCCTGGGACGCTGCTATCGTGAACCCTTGCGGAAAAGAACGGTCTTGATGGTCCTGAAGATGATCAACAGGTCAATGAAGAAGGATTGGTGTTTGATGTAGTAGAGATCGTATTCCAGTTTTCGCAGGGCATCTTCCTCCGAGGCCCCGTAGGGGTAGCAGACCTGGGCCCAACCGGTGATGCCCGGTTTGGCCGAGTGCCGTAGCGAGTAGTACGGCAGCTTCTGCACCAGTTGGTCAACGAAAATCGGTCGCTCCGGCCGCGGACCGACAAAACTCATCTGCCCGCGGAGCACATTCCATATCTGCGGAATCTCATCAATGCGCACCTTGCGGATGAAGTTGCCGATGCGGGTGACCCGGTCATCGTTCTGCCGTGCCCAGACTGCGCCGTCTTTTTCGGCATCCTGGCGCATGGAACGGAATTTAAAGATGGAAAAAATTTCACCCCGCTCGCCGACCCGTGCCTGTTTGTAGAACACCGGGCCACGGGACTCGAGCTTGATCAGCAGGGCGGTGAGCAGGGTCACCGGCAGACTGAGAGAGATGCCGATAAGGGCTAGGCTGAGATCAAAGGTCCGCTTGATCAGGTAGGTCAGGCGACCGTAATCAAACCCTTCAGAAAAGATCAACCAGGCGGGATTGACTTTTTCCACCAAGATCTTGCCGGTGATAGCCTCGTAAAAGGAGATGCTGTCTTCGATGATCCGGCCCCGCAGTTTGTTGTTAAGCAGGTCGGTGATCGGCATGTTACCGCGCCGGTCATCGAGGGCAACAACAATCCGGTCGATCCGGGCCAGTTGCGGGTTCAGGGCGAGCTCGGCCAGGCTGGCGATTACCGGGATGTCGGCATGCTCAAAAATAGGGGCGGAGGTGCCGATCAAGGCGCGGATGGTAAAACCGGATTCCCGGTTTTGGTTGATTTCCTGGACGATCTTGCTGGCGGTTTCGCCGGTCCCGACCAGGATAACCTCGCGCACAAATAATTTTCTCTCTAAAATCAGATAATAAAGCGAACGCCAAGCCACCAGGGTCAGGCAGATCAGCAGGTAACAGCCCCAAAAGACCTTGGTGGAGATGATGATTGAGGGGAAGATAAAATAGAGGAGTCCCAGCAGGATGCAGCCAACGCCGAAGGATTGCATCATTCGGATAAAGGTGTCGGCGGTGGAGCCGGGTTGGCGGAGGTCGTAGAGGTCGTAGAAATAGAGGGAAAGCTGGAAGGACAGGGTGACTGAAATCGCCCTGAGCACATATTCTGCCGGGTCGATGAGAAATATTTTCCAGCTCGAAAAGAGAATAAGGACGCCAAGCACACTGGCAAAAATCAGCAGGCCCTCGCCGAGGAAAAAGAGGATCTTGCGGACCGGATAGTATTTATTGGAAATCGTGGGCATTTATTTTTCCACAAAAAAAGAAGAAGTGCATGAAATAATACTACCCAATTAAACACGGTAAATTTTTTCAAGTCAAGGCTAGGGGGGCATCCCAGCGGCCCCCTGATTCTATCATTTGGGTATAATTTGCCCCTGCCCTTTAACCGAATAGAGGGATGCTAAATCAAAGGACCTGTCAGAAAGTTAATGCCAAGCCCCATACCGGCGGGGCAACTGGTAGCCCCACCGAACTCCGTTGCCGTCATTGCAAGCACGGCGAAGCAATTTGAGCCCCAGCATTCCATGCAAGTTTGTCGGTGAGAACCGGAGAGGTTTTCAATCTGAGATTGTTCCATAAAAGAGGAAGAATGGCCGCCTCGCTTCCTCACAATGACTGGTGCTGGATATGTAGAAGTTGTATATCGGTCTGGAATTATAAATGTAACCGGTTGCTAACCGGTCAAGGCGCTTCATTTTTCTTATTTGACCTCCTGATTGTTTTAGCATACACTTCTTACATGAGCTTAATCCGCAATTATCTAACCATTGATGTGGAAGATTACTTTCAGGTTTCCGCCTTTGAGGATATCGTCAATCCCAAAGATTGGGATGTCATGGAGCAGCGGGTTGGACGAAATACTGCGGATATCCTTGGCCTCCTCGCTGCTCATGGCACCAAGGCTACTTTTTTCATCGTCGGTTGGGTCGCTGATAAGTATCCGCAGTTGGTGAAAGATATCTGCCGCCAGGGGCATGTTGTCGGTTGCCACAGCTATTGGCACCGCAAGGTGTACAACCTCAGCCCCGAAGAATTTCGCGCCGACACCTTGAAAGCCAAAGCGGCACTCGAAGATATTACCGGCGAGCCCGTCCTCGGCTACCGCGCCCCCAGTTATTCGATAATCGATAAATCCCTCTGGGCGCTCGATATCCTTAAGGAACTCGGCTTTACCTACGACTCCTCCATCTTTCCCGTTTATCACGATACCTACGGTATTCCCGATGCACCCCGTTTCAGCTATCAACACCCCAACGGGTTGTTCGAATATCCGATTTCAACCGCACTCTTGTTGGGACGGAAGGTACCTGTTTCCGGTGGCGGTTATTTCCGGCTGTTTCCTTATTGGTTCACCCGATTGGCCTTAAATATGATTAATCGAAAAGAGGAGAGACCCTTTGTCTTTTACCTTCATCCTTGGGAAATTGACCCCGGCCAACCGCGGTTAAAAGAAGCCTCGATATTGTCAAGATTCCGACATTACAACCACCTGGCGCAGGCGCGTGGCCGCTTCATTCGCCTGCTCGAGGATTTTAAGTTCCAACCCCTGCCGCAACCATGAAAACCAACAAGGTGGCCAGCGAGTGAATGCACAATTACTTTCGAGCCGATCGCAGAAAATAATCCCCACATGGCAGGCAATTGCTGTTCTGGTTCTATTTGTTATCGCTTACTTTCCTGTCTGGAAAAGCCTTCTCGGCACCTGGAGTAACTCGGAAGATTATTCCCATGCCTTCCTGATTATGCCTATCAGTCTCTATCTGGTCTGGGGGAAAAAAGAAAGGCTACGGGAAATACCGGTGTCAGTATCGAAGGCAGGCCTTGTTTTGCTGTTTTTCTCCCTGTTATTGTATTTGTTGGCATTTTTCGGAAAAATCACCACTGTGGCCTCCTTTTCTCTGGTGGTAACGATGGTGGCACTGGTTTGGAGTCTGTTTGGTTTGGAGGTCGTTAAAGTACTCCTATTCCCTCTCTTTTTTCTTCTTCTTATGGTGCCGATACCTTCGCAAATTTATTCTGCCTCGACCATTCCATTGCAGCTGTTTGTTTCAAAAGCCAGCACGTTTATAGCGATGGCTCTCGATATACCTGTATTCAGGGAAGGTAATGTTCTACATTTACCTGAAAGAACGCTGCAGGTTGTGGAGGCGTGCAGCGGATTGCGATCGATCATTTCCCTTTTTACCCTCAGTGTAGTCTTTGGGTATATTTCGCTGAGGTCTAATGTCAATAGAGCGCTCCTTGCTGTCGCAGCTCTACCGGTGGCTATTTTTATCAACATCGTCAGGGTGCTGGCAATGCTGATCGCTTTTTATTGTTTTAATGTCGATCTTACCAGTGGCTCCTTGCACACTTACTTTGGATTGGTTATATTTATCATCGCTTTAATTCTGCTATATTTTATTGCAGAGTTGATTTTGATTATTGAAAATAAAATATTGAAATGAAATCTAGCTTAATATTTTTACTTATAGTATTTCTTCTTTGTGCTGTAGGTGTTGTTGTAAATTTAGAATCAGGTTATCATAAGCAAACAAAGCAAAATAGGTTGTCATCGTTAACTAATGTGCCAAACTGGAAATTTGTTGAATCCATTCCCATGGACCCTAAAATTGTAACGGCGCTTGAGCTCGATGATTATTTGTATCAGAGATATTCTGACGGGAAAATCTTGGTAACAATATATGTCGGGTACTATCATTCATCAAAAAAAGTCGGAGCGGCCCATGACCCTATGGTCTGTTTTCCCGGCCAAGGATGGAAGATAAACAATACCACCAAAGGGTTAGCCAAAATGTCCCATAGAGGCATTAGTGATTTTCCCTATGCAACCATCAGCGCTGACCTTGGTGAGCAGAGTGAATACCTTCTCTATTGGTTCCAGGCCTTCGATCAGCCCGCTGCCACTACCTTGATGCAAAAATTGTTGCTGCTTAAGAATAATTTTCTGGGAAAAGGACAAGATAACGCTTTCGTTCGACTAAGCATGCCGTGTCCGGGAAAAGGCACCGCAAAGTGCGAGCAAACCTTACTCAAATTTGTCGATGATTTTTATCCTGTGCTCAAAGGATACATCACCTCGCCTTGAAAATATGATAGCCCAAATAGTTTTGATCCTTTCGTTAGCCGGGCTTTGCTATGTGTATTTTGGATACCCTCTGGTCGTTTACTTGCTCGCTCGGCAAAGGTCGGCCCCTGTCGCTAAACGTCCCTGTGAGCCTGCGGTCACCGTCCTTGTTGCCGCCTATAACGAAGCTGCCTCCATCGCTGGCACCATTACTAATAAACTTACCCTTGACTACCCGCCGGATAAGCTGGAGATTATTGTTGTTTCGGATGGATCAACAGATGGAACCGATCGCCTCGTCGAGGACTTCAGAGGGCGGAATGTGCGGTTGCTACGACAGGAACCTCGAGCCGGTAAAACCTCCGCACTCAACCTGGCGGTTCCGCTAGCTTTGGGAGAGATCATCGTTTTTTCCGATGCCAATTCCCTTTACGACCCCATGGCGCTCCGTCGAATGGTCGTTAATTTTGCCGATTCCAGGGTGGGTTATGTTACGGGAAAGATGATTTATACTAATCCCGATGGCACCTCGATCGGCGACGGTTGCTCCGCGTATATGAAATATGAGAATTTTTTACGTGCAGCGGAGTCCGAGTTGGGGTCGGTTGTCGGGGTGGATGGAGGCATCGATGCCATGCGAAAGGAACTCTATCGGCCCATGAATATCGATCAGCTTCCTGATTTCGTCCAACCCTTGAAAGTGGTTGAGCAGGGGTATCGGGTTGTTTACGAGCCGGAAGCTTTACTCAAGGAGCCTGCATTGAAAACCTCACGGGACGAATACCGGATGCGGGTCCGGGTTTCGTTGCGGGCGTTCTGGGCGCTCTACGACATGCGGCATCTTTTGTTTCTTCGCAACAACCTGTTTTTCTCCTGGCAGCTCTGGTCGCATAAAGTCCTGCGGTATTTCTGCTTTGTTTTTTTGCTGGCGGCTTTTTGCAGCAATTTCCTTTTGATCGGATCTGGAGGAATTTACACACTTTTTTTTATCCTGCAAGGTGTCTTCTATGGTGCTGCTTTGGTCACGCCCGTGTTGGAGGCTCGCGGATATGCTTCCTGGATTTTCGATTTTGTCCGTTACTTTATTTTGTTAAACCTTGCCTGTGGGCAGGCCTTTTTAAAATTCCTCTTCAGGCAAAAACAGGTCACTTGGACGCCAAGAAAAGGATAACAGGTCTTCTCGCTAACATCTTTTCTGTCGAGAGGTATTCCTGGATTTGTGATTTTGTTTTGAAGACGGGTACCATGACTGATTCTGCTTCCAACAAGTGTAACCAGCCCATAACACGAAAGATCGTGCTGGCTTATCTGATCGACACCATCAACTGCGATACTGCTGGGACCCAAAAGCAATTGATTGAGACTATCAGAAGATTGGATAAGGACCGGTTTGAACCTACTATTATCTGTCTCTATTCCTCTTCCTGGATGGATAATAATAAATTACCATGTGCTGTCACTACCCTGGGATACAGGGGGTTCCTGAAGTTTAATTTTCTAAGTGTCATACTTAAGCTAAGGCGAATTATTCAGCAGCGACCTGTTCATATTCTACAGACTTTTTTTGAGGATTCCATTTTTGTGGCCTTTCTCGCTACCTTAGGATTGGGTAAGCAGCGTTGTATTCTTTTGTCCAGCCGGCGAGACATGGGGCTTGGGGGTCACCGGCCCTGGTATCATCGATTATACCCTTTTATTCTACTGTTTGTTAATCGAAATTTTGACGGGATCATCAGTAACGGACAAGAGATAAAAAAATGGGTGATCAAACGAGAACGGGTATCACCGAAGAAAATTCATGTAATACCCAACGGTACGACTTTGCCGAGCCCAATCAACATGGTTCCTGAACTTTTCAAGCGCCATTCAACGTCTCTTTGGATAGGCCTGGCTGCAAGCTTGACGCCAATCAAGCGGATTGATGTTTTTCTTGATTCTCTGCGGATACTGATGGGGAAAAGGCCGGATATTGAGTTTCAAGCGTTGGTCCTAGGTGAAGGCCCCAAACGGGAGGAGCTGCTTGAGCAGGCGCAGGAAGGTGGGGTCGCCCAAAGGGTACATTTTCCTGGCGCAGTACGGGATGTCAACCCGTTTCTTTATTACCTTGATATCGGTGTCCTCTGTTCTGATCAAGAGGGGTTTCCGAACACCGTGCTTGAGTATATGGCTCATGCGAAACCCGTGGTGGTGACTGCGGTTGGGGGAAGCAAAGAACTTGTTGATTTTAATACAGGTTTTCTGATCCCTGCTGGCGATTCTATGGCATTGGCTCACGCTTTGATTCGGTTGGCCGATGATGCTTCGCTCCGGAGACAACTCGGGCGTAATGGTCGGGAAAGAGTTCAAAAATTGTATACGTGGGAACGTTCCATGGAGAAGCTAGAAGGGTATTATTCACAACTCCTGGAAACCAATATCGGTCATAACCGAAGAGGGAATTAATGTCGATGTTGGATGGGATTGCATCCTTAGCATCCTTAATCAGGCGGAAACTATTAGAACCGCTTTATTTTGGCCGTAGCGGAAGCAAGCGATTATCATATTGGAAGGAACTCGAAACGACCCAATTTTGGGACGAAAACCTACTGCGAGAGGTCCAATGGAATCGCCTTAGCAAAATGGTCGGTTTTGCTTATGAGAACAACCGGTTTTATCGTGCGCGTTTTAAAGCCGCTGACCTCAGGCCCGAGGACATTAAGACCCCAGAGGATTTTAGGCGGTTACCGATTTTAACCAAAAAAGAGATTCGTAAGCATACCCCGATCATGATTTCCAATGGATTGCGGAAAGAAGATTTGCTTTGCTTCAAAACGGGAGGGTCGACGGGAAAGTCAATGGAGTTGTTTATCACAGAGGAATGTAGCGAGTTGCGTAATGCCTGCGCCCGAAGGTATGACCGGTGGACAGGATGGGAACCCGGCGAGGCTATTGGTGCACTCTGGGGCAATCCGAAGCGACCTTGCACTCTGCGGGATAAGATCGTTGACCGGTTGGTCCAGCCCATCGTTTATTTGGATACCATGGAGTTCAACGACGATTCAATTCGTCGTTTTGCTGCAGAATGGCAAGTTGCAAAGCCTACCCTGTTGTTTGGCCATGCCCATTCTCTCTATCTGTTGGCCATGAATATTCGAAAACTAGGTGCTGTTTCCATTCGTCCCCGAGGCATTCTCTCTACCTCCATGATGCTTCTACCGTATGAACGGGCTCTGATCGAGGATGTTTTCGGGATGAAAGTATTTGATCGCTATGGTTGTGAAGAGGTCAGCCTGATTGCAGCCGAATGCGAAAAGCATGAGGGGTTGCATCTCAACATTGAACATCTGTATATCGAATTCATCCGTGAAGATGGAATCCCTGCTTCTCCTGGTGAGAGCGGAAAAATCATTGTTACCGACTTGATGAACTTCGCCATGCCTTTTCTTCGATATCAGGTCGAGGATGTCGGTATACCCTCAATGAGACGTTGTTCCTGTGGTCGTGGTCTGCCACTGATGGAAGGGGTTGTCGGTCGTGTCGCCGATTTCCTTGTTACCCGTGAAGGCACCCGTGTTGCAGGGGTGTCCCTTATTGAGAATACCCTGACGAAAATTTCAGGGATCGCGCAGTTGCAAATTATACAGGAATCGTATGAGAAAATTACCCTCAAGGTGGTCCGGGAGGAAGGGTGTCCGGAAAGTTCACTGCGGCAACTGTCGGACTACTTTGACCAAATGTTTTCCGGTATGGATATTGACCTGATCACCGTCGAGGAAATTTTCCCTGAAAAATCAGGAAAATATCGTTTTTCTATTTGCAAGATTGATTCATCTCTTGATTGAAAGGAGGCCCCTTATGCCGCCTGTGTTGAGTGTTGTCGTTCCATTGTACAATGAAGAACTGGTTGTCAACGAGCTGTATTCCAGGCTCACGCATGTCCTTGAGGGGGCAAGGCTTGATTACGAAATCGTTTTGGTGAATGACGGAAGCCATGACGCGACTCTCCCAATGAGTAAGGCCATTTGTCAAACCGATAAAAGGGTAAAGTTGATCAGTTTTTCCCGAAACTTTGGGCACCAGATCGCAATTACCGCCGGCACCGACAAGGCAAATGGTCAGGCAGTCGTTCTCATTGACGCAGATCTGCAGGATCCTCCGGAAGTAATCCTGGAGATGTTGAGGAAATGGAAAGAAGGATGGCAGGTGGTTTACGGCGTTCGGAAAAAGCGTGAAGGTGAGAGTTTTTTTAAATTGTTTACTGCCAAAATATTCTATCGGGTGCTACGGCGGTTGACATCGGTCACTATCCCGCTGGATACCGGCGATTTTCGCCTGATGGACCGATGTGTAGTTGAAGAGCTGAAAAAAATGCGGGAGCGCGCCCGTTTTGTTCGCGGCATGGTGAGTTGGGTGGGTTTCAAGCAATGTCAAGTAGAGTATGTGCGTGAAAAACGTTTCGCCGGAGAAACAAAATATCCCTTTAAGAAAATGCTTAAATTTGCAATGGATGGGATTTTATCCTTCTCACAGATACCGTTGAAGATTTCCTCGGCCTTCGGTCTTTTGAGTGCTGGTCTGAGCTTCTTTTTTATGATCTATGGTTTGGTTATTCGAATATTCTTTCCGGAACAAGTGATTCCTGGTTGGTCCTCTATTTTTGTCGCTATTCTTTTTATTGGAGGCATTCAGTTGATGAGTGTTGGGATTCTCGGTGAATATTTGGGTAGAATTCACGAAGAGATTAAAGCTCGTCCTATCTATATCTGTGAAGAAGAAATTAATTTTTAAGAATAGGTAGGTTTAGAGGTGATACAATTTATTAAATTTGGAGTTATAGGTATTTTAAATACTATTATACAATACATTGTTTTTTATTTTTTTTATTCAATTTTTGGTTTGTATTATATATTTTCTTCGGCATTTGGATATTTTTGTGGTGTTCTGAATAGTTATCTCTTAAACAGGTCTTGGACGTTTAAATCTAAATATTGCAATAAAAGAAAAGAATTTGCGAAATTTACAATTGTAAATATTTTTTCTCTTGGAATCAATCTTATTGTGTTGGAATTGCTGGTGTCATATAGCGTGTTCCGTCCAGAAATTGCGCAGGTTTTCGCCATCATGTTTTCCATGGTGGCAAATTTTGTCGGGAATAAATTCTGGACTTTCAACTCTTCAGTGAGTGAATAATCCATGCTTTTATCGAAAAAATCAAAAAAGGGGCTTCTGGTGTTTTTGATGTTTTTCGTTGCCGCCTGCATGGCGTTAGTGAACCTGCGAGTCGGCGCCCCGCAGGTCAATATTGACGATTTCAGCCTGTATGAAGGTGGCTTCTTGGTCTGGTTCGGCAATGCACCGCCACAGCACGCCTATCTGGAATGTTGGATTAACGGGTTAGCGTCAATGGTAACCTTTCTGGTCAAAGGGGTTTTGCTTGCAGGGGCATGGGATGCCCTCAGTCTTGAATTCGTTTGCCGTGCCTATAGTGATTTCTATTACCAACCGGATGGCTATTATGCCGTCTACCGTTTTGTCATTGTCCTTTTTAATCTAGCAACAGCATGGCTAGTTTACCTGATTGCCCATCGTTGTAGCAGTGAAAAAATGGCTGGCTTTGCCCCGCTTCTTGCGTTGTTTCTGTACTTGTTCAGCTACAATACCTTTTGGTGTAACCTCGCCGGCCGGCCGGATACCTTGGTGGCTTTTTTTGCCATGCTGGGGATGTATTTCTATTTGCAATCGGATTATCGGGACGACAAGCCTTTTTTTTGGCTGGCAGCCGTCGCCTTTGGTGTGGCGGCAGGTTTGAAACTGCATGGGGCCTTTTTTGCTATTTTTGCTGCTTTTGACTTGCTCAGGGCTAAGGGGATACGGCCCGGGTTTCGAAGTGTTCTAATTTTGACCGTAATTTCGGTGTTATTTTTTATGGTTGCAGATGGATCACTGTTGTTTGATCCCTTGAAATATATCAAAGCCCGAATGGAAACCTATGTGGCCGACCATTCAGGCTATCTAGAATGGGGGCAGCAATTTGTTGCTGTCTTGCGGGGAAGCGGTTGGTTGATAGCGCCATTGACGCTGGTCTCTTGGTTTGCGATTCGAGATGTTGGACGTAAATCCAGTATGCGCAGTATTGTTTTTATGGCTTTTTGCTGGTTGGTATTGTTTTGTTCCATTAGACAATTGAGGGCTTATTGGATGCTTCCCGCTCTTCCTGTCTTTTATATTGCAGCAGTTGCAGTACTTGACAGGATGAAAAAGGTGGGCAGTGTACTTGCCATCATTGTCGTTATCATATTCTTGTTCCAGTCGTTCTCAGAGGTCAGAAATATTCACGCTACCCCTTATAACGAATTGAGAAATTGGGTAGAAGCCAATCTTTCAGATCACGATAGCGCATATTTAATTGGTTATTCTGTATTGAGGGTGCCGAGGAGTGAAAAAGTCAATGGTTTTATGAAAAATATTATTGAAACTTCTCTTTTAAATGATGCAACCAAGTATGGTTTTACATATCGGCATTTGAAATATTGGGAAGAGCTGAGTGCATTTCGTTTGCAGGACATGCTCATTGCTAAAAAAAATTGTGGGTATAATATCATCGATTATGTGCAACGTCGCGTCAATTTTGATAATAATGACCAATTTCTGGAACAGTTTAATTATTTTATTGTGCAGGATAAGTTCGTTCTTGAGAATAGAGCGGTTTTTGATCATTACTTGGAGAAGAATTTTTCCTTCGTAGTCAAGTTGGTGGGGGAGGGTGGTAGAGGATATGGCCTGGATTATAAAATTTATAAAAGAAATCAGGTTGATTGATGATATCAAGCGATAAAGCAAGGAAAACTTCTTTGCGGGTGATGCATTTTTTGGAAAGCGGCGGCCTTTATGGTGCGGAAAACGTAGTCTTGAACCTATCGCGGGAGATGTTAAAGACCTCTGAATACGTTCCGGTTATCGGGTGTATTGTTCAAGATGCTTTTGAACAGGTCGCAATTTACGACAAGGCCTTGTCGTGTGGAATCGAGGCTCATAAAATAGTTATAAACAATAAAAAATTTCCATTGGATATTATTTCATTTCTGTTCATGATGAGAAGGATCAATATTGACTTAGTGCATTCTCATGGATATAAAGCGTCTATAATTGCATTCTTCGCCATGATGTTATTGCGGATACCTATTCTGCCAACATGTCATCTGTGGTTCTTTGGTACAGGCTCTCCATTAAGATTTCGAACAATGATAGCCATTGAAATTTTTTTGTATAGATTTCTTAAAATTATTACTGTAGTCTCATTATCGATAAAGCAGACTCTCGTTCAAAGAGGTGTCCCCTCTGATAGAATACATATTATAAAAAATGGTATCAATTTAGATGACTTTCAACCTGTTGATGAAGGAGAAAGAAAGAGAATTCGAGAAAAACTCGGCCTGAAAATTGGCACTCCAGTTATTATGAATTTAGGACGATTAACGGAACAAAAAGCTCACTGCAACATTGTCCATGCAGCACGGATAATGAAGAGTAGAGAGCTAGAATTTGTTGTATTGATCATAGGCGAAGGGGAGCTACGCGAAGCATTATCGCAACAAATTTGCGAGCATGGAGTTGAAACAGAGGTCAAGCTTCTTGGATTTCGTGATGACGCTAGAATGCTGTTACAGATTGCTGACATTTTTCTGTTGCCATCTCTCGATGAAGGCTTACCGATGGCTATGCTCGAAGCAATGGCAAGTAGGGTGCCAGTGATAGCGACAGGGGTTGGAGATATACCTGAGTTATTTGATTCCGCTGAAATTGGTATTCAGATCCCTGTGAATGATGTGCATGCTATCGCCCAAGCCATCGAAGAGTTGTTAATTAATAGAGAGTCGAATAGAGAATATGCTGAAAATGCTCATGCAACGATTCTGAAATACTATTCTTCCAATGCGATGTTTTGTAATTATTCTATCTTGTATAAGAATGTTAAGCTCGGTTATACTGCTGTAAATTTTTAATTATGAAATACTAATTCAATATTTTTTTAATACCAGGTCTATTTATAAAAAGTAAGTTGCTTGTAAGTACTGATTTTTGATAAATACAGGTTATGTATTGATATTATTGGTTATTAATATTTGAGGTGTTAGATCGTGGAGGATGTTTTTAAAAAATTGTTAGCTTTGCTTTCCTCTGGGGAAAGAATGCAGCTATTCTTTATTTTTATAGCTATTGTCTGCATGGCCTTTATTGAAATGGCTGGAATTGCTTCTATCATGCCTTTTATGTCGATGGTTTCTAATCCAGAGATGGTCGAGACTAATCGATGGCTTAAGCAGATTTATGATCTATGCGGGTTCTCCAACCGTCAAAGTTTTCTCGTTTTTCTTGGAGTGATAGTCCTAATGTTGTTAGTTTTTAGCAATATATTCAAAGCGTTGACGACATGGATGACACTTAGCTATGACAATCGTCTTAATTATATACTCGCGAGACGATTATTGGCTAATTATTTGTCTCAGCCATATGTTTTTTTTCTGAATCGCAATACGGCAGATATGGGGAAAAATATTCTTAACGAGGTGCGTACAGTTATTGCCGGTGTTCTCAGCCCATGTATGGGGGCATTTTCCAGTTCGCTGGTATGTTTATGCATCCTTGCGCTGTTATTATACATTAATCCAATTATTGCTGTTACTATCATTATTGTTTTGGGAGGAGCTTATGCTGGTTTGTATGTGATAGTCCATCGTCGTCTGAGTGTTATCGGCCAGGAGCAAGTGGAAGCGAATTTTATGAAATTTAAAATTGCCGGGGAGGCGTTAAGCGGAATTAAAGATCTAAAAGTTCTCGGTCGAGAGTACGCTTTTCTTGACGAATTCACTTTGTACGCCCGGCGGCATGCACGTAATAACGTATGTGCGGGAATAATTTCACAACTCCCACGTTTTTTTCTGGAAATCATGGCGTTTGGCGGAATTTTACTAATTGTACTTCATTTCATTGCTACCGAGAAAGGTGTAACTGATATTGTGCCTTTATTAGCATTATACGCTTTTGCCGGTTATCGATTATTGCCGGCCTTGCAACAGGTCTTTTCAAGTGTGACAACGATGCGTTTCAATTTACCCTCGTTGAATGTTCTGCATGATGATTTGGTGAATGCTCAAATTGATGCTTTTTCTCCATCAATATACCTATCTTGTCAAGAAAAAGGTCCTATTCCATTTCAATATGCCTTGGAATTGCGAGATGTCAGCTTCTCTTATCCTGGAGCGCATAAGCCAGCTCTCCAGGGTGTGAGTTTAATCATTGCCCCCAATACTACCATTGGTTTCGTTGGCCCCACTGGTTCCGGCAAAACCACAATCATTGACGTTATTCTCGGCTTGTTAAGCCCATCATCAGGTGAATTGGCTGTGGACGGTACCATCATTAACCTGGGCAATCTTTCTAGGTGGCAATTATGCTTGGGCTACGTTCCTCAATTCATTTACCTCTGCGATGATACTATTACTCGTAATGTTGCCTTCGGTGTTCCCGATGATCAAATTGACGTGATGGCTGTGAAACGAGCTGCGAAAGTGGCTAATTTGCATCAGTTTATTGAAGATGAACTGACTGATGGGTATGCAACCATCATTGGCGAGCGAGGTGTTCGCCTGAGTGGTGGGCAGCGACAGCGCATTGGTATTGCACGCGCTTTGTATCGTGACCCTTCAGTCTTGCTTTTGGATGAAGCAACCAGCGCTCTTGACGGTGTAACAGAAGAAGCTGTCATGGAGGCGATTGATAATATTTCTCGGAAGAAAACAATTATTATAATCGCTCATCGATTGTCAACAGTGAAGAACTGTGATGTGGTTTATATATTAGATAAAGGTATAGTTAAAGATCGAGGTAATTATAAAGAGCTGCTTCATTCGTCGAGTTGGTTTCGTATTGCTTCCAGTGAGGATTTATAGTGTAGATGATTAAAGTTAGTGTCGTCATACCGACTCACAATTCTGGCGTATATATAAATAGTGCTATTCAGAGTGTCATGAGCCAAGTTGGTGATTTTGAAATTATTGTAGTAGATGATGCCTCGACAGATAATACTGAAGAAATCGTTAAATCTTTTAGAGGAGCTCCTATTCAATATTATCGATTAGAATCTAGGCATGGTGGACCATCGAAGCCGAGAAATATAGGAATCAGAAGTGCGAGGGGTAAATATATCGCATTTTTGGACTCTGATGATTTAATGTTGCCGCAAAGATTAGCTCTTTCGTCTAGATATCTAGATGAAACTCCTGGGATTGGCTTAGTTTTTTCTGACGGGTTGAAATTTGATGATGTTACTGGAGTTGATTTGGGTAGTTTTTTGTATAATTACAGTATTTTTTGGAACTTACCCAAAATCAGCATGGGGGATGGTCGTCAAATGATTTCTGCGATTGATGCTTTTGGTGCCCTCTTTTATACAAACTATATCATGCCTAGTGGTGTTACGGTTCGTAAGAATATTATCATTAATTCCGGATATTTTGATGAATCGTTAACGAATGGAGATGATCGTGATATGTGGTTTCGTATTTCACGATCTAATTCTATAGGATACTTAACAGATCCTCTGTTTCGCTATCGTGTTCGATCTGGAAGTATTTCGACTCGAGGCCCTATTTTGGCTGAAAATAGAATTAAAGTGTTTAGGAAGCAATTAAAATTTCGTCTTGATAGTAATCTTGAGCATCAGGCGTTACGGATGATTTCCTTAAATTTAGCAGGAGTTGGATATTTTTATCGAAGTAAAGGAGAAATGGAAAAAGCATGTTCATTGTTCCGTCAAGCAATTAGAGAGTGTTTTAGCTGGTTTGCTTTGCGTGGGTATATTTTGAGTCTTTTACATATTAAGCCAAGACGACAATGAAAGAAAGCAATATTGATACCGTTCCGGTTCCGGTTGTTGTGAGCGTGGTAATTACCTGCTTCAATTATGGATGTTATCTTGCCACCTGTCTTCAGTCTGTATTGGCTCAGACCTTCCATGATTATGAAATCATAGTCATCGACGATGGGTCCACTGATAACACGGATGAGGTAATGCAGCAGTATTTAAGTCTGTCTTGTTTACGTTATATTAGACAAGTGAACATTGGGCAGGCTAGATCAAAAAATCGCGGAGTTGAGCTGGCTAGAGGGAAATATGTGGCTTTCCTGGATGCCGACGATATATGGGAAAAAGATAAATTGGAGAAACAAATAAAACTTTTTGAACTGCCAGAGGTTGGTGTCGTCTACAGCAAGGCAAGGTTAATCGATGATAATGCTAATGTTAAGGAAGTCGGTGACTGGGGGGTATATCTTCAACCCCGGTCTGGATGGGTCACTGATTGGCTTCTCTTCGATAATTTCGTCTGGTTCTCTTCCAGTATTGTTAGAAAAATTTTTTTGGAACGATATGGCGTCTTCGATGAAAACTTGGTGATGGGTATTGATTGGGACTTATGGTTACGACTTTCCATGCATTGCAAATTCGATTTTGTCGATGAATCACTACTTCTTTATCGGATGGGGCATGAAGGTCAGATGTCAAAAAATCTAAAGATGCGATTTGCATCCGCTGATATAATTCTACGGAATTTTTTATCTAATAATCCTCAACTTGAAAATATTGAAATGCTACGGAAGGTTAAGGCATATGCATTTTGCAATCGGGGTAATTATTATTGTTCTGTTGACCGTTGGCAAGCTGCTCTCTTTTTTTTGCGAGCATTACTGCTCAACCCCTCAAAACGTGCTTGTTGGGGATTGGTTAAAACTCTCTCTCCTTTTCGATGTAAAAGTAAAAAATTATGAATTGGATTGATTGTCGTCTGCTTATTCGATCAGATCTCTATCGCTATTGTGGACAAGATAATTTAACGTCATTTATTCAAATATATAGAATTGCCCCTGGATTTAGATATTCTTTCTGGATGCGAATAACATTTTATTTGAAAAAACAATATTGGTTGCTTCCAATATTTATAATTATTCGTTTGCTTCTATCGAGACTTCAAGTTAAATACGGGATTCTCATTCCGTATAATACTTTGATTGGTGGTGGGTTATACATAGGTCATTTCGGAGGTATTGTCCTGAATCATAAAGTTATTATAGGTAGAAATTGCAATATTAATCACGGTGTTACTATTGGTGAAACTTTTGGTGGGCGATCGCCAGGGACACCAAGAATTGGAAATAATGTCTATATCGGTCCTGGAGCATTTATTGTCGGTGGAATAGAGATTGGCGATTATGTGGCTGTGGGTGCTAATACGGTTGTTAATAAATCAGTTCCTGAGAGTGCTGTGGTAGTGAGTGGTCCCTTTAGGATAGTCTCTAGCCGGGGATCTGGAGAATATATCACCAACACTCTTCCCCAGGTCAAATAGTTTGGAATATCTTGGGTTTTATCTCTATTTAATTTTTATTGTTAGTTGGTTTCTTCAACTTCCAACTAGGATACCTGTACTTGGTATAATTCGTTTCGATCTTATTTTGATCATTAGCATTTTATGTATATATATATTTTTTATCGATAAGCAAAAGATCAAAGGGAGGAATAACCCCACCTATAATCGAATGTTGCTTATGATTGGTGTCATATTGATCGTTACTCCTTTGGCTGAATGGCCCGGTAGTGCTATTCAATTCGGAATACCAAATTTTATTAAGGGGATTGTTTTTTTCTTTTTTACCGTCTGGTTTCTGCAGAGTGAAAGGAAATTGAAAATTTTTATAATTATTTTTATTGCATGTCAAATCTTTCGTATTCTCGAGCCACTCTATCTGCATATTACTCAAGGATATTGGGGGTCGGTAGCTTCCATGGCTAATTGGCAATTTATGGATCGATTGTCAGGAGCCCCTGCTGATATCATTAATCCAAATGGTCTCGCATTTGTCATCTTGACTGTTCTGCCTTTTCTCTTAAATTTTTATCATGAGAATCTTCGATGGAGATTAACTGCAATTTTTGCTATTCCAACGGCACTGTACGCCCTTTATTTAACTGGAAGTAGGTCAGGTATGGTCGGATTTGGTGTTATTCTGTTTGTTATGTTGATTAAAAGCAAACGAAAAGCACTTCTAATGGTGGCGATACTTACCGGATCGGTGCTTGCTTTTGCGAACATGTCAGGTAATTTCAAAGACAGATATGTAAGTATTGTATCGTCAGATAGTGCTAATGCTGCTACGGCTCAGGGGCGTTTAGACGGAATATGGGTCGATTTTAAAGTGGCGTTGAGAAAACCCTTCGTTGGCCACGGTCTCGGAACGTCGAGGGAGGCGAACGCTAATTTTGGCAATAAATATCAAATTTCTCATACTTTATATACGGAGATTTTACAGGAAATTGGATTTGTCGGATTCTTCTTTTTTATGTTTTACCTGTATTCTATTTTTTGTAACTTATCATCACAAACTAATATTAAAGATAATAATTATTTTTCTAGATTTAATCAATCATTATTGATGTTTGCATTTATGTCGATAATTTTTAGTATATTTAGTTATGGGTTGTCAAGTTATGAATGGTATTTATTAGGGTCTCTTTCAATTTTAAATAAAGAAAATATTGCCAAATTGAAAGATCCTGAATTTTCTATAAAATAGATAATATGTAAAATTTTTCTCAATAGTATTTATGCAGATATTATGATCGTGTTCGATACAATCTCGATTCTAGCAAGAGTTTATTGTGCCTTGCCTGTCAAGACGATATTTCATTTTTTTATTAATAGTTAATAAGCATGCACCTTTTAAGCCATTTTTGCAGTTGCACTATTTTTAGTTAGTGCAATTTAATTTCTTGTATTGATGTTTATTTTCGATTTTATTTGATACATTGATTTTTCTAATTTTATACTATTTGTATATTTTATCAAATTGTAAATATGAACAATATGAATCCTACAGTGATTTTGGTTGGGTATTCTCCATGTATAAGAGGTGGTGTCACTCAGGTGACAGGTATTCTTTTGAGAAATTTAAAAAATATTAATTTTCATGTAAGTTTATATTGTTATTCCCCTTTTGGAAAGGCTTTGATTTTATATATGTATAGCGTTGTAGCATTTTTCTGTAAAATATTTAGTAACAGGCAGTTTAAAATTACCCATTTGATCGTTGGCTCTTCTGGAGATTCAATAAGGATTATTCCTTATATATGGCTTTCTAAAATTTTTAATTTGAAAATATGCATACAATACCATGCCAGTATGAATAATATATTTAAAAATTATTCATCAAATATTTTATATGAATTCATAGTTAGAAATATGTCGTTAGCTGATGTTCATTGCTTGTTAAGCAATAGTTTAAATGAAGAATTCAGCAGCATTTTTGCAGATTGCAAGTCAGTTGTAATCCATAATGCTTTGGGAGCGGAATGGATCGATGTGGAAATACTTTCCAGGGAAGAAAGGAACCGTGACGTAGTTTTTTTTGGTAGATGGAGTCGTGAGAAGGGGGTTATGGATTTGCTTTCATGTATGGAATATGTTTGTGGAGATATACAATGTGAAATATATACTGATCAACCTCCTGGTAAAACTTATAAAAATTGTACCATATATCCATGGGTTAATGAATTAGAAGTAATAAAAATTATGCGAACAGCAAAGTTATTAGTTTTGCCCTCCTATTCTGAAGCTTATCCAACGGTGTTATTGGAAGCATTAGCTTGTGGGACTCCTTTTTTGGCTTCAGATACTGGTGGTGTAGTAGATATTGCTAATGAAAGTGGCGGAGGTGTTGTTTGTGAAATCGGGAATATTACAAAACTAGCTCGGCTTATTCAAGATCTATTGGCTGATGAAAACAAGTGGTTTGAAATGTCAATTAATGGTAAAGATTGGACGAAAACTGTAGCCGAAAAAAATATAAAAATGCAATGGGTTAATCTTTACAAATGTCTTAACGGTACAGTTAATTGTTGATTCATGAAAGGCTACTTTTTCGCAGAAATCGTTTTGCTCGCAGCTATTTTACTCACCTGCCTGGAAATGCATAATTTATAGGGCAGAGTGTTTTCGGCGCTAACTTGCCTGAATTTCTGTCGTTCTGAAGCTTTATGAGATCAACTTGGTTTAGTGCTGTGATTGTCGAAACTTGCCATTTTTAACGCAACTGTGCCGCAACGATGCAAGAATTCTGTCCAACTTTGTGATCATTTTATTGCATCTACTGTATTACTTTATGAATAATTACTGAGAACCGTTTTGTATACTGCTGACGAAGTAATTTGTAGGTTTATTACACGTTTTTAAAATTTTAAGAGCGATTGATTCAACGAGTTGTGAGGAATGTATGAAAGTGCTGCAAATACTTGGTAGCCTTTGCCCAGCGGGCATTGAAACTTGGCTGGCACGCGTACAGGTTCCATTGAAGCTAATGGGGGTTGAATTGGATTTTGCTTGTTATTATCCAGAAGAAGAAGCTAACGCTAAATTTAGTTTGCGAGAGACCCTTGAGTCAAACGGTGCTAGAGTATTCTCTATTTCTCGTAAGAATGGTATTGTAAATTCTCTGACATCATTGTCAAAAATTCTTCGTGCCAACAAATACGACATTGTCCACAGTCATGATTGGTATAGTGCCTATGCTCTCCCCGTAGCATGCTGGCATCGCATTCCTGGTCGTGTTGCGCAAATACATCCTGTTGGTGACGTTGATGGGGCCAGAGGATTTATCAGGCGAATAATGTTGACGACTGCCAAACGATTTCTCTGGAATACAGCGAATGGATTTTTGTGGCTCCTCGTCATTTGGTGTGGATTTGATATATAGAGGGATCAAATCCACACCAAATGACGAGGAAAACCATGAATAGCAAAGATATCATCACGTTAGGCCTTGGACTGCAGGCCCCATGGG
>Ga0209016_1001209_pt1 | contig 21874 bp, 40 predicted proteins | sample EPASupsiteSAE305_FD_187265 | JGI IMG/M metagenome (GOLD analysis project Ga0209016, IMG submission 187265) | Bioremediated contaminated groundwater microbial communities from EPA Superfund site, New Mexico - SAE3-05 (SPAdes) (version 2) | ecosystem: Environmental > Aquatic > Deep subsurface >...
TAAATTCCAGTCCGAGTTTACTATATGCTTTTCCGACAATCGCCCAATTCGATTCACTTACATCCACGAGGTCAGCTATGTAGATAGGTTTCCCAATCATCGCGGCTAGTTCTTCCCACGTCAGCGGATTAGTTCGCATCGCTTTGAAGTTTGTCACCCCGTTATCATCAAACGGTTGCAGATATGGCATTCCTTTTGCCGCGCTTTCCATCTCCGCGATCTGCGCAAGGGCGAGGTCGATGTTCACGGGATTGCAATCATCCGCGTCATAACATTCTGGTTCGCAATGTTCACAAAACGATTTTCCGCAAACCACGCAAACAGGGCCATTATGATTTGCGTGCTCGAATGCAAAATTATCAACTTTTCCAAAATTATCAGTCTTCCATCTGTGTCTCATTTTTATTGCTCATCCTCTCAATTCTCCTAAGTGACGCAGATACGCTTATTGGTTTACTCTCGCGAGGAATGAAAAGCAAGGTATCAGCATCAAGCGGTGACGCTCCCAAATCACAATTGTCAAGCGAATGGCAGTATAGAAATCCACCGTTATCGCATTTGCGTTTTCTTGGTTTTTTATCAAATCCCCATAACTCATTTGTGTAATCCCTAACGATCCATTCAACTCCGATTTCTTCTGCATCCAGCAGCGCGCCCTTGTCGGCGGTGGTCAGTCCTGCGTAGGTCATGCGTCATCCTCCCTGCACCTTTCGGTTGCTACTTGAATGCCAAACTCGCGAGACATTCCGAGACGAACGTATGCGTTCACGATCTCGATAAACTTTGCACTTTCCGTTGTCATGCCTTTTCTCCTTTCGGTTCGTAACGGTAGGCTAACCAGGATTCTCCGTACAATTCTTGGCAACCCACATCGCCCTCAATCGTGTCATAAAGTGTTATAAATTCCAGTCCGAGTTTACTATATGCTTTTCCGACAATCGCCCAATTCGATTCACTTACATCCACGAGGTCAGCTATGTAGATAGGTTTCCCAATCATCGCGGCTAGTTCTTCCCACGTCAGCGGCTCGTTCGCCTCGCGTTCAAGTGCGGCGCGGATTGAGGTAACGCCGCGTCCGATCGCCAACAGTTCTTCTCCGCTCAAGTCCACAATCCTAAATTGCAGTTTCATGAGCACCTCAATCGCCCGTTCCAGTTCTTCCCGATTCGGTTTCATACGCCCTCCTGCTTATCGGTCGATTCGTGTGCATTCTTCCAAGCACACGCCCTATCCGTCACGCTTCTGCATCTGAACTTCACCTTGTTATCTTTACACTCGCAAACGCCGGAATAATCTCCGTCCGTCATACGCAACCATTTGCACCCATGACACCGCTTCGCAAGATCGGTCGCGCTGTATTCATAAGTGATTATCATACGCCCTCCTTATGTTCACGCTCGTAGTCTGCGATGGCGGCGGGAATATGCTGTCTGTAACCAGATGGAATCCACCCGAATTTACGCTTGGTGAAAATCAGATTTTCCCCTCCGGTAAGTCCAAACGGTAGCGGAAATCCTTTAAACTTGATTATAAAATCACATCCAAGCTCCCGCAGCCGCACCAGCTCGTCATAGTCCGCTTTGGTCATGGGTTGCCTCCTCATAATCGCTTTCAAGTCCGCATTTAGTGCAAACATCAAACTCAATAACCGCTTCTCTTGATTGATCGCGCTCCTGCTCATACACGATGGCGATGCACCTATCTTTCACCCAATCATGACCGAATTTTCCACAAAACCACTGCCGTATTGTCATTCCTCGACCTCCTGCGCCCGCTCGTCGCTCACTTCGCGTTGCTCCGTGTCGAGCCATTCCATAGCTTCTTCAAAGGTTATGTCTTCTTGCGCCCCCATAACTATAAGCGCACAGAACCCCTTATCCTGCTGAATCATTTCATAGTTCGTCATACGCTCTCGCCCTCCGTCAGGTCGCGCCCTACAACGTCGATTCCGTCAAACACGGTCTGTACCGTCTCCCGTATGCCGTTTAACGCTGTACGGGCTTCTGCGGGGCTGTAATCGCATTCTGCAACGGCTTTTCTCTGCAACGTGCGGCACAACGCGTTTGCGCACTGCTCAATCGTCGCGTAGTAACGTAGATTGTTGTACAACTGCTCCGGTTCTCCCGTTTTCCTGTTGATGCCCGTGCCACTCTCGCGTTTAAGCGTGTAGCACGTTTCATCCGCGCTGATTACCCAACCATCAAATAACTTAATCATACAAATTCTCCTCTCCTGCTATACTGGTATCATATAACGTTTCCGTTTGCGTATTATTCCCTGCCCATTGTTCTGCCATCGCAACAGCGATTCCGTGAAACGTCTTGCTCCGTAGTTTCGCGCGATCTTTCGAAGGTGGTAGATAGTGCAATCTTTCGCGCTCGTTCCTGGGTAGCGTCATCATTTGTTCTCTTACGTTGTTCGTTTCGGTTAATTGCTGTAATCCTTTCAACCATAAACATGTTGATTTTTGCTCCGCGTGTCCGAACATCCACGGATGAATGATCTGATCTGGCTTTCTCCATAATCTACTCATGATTCCGACCGGATTTTCAATCGCAATCTTTTCACAATCGCATTTTGCAAACTCCATGAAGAAATCTATACCGCGCTGTTGTCTCCCGTCTTTGCGCTTTTGTTCAAACCATGCCGCTCCACTAACAGCTAAATCCGTACACGGAGGGAACGCAATAATCATATCCCATCGTTTACGCAGGAGCGGAAGAACGTCCTGTTGCAGATGCCATTCGGGGTGTCCGCCAGAACACGGCTCGATGTCGCACGAATACGCTTCGTGACCAAGACGGCGCAGTTCGATGGTGACCGCTTGGCTTTCTTCACACGCTACAAGTATTTTCATGCGCTCTCCTTTTTATTCCGATCGTAGTTGTTATACTTTTTTAATATTGGTAATCTTGTATTTCTTTATTAACCATTCCATCGATTGCTTTTTCCACGCTTGATTCGGGCAGTTATCGCCATCAACCTGACAATCAAAGTTATCAAAAACTTGAATAACCCAGTATTTCTGTTTCCTGTCATACCAATACTCCATGCTATACGATGTTGGTTCGGGTGTTTGCCAGTTGATACCGTTGATTAACATTGCCTTACCCTCCTTGCTTCTATACCAGTATCATACCGCGCTCATGCGCGTATGTCAATATGTTTTTGTAAAAAACTATTTCTTTCTTTTTCGCCACCGCGCGGCTCATTTCGCGGTTCGCGCCTGACGATTCCACCCAATCCTCAAGCGGCACAAGCACGTCGCATTCGTCCACAAACACGAAGTCGCACCGCATGTGCCCCTCATAGGTTAGATATGGCGGTATCAGTGTTGGATAGAGTACAGCGAATCCGAGATTGATTAAAACCGTCGCCGCGTCTGCAAACTTCGCTTCGTAGTTCGGATCACTCGATATCGCGCCGATGATGTAGGCTACTTTGCGTCCATCACTCGTCATGCGGTTTTCTCCAAGTAGGTTTCCACAATATCCACCAAATCATCCACAAGCGCGGCGGCGTGTTTTCCGCTTATGATCGTGCTTCCCTCTTTACCTTTAAGCTCAAACTTTTTCATATCGACATATCCCTTAAGTATAGCGGGGAGGCGTTTTGCCATCCCCGCGTCAAAGAATGCAAATCCAGATATTCCGGATATTGTGATTCCGTGTTTGATGTTCGGGTTAAATAAAACATATAATCCATCAACCCCATCAAACTCTATCGTCTTGCAGCCCGTTTCAAGCTCAATCCGTTCTATCTGTTTGTAATTCATGCTCCACCTCAAAATAACGATATCTGCTCGTATTCTACTGCTGATCTCACGTTGCGTTCCGCTACGTCATAGTAGCTTTCTTTTAGCTCGATTCCTACCGCTCGGCGTTTCAGTTTTAACGCCATATAAGCCTCGCTACCGATCCCCATAAAAGGCGTGAATACAATGTCGTTCTCGTTCGTCCACAGCAGGATAGCGCGTTTGATGACCTCTAGCTGTAACGGGCAAATATGCCGCTCATCGTCCTGCTCTCTTGCGCTCATGTATTGCAACGTGTCAGACGGTCTAATATCCATCCAGACAGGGCTGGCGTACTGTTGCCACGCATCGACTGGAAAAGATTCATTTGTGTGCGTGACAGGCTCCGGATTCTCTCCCAGCTTGCGCATCGTCACAAGATAGTCCGGTATCCCCTGTCTGCTCATGCAAGAATCTTTTTTGATCTGCTTGTGAAGCAGTCCGAGCGCCTTTGTCCGTTGCATCGCCGTGACGGGATCTTTCCAGATGCAAACCTCTGAATGGAAGATAAATCCAACGTCCTCAAAGATACGAATCAGTTCCCCGCGAAAGTCACGAATACCAATATATCCGTCACGCTCTTTACTCGTCGGAAGATTCATACAGTGAAAGCTCATGTTTCTGCCCGGCATCAGAACACGATACAGCTCCTTTGCGATGAACTTGAACTGCTCGTAAAACTCTGCATGCGTTCGGCAGTTGCCTAAATCGCGTTCGCTATTGGAATACGTGTAAAGTGACGCGAACGGAGGCGAATATACCGAGAAGTGAAGCGAGTTATCCGGAATGTTCTGCATGACTTCGCACGAATCGCCGCAGTAGATTGCAAACTTGCTCGTTACGTCCTGTTTCTTTACGCCATTGATTTCAACCATGATGGGATCTCCATTCTCATATTTGTTTTATAGCTGTCCGAGATTTTAACGGTCTTATGAATATCTGCGCTCAAAATATCTTTTGTGTGCTTGATCAGTTCTTCTTTCATCCGCTCAGCGTCTTTTTGCTTGCGCTCGATATTCGCCCTTACCGCGCCCTCTGCGTCTGAAATGATGATGTAAACGTCAACGGGTTTGTCCTGTCCGAATCGCCAACACCGACGCACCGCCTGATAATATTCTTCAAATGAATCAGATAAACCGACAAAAATAACCTTGTGGCAATTCTGCCAATTCATGCCCCAACCTGCGATTTTGGCTTTGCTGACTAAGGCATGAACTTCCCCCGCCGAGAATCCAAGCATCGTGTTTTCCTTGTGTTGCATAGTATCCGATCCTGCAACCTGTATCGCGCCGTTTATTGCTTTTTCCAGCGCGTCGCCCTCGTCGTTCAATCCGCACCAAATCAATACTTGCTCGTCTGTTTCGTTTGCGATCCGCGCCGCGATTTCAACACGATCATCCAGGCTTGTGCGCCGCGCCGCTCTGCGTTCTTCCAGCGTTTGAGCCACACCTGCGAACAGTCTCACTTGCCCGTTCTCGCAATCAAGCGGCTCTGATTCCGTCTGTACTTCGTGAATGCGCAATTCTGGCAAGTCGTAACCGTCCTGCTCGTATCCGAGGTCTTGCGGTCTTGTCAAGCAACACGCCCACGACGCGACAAACTCAAAGAACTTATCCACCGCGTGACCTTTTAATCTCCATTTTGCCGTGTCGCCACCATCGTGAATGAAGAACGTCGCAAGCATCTCTGTGTGCGTCATAACGCCTAGAAACTGCGAGTGCTGCCCAAGCTCCATGAAGTCGTTAGGTGATGGTGTGGCGGTGCAGCAGAGCTTATACGGCGTGTCCGCGAATGATTCCGTGAGATATTGCCTCGTCTTGCTGTCCTGATGCTTTAGAATGCTGCTCTCGTCAAGCACGATGCCGCAGAACGCGTTCGGATCAAAATGCTCGATCATCTCATAGTTCGTGATGTTCACGCCGCCTTGAACGTCTGCTTGCGTCCTGCACACGGTAACGTGTACTCCAAACTTGATGCCCTCGCGTTGTGTCTGCTTTCCAACCGACAATGGAGCGAGAATCAAAACGGGCATCTGGCAGTGTTCCGAAACCTCTGCCGCCCATTCAAGTTGCATCGCGGTTTTTCCGCTACCGCAATCGCTGAAAATCGCGCTCTTGCCTTTTCGCAGGCACCATCTAACAATATCCGTCTGCCATCCGAACAGCTTTTCGTTCACGTAATCAGATTCAAACCCGCTCCCCATTACCCTGATTTTCTTGCGTTCTAAAAATTCACTATATTCCACGCTTCTCTCCTTTGCACTTTGATACTATTATTATATAATGCGCGTATTATCTGCGTCAATGTTTTTTTCTGATAGTATCTCCACGATCCGTTTTCCGCACTCCGATTTCGGCGTGAATTGCCACTCGATGCCGTAACGCTCGGACATCAACATGGCAGCACCTCTATCTCGGTTCTCGGATTCTCCTTGTCGTACCCGCCGCGCAAGCGTAATTCGATGCAATCAAAACTGTCATCTTCGATCACGCCCGCTGCCGTTATTCCGTCGAGTATCATCTTTCCCGCGTAATTATCGGGATCGTGCCTCACCTTTGTCGGGAAGAAGTATGTTATAGTGATGATTGATTTCTTTAGCTTCGCGTTCTTCTCTTTAAGGCAAGCGAGATATACCATCTGTTTCCATTGCTGTTTTAGATATTGATATTCTCGGTCGTTCTTCCGTCCGGCGAACTTATTCAAAGACGGCGGTATCATCGGTATTGTAATTATCATCTATCAAACGTTCCTTTCGGCACTTGCACATCCTTAAATGCTGGATCAAAAAACCGCGTGATCTCACCGTTCCAAACAAGGTCAATCTTTCCCGTGTTCCCGTGTCGGTTTTTCCCAACGATAAGCGATACCGCCTTGTCGTTTTCTTTTTCTTTGTGAAGCAATAACACCACATCCGCGTCCTGCTCGATTGCTCCGCTTTCACGAAGATCCGCGATTGTCGGCTCTCTTCCCTCTGCGCTTCGGTTTAACTGCGACAGTGCAATCACCGGACACTTTAACTCTTTTGCAAGAATCTTCAACGCCCGCGAAACTTCACCCAGCCGCTCGTTTCTTGTGCTGTTCTTGTTTCCGCTTGTGTGAATCAACTGAATGTAATCGACAAACACCGCGTCGAGCTTTCCTGCTCTCTGCTTAAACTTGTAGCAACTTGAAACGATCTGCCCGACAGAAATATTTCCTCTGTCATCGATGCACATCTTCCAACCGTCCATCGTTTTTTGTGTATCCATTACAGCGTCTTGTGCTGATTTCTCTCGTCTTGCGCTCACCTTGCTTTTCTGTGATTCTGACAATATAATGCGCTCCGCAATCTCTACCGTTTCCATTTCAAGCGAGAAGTAAGCCGTTACCATGTTTGATCTACACATGTTCGCCGCGATATTGCAAGCCAGCGCGGTTTTACCAACGCCCGGACGAGCGGCAACCACCACGAGATTTCCATCTCCGAATCCACCGCACAATCTATCAAGCGTTGAGAATCCAGAAAGTTTTCCGCTAAACGTGTCACCAAGTCGATTCAGCACGGCAGGAATAATGTCACCGATCATAACAACATCAGCCCCGCCGATTCTCGCAACCTCATCAATAACACTTCGCGCTTCGTCAAGATATCCATCTTCGCCCGTTTCGGTTTCTTGTAACACTCTCCTAATGCCATTTGCAAACACGCGCCTACGTGTTGTCTCGTGCATCATCTCAATATAGTTTCTCGTATTTGCAGCCGTAGGTGTGAACGATACTAAGTCAACGATAAATTCAACGCCGCCAATATCATCCAGCTTTCCGCGCTGTTCGATCGCGTTTGTAAGCGTCACCGCGTCAATCGGCAATCCCGCCTTGTATAGCTCGCAAACGGACTCAAACACACAAGCCGCAGGAATCGTTGTAAACTCGTTCGCTTCAAGTTCGCTACAAATGACAGGAACATATTCCGGTGCAATGATTGCCGCTCCTAGTACCGCATGCTCATGATTCATAAACAATCTCCCCGTTTTCGTCTAGTTTGCATTTTCTCGCGCCCGATTGATTCTTATCTTTGATCTCGTCATCATACCGCCCTTGTCGAATATAGGTTGCAGGATGAGGTATGAATTGACCATCGTCTTTCTTCCACGCTTCGGATCGCTTGTGCGCTTCGATGGATTCTATTAAGCGTTCAATCGTTGGCGCGTCTTTCTTCTTCATCAGAACGGCGTATGCTTTTCGTGCGTCCTCTTTTGCGGTCTTGCGTGGATAAGCTTTCCAAAAATCATCAAATCCATCAATCGTATTTGGATTCGGATTGGATTCGGATTGGATTGGATTACGTGAACTTTTGTTTTCTTCTGATTTCTCCTGCGTGCAGATGATTTCAGATGCTGAATCTTGACTGTCGGGCGATGGATATTTGCTTTTGTGTGCTCGTATTGTCTGATGACTTTCCCACGCCGGAATATATAAATAAGGCTTTCCGTCGCACCAATAAAGAACGATACAGCCAAGCGAAACAAGCTTTTCGATAGCCGCTTCAATTTCTCTGTTTTGAAGTTTTTCCTTAAGCGGAAAAAGTCTTGCTTTAATTACCGAAATTCTACCGTCAAAGCGTCCGTAATCATCGCAGTTCACAATCAGCCGTTGCCAGAAACATTCCTCAAACCATGTCATTTGGTCAACTGAATCGCTCGTGCATATGCTCTCTTTAATAATTCTGTTCGGCATCGCTGTTTACCTCGCCACGTTTAATTCTATCTACTTCCGATTGTTCTACTCGCAAAACGCCGCCAATACGAATTACCGCGATACGTCCGGCTTGAATCCAATTATAAACGGTCTTTCTTGTCACGTGAAAATCATCCGCGACCTGCTGTATGGTTAACATGTCGCACCCCCTATCTTCCTCTATTTTACCACATTTACACAAAATGTCAATAGGCAAAGCCGCGCCATCTCTAACGCGGCTCACCGTCCGCTCCGCTATCGGCGTTTCCTCATGACGCAGATAATCAGCTCAAATAGGATCGCGGCAACGATGCCGAGTATGTACGGGATCAAAATGGACAGTCGGAAGCGTCCACGTCCTCAAACCCGCTACCGTCCTCCTGCGGCTCATCGTGATTCTCCTGCTTGGGCGAGAGGAATTCCACCTCGTCCGCTTGAACGTCAAGTGACATTCGCGTCGTTCCGTCTTTCGCTTCGTAGGTTCGCGCTTGCAGTTCGCCGATTACCGCGACTTTTTTTCCCTTGCTCAACCAACGAGCGCAAGTGTCACCGAACGCGCGCCATGCGTTGATGCGGAAGAAGTCCGTTGTTTTATTGCCGGATTGATCCTTAAATTTGCGGTCTACTGCGATGGTGAACGAACATACCGTTACGCCGTTCGGCGTGGAGCGCACTTCGGGATCACGGACGAGTGAACCGATTAGCGTTATTTTGTTCATGCTACACCACCTAAGAGCGCGTCGATAATCGGTGAAATGAAAACATGTGCAATCACTACGCCGAGAGTAAAGTACAAAACAAATCTATCTTTCTTATCCAAGCTTGTTCTCCTTAAAAATCGTATTTCTTGTAGTACAGCAAATCTTCGTTCCAGTCGGGATATTTGCTTTTGAGGTACTTCCGCAACTTCCATCGGATTTCACACCGTTGCTCTGAATTGTCGTAAAGCTGATGGCAAGCGTGGCACAGCGTAACAATGTTCTGCTCGATCCCAAGCCCGCCGTGAGCGCGTCCGACGAAGTGAGCGACAGGATCACCCAACGCGCCGCAGTTGATGCACACGCCCATGTCACGCTCCATAACAGCGAGTTTGACCGCCTTGCTTATTGCGGTGGCTTTTGTTTGTTTATGTTTCGTCATTCTGTTCACCGAACAAGATGCGTCCGAGTTCACGTAATGGACAGTCGGTATCATCTGGACACTCGCAACAGCTACATTGACACTTATTTGTCTCATTCTGTTCGTTGTTTTCTGTGTTTACTTTTTCCATTGACCCATCATCCTTTCCAGCTCATCCGGAGCAAGCGTTTCTATGCCGAGTTCTTTTGCATCATCGATGATCCCGTTGATAAACACGGACATTTCCGCGCTGTCATACTCGGATGAACCAATCCAGAAACGCCAGTATTGCGCGTTCTCCTGCGTGAGCTTTTCGTGCGGTTCGGTGTACTTCCATGCACGTTTCCACTTCTCTGCGTCTGCGTCTTTGATCTTGACCACGCCGCCTTGACCGTAGCATTTGAGCATGTCAAGATACACATCGTCCTTCGTGACGGTTGCCTTCGATGCCGTGAGCGCGTCTGCAATCTTTGTCATCAAAACCCATGCGTAGGCGTTCGCGTCTTGTGAGCGTTTTTTCGTCCACTTTTCAAGATTAGCGGCAATATCAAACCCGCGCAACTTTTCAAGGAATGACTGGAGCGGTCGCATTTGATCCGCTCCAATCTCACACTCAAAGCGGCACGTGTCCGAGTTGATGCGGAATACTCGGATGTTCCGCAAGCGCAATCTCATTTGGAGTTTTCCGCTTCAATCCGTTTCACAAGTGCGTTCTTGACGGTCACAAGAAAACCAAGATTCATATCCTTGTACTTGACCGTCTTGCTGAAATTGTCGAGAATCAACTTTTCAGCGAAACGCGCAACGGCAGCTTCATCGCGCCCGGCAGCTTGCGCAATCTGAAGAATCTCGATATGTGCTTTGTCGATTGCATCAGCGATAGCGTCGGAATCTTCTTCGGTGCGTTCTGGTTTGAGTTCTTCCTGCGGATCGTCTTTCGGTTCGTCGTGCGTCTGCTTGCCGCCACGCGGGAACGTGTACACAACCGCTCCGCTCTTGTCGTCGATGATCGAAAGCCTACTAATCCGGTTGCCGTCATACTCGATAGACTTTACCGAGAACGTTGCAAAGCCCGATACAACAAACTGACCTTTTGAGTTTTTCTCCGTCTTGACATTGAGGAAGATAAACGGCGATGTGTACAGCTCGCGCCCGATGCCCCAACGGAACCCCGCACGCTTGAACGCGTCAGACGCTTCGCCCTTCTTTTCGTTCCCCTCGCTGTCCTCGCGAGATTCAATACCGCAATCCCACTTTGTCACTCCGTCGATTGTGATGCCGCAGAACAGGTTACCCTTGATCTCTTTGTAATCGCATGACCACGCGTCCGCGCCTACGGTTTCGTCAAGCAACTGCATGTCCGTTCGTGCGGTCTTGTAAAGCAACGCGGTTGCACCTTTCTCACCAACGGTTTTCACGCGCACTTCGATCTCGTCCGCGTTGAGTTTGCGAAACTTATCTTCCATCGTTCTCTCCTTTCTCCACGTGTACAGCCGCGTAATTCTCGCTGATCTGGCGCAGGTCGGTCGTTCCGTTATGCTCAACTAGATCATGCAAATACTTTAGCTTGCTTTTGTAAAACGTACACGGCTTATCTGGATGACACACAACCTCGTTGAGGCACAGGCAGTACGGTTGTCCGCTGCGTGTTGCAGCTGCAAAACAATCACTGTTCATCCTTCACCACTTTCAGCGTCATCGTTCCAGATTCCGCGTCGGTCGTGATGTACACTTTGTTGCCTGTTTTCCAGTCGAGCGCGTCCTGATGCTCTCGCGGGATTCCCAGCAGCATCTGGTTGGATTGTGCCTTGCTCCGCGCCTCTCGAAGTACGCGAACGCAGGTTAAAATCTTGTTCATTTACTCACCGTCCTTTGTAATAATTATAGCATGGAAATACGCGCTAGTCAATGTTTTTCTGCGCTTTCAGCCAGTCCGCGAAGTCGCCGTCATCTTCACGGAGAAACTCGTCTGCGGTTCTGATGACAAAATCAAATTTTACATCATGCATTAAAAAACGATATAGCGCGTCGTGGATTTGTGCCGGAGTCAAAATCTTTGCAAGTAATCCGTTAATCGCAACATTTTTATGTGCTATCCTGCCATATGCAAGCGCGTTGTCGAAGTTGTGATGATCCGTCCAGCACTTCTCGCAGATTCCGTAGTTGGTCGTTTCCTCGTCTACTTCCGCGCCGCACAGAGCGCAGTCAACACAGATCACATCGACCATCGGTGTACCGTTCGGGCACATGGTCGCGTGGGGGTGCTGATGGCATTCGTCACACATCTGACTTGACCTCGTGCCATTTGGTGTGCGAGCATTCTTTGCAAAGATTTGCGAAATCGGTATACTTGCGAATAAAAAGCGATCCATTAACTGGATTAATGCACTCTCCATCAACGAACTCAAAAACGCGACCATCTCTTGCTGCAAAAAATACATCATCCGACTTCTCCGCGAACACCTTCCCCGTGTAGAACTTCGGCGGTTCGGGAGCGGGGGAACATCCGCATTCTCTTGACCACGCATATGCTTCCATAAACGGATTGTCAGTGTTGAGGTGTCTTCCTCCGTCGATTACACGAACCTTATCCCCTACCTTAAACTTAGCCATTTTGATTCTCCTTTCAATCTGTCGTTCCGTTGCAACACGCCTCGCGCCGGATCGCGTCTGCACGTTTCGCGTCTTTCTTGGTCATTGCGTCGATGTATGACGCGTTCGCCGCGCTTATAATGCGTTCTAGCTCGTTTACGCGCTCCTGTAGGTACTTTAGCACTTTCACAAGGAATTTGTACTGCTGTTCCAAACTGCCACGCGTACGGGTTCGTACGGTGCCTTTATGGTCAATCCAGAGTTTGAACATCTTCTTCTCCTTCGCCGAAAGCAGCAGCAAACTCGCTTAACGGCATCCAATGTGTTATGCAATCACGCGGAAACGCGGTTGAAACATCATCGGAATAATCATGAATATTAAACGCTTGGTATTTTTTAGAAAAGTGAAGCTCCCACGGTTTTCGATATTCACCGTTTCCATAACAGCAAGCGCAATCCATGCTCTTTCCTGGCAGCCCATCAACCGCAACCTCGCGGAACCTCAAAGTGATTTCTTTCATACTTTCCCTTTCTAGCACTGATATGCTTGCTTCGTGTACTTCTTACCGTCCGAGTATTTCTTTTCGGAATAGTATCCGCACGGTTGCTCAATCATCGCCTTTGCTTCGGCTTCCTCGCGGTCATACTTGCGGTCGTCCTGCATTCGCATCATGTCGCGCACAAACTTCTTTTTACTAACCATTCAGCACCTCCAACGCCGTGACCGTCCCGAAGATGATGCAGTACACCAAGCCAATCACCATAACGCCAACCGCGAACCACGCCCAGAACCTTGCCCACTTCTCGCTCATTTCTGCTTCCTCCAAATCTGATATTCTCGCTGTGTCATGATGATGTACCCGCCAAAGACTTTCACGATGCGATCCCCGCCGTGAACATGTTGCTGTGCCGTGTGTCGGCTTCCGAAAATGATAGGCATGTGTCCCTCTCTTTCTTCCCGCCTTTTGCCGGACGGGAGCGGAGTGTGTGCTAGATTGTTGCGTCTTCCATCGAATAAGCCATCTGCTGAAGCATGTCCGGGCGAATATTCTTGCTTTTGAATATCCACTTCGCTATCATGCAGGTGCTGTTGCCGTATTGATTTGGTTCGCTTACGATAACCGCGGACTTGGGAAACCATGAAAATTCATCGTTGCCGCCAAATCGACCGGAGTACAGTTGGAACGCATACGCCTTTTCGGTTTCGCCACGCGGTACAAAACTTTCAAACTTAAAATACTGTGTCATTGTTTTTGCTCTCCTTTGTTTTACTTCTTGACCTAAGTATAATACCGCAATGCGCGCATGTCAATACTTTTTTGCAATCTTTTTTGAATTATTTTTGCGCTATCTGGAAACGGAATAATCGCGGAATATTCCATATTTGAGCAGTAATGAAAGTAAACCGCGCTTAATCTTCATCTTTGCGCAGTTAATTAAAACAATCGGCGTGTTTTTTGCACAAGAAAAAGAGCGCACCCGTTAAGATGCGCCCTGTGTGAAAAGCCGTCAATCGCATTACGAAAGTCGGATTTCTTTCCCGCTCATGGCGGGTAGACAAGTTATTTTAATAGTGATATTCCGAGTGCCACCAACCCCATGATGATTGCGGTGATGACCGTATCCCAGCGTTTCGTAGGTCGCTCTTTAAGCGAACACAGATCCGCTTTAATCTCCGTCAACATGCCAAAGATGCTGTCAAGCCGCGTTGTAGCCTTGCCTTGTTCTACTGCCATATCCTCAAACCGCTTATAGAACTTTTCGTGTGTGGCTCTGTTTTGTTCGGCATCCTTTTTTAGCATCTCGATTTCCTTTTCATACGGGCAGGGCTTTCCGCAGTCTGTCATGGTTCAGTCCTCGTTCGTCTTATTTGTGTTTGCTACTTTGCTTTCGTGCTTGCCTTTTTCGCCAACTTTGCTCCCGCTCCTGCGCTTGCTGCCTGTTCTGCTTTCTCCAACGCAGCTCGAAATGATTCCTCGCGCTGTGCCTTCTCTTTCTCGTAAGCCGCTTTCAGACGCTCAATCTGCAAGTCCGCGAAGTCCTTAACCTTGTCGAACACGCTCTGTACGATTTCTTCCAGCTTGCCCGAAGGGAACAGCGGACGAAGTACAGCGGGAATGTAGCCGTAAATTTTATCAATAACCCACTGCATCTTTTTCTTGCCAGCTTTCTCCGTTTCAGAGAAAACCCACTCCGCATCAGCGATCAACTGCGCGACAAACCCGCGAAACACCGCCGAAGTCTTGAAGTATTCAATCAGGAATGCGCCGATAATGAGCGCGGCACCCGCCGCAATGTTCAGAATCAATTGCCAGTCCATAATACACCGCCTTTTTTGTTTATATTATACCACACACAATGATTGTGCGCAATATGCTATTCGCTCCGCTTTGCCTTGATGGTCTCCAACAGCTCTTTGATGATCTTGGTGATCTTTACGCCGCTCACCGCGAATATCTCCGCAGTAGTCCAATCGAACCAGCGGTTGATTAGCGTTTCGGGTTCGGTCGCGCCGTTCTTGACCGCGATCATAACGCCGATTGCAAAACCGATGTTCAGCACGATCACAGCGGCGATAAGCCATTTGGAGTATGCGCCCTTTTTCATTTCTCCACTAGCCTCGTCAAGTCTGCCCTGTTAGAAATGTAGCCCAAGCCGTGCGCCGTGTGTACGCAGTACCAGCCCGTTTTCGCATCGCGGTCAAGGAACGTTAGCTTGCTACCTTTCTTTTCCTCGTACAAGATCGGATTGCCTGTTCCTGCGCCTGTTCTCACGTTCACTCTACCGCCTAAAACAAGCACGTAGGGCGGTTTTGCAGCGTCGGTAGGGGATTCTATCGCGGGAGTGTCTGAAAACGCCTTAGAGCCGTTCTCCAGAACCATCAGAGTGTGTCCAACGCGCAAGTAAATCCCGCCGCGCTTCGCGTACTTGTCAGATTTCAAATGATCGTCATCGGTGTAGATGTTGAAGTCGCCAGACTTCTTGAACGCGTTCAACATAGAAGCGGTTGCAAGTCTGTTCGTTACGTTCGCACCAGCGAGATTCGCAATGCCAGAAACCAGCGAAGAACAGTCGCAATCACCAGACGCTTTCGTCACGTCGCCGCCGTTCGCTTTCGCGGAGTTGTACCAGTTGTAGCGATACGTCCGAGAGTATCCAATATTCGGATTCGCACACGCTTGCTCCATCATCACCGCCATGCGTTCAAGCAGTGCCGCGTCTTTTGCTTCGATGTACCAGCCCCATCCATCGCCGCTCACGTACCAAGACGAGATTTGAACCTCTTCGTTACGCTTGCCCTGTTGCTGGATTTGGTCGCCGCTTGCGCCCTCGCGCCCGCCCGATTCCGAGTGGACAGCGTGACCGATTTTAATAGGCATACTAGCCGCCTTTCTGTTACCAGATAACCTTGATGTTCCGCTTGTCGCGCACACCGGACAACAGAAGCTGTTGCGGGTTGTCTGCGTCAATCTCTCCACTTGGGTTGAGCATCTTGCGCATTGCGTACCCGCCGAAACTCTGCCATGATTCTGCAGAGACTACCACGGTTTTCCTGCGCGTGATTGTGTTTGTGCGAAGATCGACAACGATTCGCCCCGGCTTGGTGATTGCGCCTTTGTGCGAGTGACCGACAATCAAACCGTCAAGCCCCTCGATGACGTATGAGAATCGCTCATTTCGGTTGACGGTCGCGCCCGTGAGAACGCCGCCACCCGCGCCGTGTGTGATATAAAGCAGATACGTGTTTGCCGCACTCGTTCTTCCCGCTTCTTTTTCGACAGTGCCAACGCCAATTTTTAGAAACGCGCCGTCCTGCCTGTATATGTCCTCTAGGTCGAGCTCGCACATCACGTCGTACATCGGATCATCGTCCGCGTCTTTCTCGCTCCGCGCTTCGTGGTTGCCAATGGTTGAGCAGAGAATCAAATGCTTGATTGGTTCCAAGTATTCCACAAGTGCTTTTTTCTGGTCGCGTGGTCGCATGATATCATCAAACGGACTGCCCACGCTGTTGCGCGTGTTGTTGTTTATCATGTCGCCGTTGAGTACAATGTATGTGTTTTTCTGCTTCGGCAACCAAGAGCAGAATTTCGCCCATTCTCTCTCGTTGCAGAGGATCGATTTAAGGTGTAGGTCGCTTACTGGTAGAATCGTGATTTCTGACGCATCAGGGAAACTGTGCTGAATCAGTTCAAAACTATCCTTCATTCGCCCTCCATATGTTGTATGTGATACCGTGATTATACAACATTATGTGGTTTGTGTCAATTACCGAAATTCTTTCAGCTCTTTTTGCAGGGATTTCGGGAGAGAGTCAAACGGACAACAGCTTTGCTTCCACCAGCGGCTTATACCACAACGCATATCCGATAGCGTTTGGGTGCGTTCCGTCAGATGAGTCGGTATACGCCGTTCGCATTGCCGTGATGTTGGTGTTTAGCTGACACTCGTTGTATAAATCTACGTAGGGTACAGACCATTTCTTGCAAATGGCGATTGCTCGATCCCCGAACGAAATCTGCAACGCCGCGTCACGCGAATTCATATTATGGACGCGAACGAATACAATTTTAGTTCCAATCCACGCGGCTCTGATTCTGCTGATAGCATTTTCGAGCGCACCGCTAAACGTCGCGGTATCATACGCGTCTGTATACCCCGCTTCGATGTCTCCGAGAGTAACACCCTGCGATATGTCGTTTGCAAGCCCCTCAATAAGAACGTAATCTGGTGTGATTGACGCTCCGATTGCGGTGTCGAGATATTTCGACAAGTTATTGATCTGATAGATCGCCGTAGTGATTGCCGTTCCCGCCGTCCAATCTACACCCTCTGTGATTTCAGTGTATGTTTCACCCGATTTAGTAAAGTAACGTTTTCCTGTAATATACGCGCGGTCATATGTGAGTTGGTAAACGGTAGCGAGGTCTGCAACCGTCATGCCGCCCGCACTGTACTGCGTGAACGCCATGTTATTTGCTTTGGCAATAAGATATCCCAATCCTTGCCCGCTCGTTCCATCTCCGCGCATAATCGAATCGCCAAAGTCAATGAGATATTTGCCGCGAATCGGGTTGGTGGTTCTATAGTAGTCGTTATAAGGAATGTAAGCATAGTTTTCAATGCTTCTTTGTCTAATCGTCGCATACCCTGAATTTCCCTTAAACTGTGACGCATAAACAACCATTAACTGCGTACCGTTTGAAACATACCAAGATATAACGACGTATGTTGCCGTAGCAGGAACAACGAAGTCCTGTTGACCAGAAGCCGTTGTAATTCCAGAAACAACAGCATTCGACGCATTAAAAAATACAACAAACACTGGATCGTTAGCTTGAATAACACCGAGCTTATAGATGTTTATTTTTATTTTACGCAAAGAAGTAACAGGAACTTGACCCGTGTGCATGTACGTCAAATCAGCGTACTCAATTCCGTTAGTCCAGACGTATTTTCCTGTTGTAAACTGCGATTCATTGCAAAGGTTAATTGATGTACGAACGGATGCCTGAATACCAACCGCGTTTGCTACAATATCTGCGCCCGCCTCTTGCAACGCGCACTCGACGGTAGTCGCGTCGTAGTACCCGCCAGCATCAACGATTTGCAAGTTTGCATGCGCTCCCGCGTCGGTGTTGTGCGCGGAGATCGCGCCGGAAACGTCCTGATCGCCCGTGTTCGTTCCGCTCGTGTTGCTGATGACGGTTTTCTCTGCGGCGGTTACGTGGTAGTATTCTCCAACCGCGCCTCCCTGAATGTTTGAAAGGTCGTTGTGGTTGAAGTCGTCAGCGGTCACGGTTGCAACGGCATCGTCCACATACTTTTTATCGGCAAGCTCGTTATCTAAGTCAATCGCGCGATCTGCCGCAAGTTTCGGAATGCCACCGACGAACGTTTGCGGAGTAGCTTGGTTGACGTTAAGGTAAACCTGATTTGCAGTCGAGGGCGGGAACGTTTCGCCGCTCATTCCAACCGACTGCGCAACGGGGAAATTATAGTAACTGGTCGTAATCTGCCGCGTGACTACAGCGTCAACGACGGTATCACCGACAACGTTGATCTGCCAAACGCCCGCAGAAAGATTCACGTGGTCGCTTTCCAGTACTTCATCATCGGTCAGAACGACTTCATAAGAGCTTGCGCCGTTCGTGAAAATCGCGCTCTTGGTCAGTCCGTCCCACTCGTCGTTAAACACGAATGAGAACGTCAGATAGTTGACGGTATCAGATACCGCCGGATAAACTTCGATTGGTGTCAACGTCTGCCCGCTGACGCTGAATAAGTTCGTCATCTTTCAAGCCTCTTTCTTAATCCTGCGCAGAGTTCATAATCCACAACGCCTCTTTTTGAGTGATGTAACCCGAATTCACACAAGCCCATAATTCGCATGAGCTGATTTCGTTTCTCCACCATTGTTCGCGGAGTTCAATTACTTCTGCGCGGTGTGCCATAATTACCTCTTGTTCCTGATTACTACGATGCCAGAACCGCCGTTGCCGCCGTAATAGTCGCCACCATAACCGCTACGCGCACCACCACCGCCGCCGCCCGTGTTGGCTGTTGCGCTTACGCCGCTACCTTCCGCAGCCGCGCCATTACCGCCACCGTTTACACCACCGACCCCGTTGTATCCGCTTGCAGGCGACGCGTTTTGCGCAGCTCCACCGCCGCCACCAGCATAGACGTACCCGCCCGTTTCGCCAAATTCTTTGGTAGTCGTTCCTTGACCAGTACCACCCACGCGAGTGCTTGATGCGCCACCGTTACCGCCATCCGTTCCACCATCGCCGCCTTTGGTTGACGAGTTAAATCCAGCTGCACCGCCACCGCATCCACCGTTCGCTCCGATAACACCTGTTGCACCGTAACCACCAGAAACGCTATAGGTGAAGCCAGATGTAGAGCCGCCGTTATTGCCTGCACCGCCGAGAACAGCAGTACCGCCCGCGCCGATAACGATTGAATACGGAGTGCTTGCTGTTAGAGCAATATTCGACCAAGTTCCTGTATAGCCCGAACCGCCACCCGCGCCCGATGTGGTTGCCTCGTCTAATGTTCCCTTACCAGCACCTCCACCGCCGACTAAAAACGCGTCAATCGTGACGGACTTCAACGGCGTGAACGTTCCGCTCGTGAGAAATTTCAGCCGCCAATCACCAGAGCCGTCATCTACCCATGTATAGGTTCCGTCATAGGTGAAGTCAGATTCCGTGAATCCAAGTTGACGAGCGCAACAGGCCATAAAAAACTCAATGTTGTTCATGTTGCAGTCGCCCCCACAACCAGCCAAGTTTCCGTTCCAGTGCCAGTGAGGTGAACGAGCGAGATAGCCGCGTTCGCCGCCGCAGACGCATAACCGCCGACTTTGACGAGCGTAACGCCAGAACCCGCGACAATCGTCAACGTGCCTGACGAGTTGCAAACGGGGATAATAACGCCAACGTCAAACGTGCTTGCGGGAATAGTGCAGTTTGCGGTTGCGGTAAATTCAGTGATCTTGTGTTCGTCACCCGCTACCAGTTCATAGTTCGCACTTTTAGTCTGATATGCAAGCGTGGTATATGTATTAGCAACCTTGCTATCACTCCCAAGTTGCGCCAACCCATACTGACCAATCGCAGACGGATCGAGCGCATCAGTCTCGCCGTATTCGTGCGACGTCGCGTGAATCGGGATACCCGTGGATTCAACCACTTCAAGCTTTTCCGTGTATTCTTCCTGTAACGCGGCGAGTGCTACGCGCTGTGCGTTGACCGTGCCGCAGTAGGTCGTGCTGTTTCGCGTGTCAGTAATCATCGCGCTTGTGAGCGTGACCGCGTTCGCGGGGATAACGATGATTGCAAACACTCTATCCGTTGCCGCGACAAACGTTGTCCGCGCCGCTACGTGGTTGTCGGTAAACTCGCCCGTTGCTTCATCGAGACGAACGCCGATATAAATTGTCTGATCGCTCGTGGACGAAGTCATTGTGATATCGTAGTCGGTCGTTTCCTCAAAGTCGTACCCCTCCATCGTGCCCCAGCCAGCACTAACCGTCGCGGTTAATCCCGTTTTCGGAGCAACGTAGAACGAACTTGTTGGGTCTAGCGAGATTCCGTTGCCTAGCATCTTTTTATGTCTGTTTGCTAAAAACGCAGCGTCTACAGCCTTGTTCCCAACAAAGATACCGTCACCATTGACCGTGCCGCTAGTGGAGGTGAATACCCCGCTCTTAAATGCCATTGTTTTTGATCTCCTTTGCTATAAGCTGCCGTAACGTCAGGAAGTCTTTTCCGAGTTTCGGCACGATTGCGTAGTCATTATTTTTGTCGATGATGTGATCCACAGAATACACGCGCTTCGTTGCCGCGATGTTTCGGACGGGATCAAGAGTGTCTATTACGTCACCTATATTATAGTCTATTTCGTACTCTGGTGCAAGTTCTTGGTTGACATCTCCGTCTAACGCTTCGACCACAACAGAGGATTGCAAAGCGTCCACACCGACTTGGTAGAGGTTGCCAGAGTGCGAGGATGTGCCGTAGACTACTGCATCGATTAACGTTGCGGTTGTGGTGAACGTTGTTTGTGTCCATGTTTTTCCATCATTGCTGTACGAGTGGTGTTTTGTTGTCGCACTATAGGCGTGAAATTGCGTACCGTCAAACGTTACTGTGATGTAATCAGCCGACGCTCCAGACGGAGTTACATCCGTCCAATCGAAACCGTCATACGACCAAGCGATAAGATTAGATTGACCGACGGCAACAAATACGCCGTTTCCGCAAGCCATATCTAAAAACTGCTTTCCAGACAATGAATCAATTATGTTAATTGATTGTGTTAACCCACCATCGGTAGAAACCACCGTTAGCGGCTTATAAGTAACGCCGTCATACCATCGACCAGCCGCAACAATTTTATTTCCTAGCGTGCACGTTCTTAATATTCTGGCATACGTGCTTCCGGATGACATCTGGATTTCTGTTACATCCCATGTCGCACCGTCAACGGATTCCAACTTTGCAACCTCGTCAAAATTAGCGCAATAAGAAAGCATTTTACCATTTACGACTATTGCATTAACCGTCTTATGGATATTAGATTGCGCGAGATACCATGTGACAGCGTCGTAACTGTAATGGATTTTAGCGTCCCGATACCCGAACGTATTTGTCTCAAAAGCAAGATACATTCCGTCAATGTAATCAACGCCCTCTATTGCGTTGGTTGCTCCAAACGATCTATCAGTCCAAGTTACGGCATCCAAAGACGTGTATAGCTTTCCGCTGTCTCCACCCGCCATAAACTGACCGTTTACATAAGTCACCGCCCATAATTGTTGACCCGCGCCCGTAAGCCTTGCTGTGAGGTTTTGTCCGTCTGTCGATGTTGCAATATATACAACGCCGCTCAAATACCCGCCGCCGCCAACTATTACATATAGATTCGGTGCTTCGCTCTCGTCCGCGCCTGCTCGACTACCAGAAACGTACATTGACCGCACGGGTTCACCGTTCGACAAGTCAACCTCAACCACTTGCGGGTTGTCGGGGTCATCGTCGTGAACGATTGCGTAATTCCGAAAGTCCTTGATCGACTTTTTGTAGGTCGCCTTTTCGATCTCTGCTGTCGTGGAAAGCTGGACAGGCGGGTTGACTGTCTGGTCTT
>Ga0209016_1001213_pt1 | contig 21833 bp, 19 predicted proteins | sample EPASupsiteSAE305_FD_187265 | JGI IMG/M metagenome (GOLD analysis project Ga0209016, IMG submission 187265) | Bioremediated contaminated groundwater microbial communities from EPA Superfund site, New Mexico - SAE3-05 (SPAdes) (version 2) | ecosystem: Environmental > Aquatic > Deep subsurface >...
ACATTTCCGAGCTGATGCTGATCCAGGACCAGCTGCAGGCGATGAACGACGATCTGGAACTGCGGGTCAAGGAACGGACTGCGGAATTGTACGAGTCCAACGTGGCCCTCAAGGTGTTGTTGAAGAAACGTGAGGAGGATAAACTGGTTTTGTCCGAGCAGGTTCTTTCCCACACCGCCAAACTGGTGGACCCTTTCCTTGACCGTTTGATGAAAAGTGGCCTGACTGAACAGCAGCAGGTGTTGGTTGAGATCCTTCGGGCCAATATCGAAGAGTTGACCTCGCCGTTTGCCAACACTTTTTCCTCCAAGCTGACCCGGCTGACGCCCGCCGAAATTCAGGTGGCCAATCTGGTGAAGCTGGGTAAGCGGACCAAGGAAATTGCCGAGATCATGCATCTTTCAGCGGGAACAATCAGTATCCACCGCAAAAATATCAGAAGAAAACTCGATTTAACCCACCAGAAAACCAATCTGCAAACCATGCTTTCGACAAATTTTTGATGAACCCGTAAAAAGTCGATAACTGTCATTTTGACGAGTAAAGTGAGAAAAATATTATAATAGTTCTAAATATTTATCGCTATACTTGAAATGATGAGGATGGCGCTCCCTTTATCCCTGTGCACTCCTCTCTTTCATCCCGAACGTACGTGAGGGATCTTTTTGTTCCTTCCTTTCAGGGTTTGATCCTTTATATGACAAAACGGAAATTTTTCCCTTTTCACGAAACCATCATTCTTGAGCGCGGGAATCCCATTGCCTGTTGTTAAGCGGTCCCTGAACAAGTTCTCAGAGTGATGGCAGGCTATAAAATACCAACCACTTGTTTTTGTGGGTATCTGTTATATTCATTCCGTAGAGTCTCTTACAAAATGAACGGTGCTGGTGGTGTCATTTCGACCGGAGGGAGAAATCTCACGGCCCTGTATACCGATATTTCTCGTTATCGCTCGAAATAACAATATAAATTGCCTCTGTTTCGTGAGATGCGAGCATGGCAAACGGTACAATTTTTTTGCATTTTGCAAAAGGCTCTGTAAGCAGTTTTTTTTCGTCCTGTTTGTGAGTTGGTATTGGGGGTGATTGGATATGCACTCTCTCCATTATCTTCCCAAAAACCATTTCTTGTTTTTTTCTCTCTGCTGCCCCACATATTTAACATTGATGAATCGTTATACTTGATGAAATCATAAAAAGTCGATTCTTGTCATATAAAGGCATTTCGAGGAGCATAGCGAGGAGAGATCTTATGACCAGAAGGCTATCTTTTTCAAAGGTAGAGAACGAATTGTTGCCAAAATTCAGAAAGATGACTAACGAGGCTGAGTCCACCGAGGATGTCAAAAAGTTCTTTGTGTACTGCATGCAAGAATTGTTTGCCCAAGCATTTGGCGGACAGTTCGAGTTGCGGTTCGATGAAATTAAACTCCTGCCAGACGAGAAACAGCCTTTTGCTTTCAATGAGCGGATTCGTTCCCGCGAGGATTTTATCGAACTGTGGCAGGCTTCGGATTTACCTCAGATAGTCACCCGTTTTGCCGAACTGGCGGTGGGGCATTACAAGCATCTTGGAAAAAATCCGAGAAAGACCGAGGCGAAAATCAGGATGTAGCAGCTTGTACGAAAGCGGGAGTGAGCCGGCGGATTAAAACCTTGCGGGTGATGGTTGCTGCCGACAAACTGCTCTCACGGAATTTTCTGATAGATTTCTGGCAACAACGGCGAGGAGAAAAAAGTATGCATGAAGCACTCTTTTATCAGCAGGCGGGAGCAGGGACAGTGGTTTGCGGATTATGCTGCCACCGCTGCCGGATCAAGGCGGGCAGCAGAGGCCGCTGCGGGGTTCGGGAGAACAGAGATGGGAAGTTGATCAGTCTGGTCTATGGGAGGCTGGTTTCACAAAATATTGATCCCATCGAAAAAAAACCGATGTTCCATTTTCTGCCCGGCAGTCGTTCCTTGTCAATTGCCACCGTGGGCTGCAATTTTCAATGCCTCCATTGCCAGAATTACCAGATTTCCCAGTATCCCAAATTGCACAATGGCGAAATCAGCGGCGTGAACCGCAGTCCCGAGTCAGTGGTGGACGAGGCGGTCCGGTCCGGTTGTGCCAGCATCAGCTACACCTATGTCGAGCCCACGATTTTTTATGAGTTTGCCTACGATTGCGCCCGGCTGGCCAAAGAGAAGGGGATCAAAAATGTCTTTGTCAGCAACGGCTACATGACCACCGAAGTGATCCGCCATCTTGCACCGGTGCTCGACGGCATCAATATTGACCTTAAGGCCTTCACCGCCGATTTCTATCAAACGATTTGCAAGGCCCGGCTTGAACCGGTCCTGGAGAGTATCCGTTTGTTTCATGAGCTCGGCGTGCTGGTCGAGGTTACTACCCTGGTTATCCCCGGCCTCAACGATAGCGACGAAGAGTTGCGGTCCATCGCCCGTTTCCTCAGGAGTGTGTCGCCGCATCTCCCCTGGCATGTGACCGGTTTCTACCCGACCTACAAGATGCTGGATCGCCCGGCGACCCCGCTAGCTACTCTCAAAAAAGCGCGCGAGATTGGCCTGGCCGAAGGGCTGCGGTTTGTCTACGAGGGCAATGTCCCCGGTTCCGGAGGCGAAGACACCTTCTGTCCCGGCTGCTCCACACGGCTTATTCAACGCTCCGGTTTCAGCAGCCAGACGGTGGCGATGATCGACGGTCGCTGCGAGAAGTGTGGAATGACCATTGCCGGGGTTTGGCACTGACATCGTTCGTTTCTTGTTTCTATTAGCTTAATCTCTTTGCTTTTTTTTCTGTTTCTGCTCTAATTTGTCCATACTGTCAATCTTTGCCCTTGTGGAGTGTGGTTGTGGAGGAGAAAAAAAAGTACGAGGTAACCATATTGTTACCGGCGTATAATGAAGAAGGCGTGATCGGTGCCACCATCCAAAAAATACGCGCCCTGCATCCTGATTTCGAAATTCTGGTGGTGGACGACGGCTCCACCGACAATACCATGCATGAGGCAATGGCGGCCGGGGCCAATGTCTGGCCTCACCCCTACAATATCGGCAATGGGGCCGCGATCAAATCTGGCCTTCGCTGCGCACAGGGGGAGTGGGTGGTGATGATGGACGCCGATGGGCAACACCAGCCGGAGGATATTGCCGGTCTGTTGGAATATAAGGACAGGTTCGATATGGTGGTGGGAGCGCGGAGCGGTCAATCGGAAACCAGCGTCCACAGGGATCTGGCCAATAAAACCTACAACTGGTTTGCCTCGTATGTGACCAAATTCAAGGTCGAGGACCTCACCTCCGGTTTTCGCCTGGTACGGACAGCGGTGGCGAAAAAATTCATTTATCTGCTGCCCAACACTTTTTCATATCCCTCAACTATTACCATGGCCTATCTACGTAGCGGCAGGACGGTAAAATATGTCCCCATTGTCACTAAAAAAAGAGTAGGGAAAAGCAAAATTCGTCTCCTTCAGGATGGCGCAAAGTTCCTGCTGATCATTACCAAAATTGCGACGTTGTTCGCTCCCATGCGTGTTTTCTTGCCGCTGAGTTCCCTGCTGATGTCCACTGGTCTTTTTTGGTATGTTTACACCTATCTGACAACGCACCGATTCACCAATATGTCGGCATTGCTGTTCTCCACCTCGATCATCGTTTTCATGATGGGGCTGGTTTCTGAACAGATTTCCCAAATGCGATATGATCGCATTCAGGAGTAAGGTTGCCTTTCCGATGTTATCGGGATTAGAAGGCCGACGATTCCTAAAAGAGCGACATAGAGGATGATTGCCACGTGAGAGGCCAAAGCAAAGCTAAGGCCCAAGTCTGGCGAAATCCCCAGGACGCTGAACCCAGCCACCCATCCTATTTCATGGTTGCCGGCATTGGCGACACCCTGGATGGGGACAAGTTGCAAGGGCAGTTGGATGGCGGTTAAAAACCAGATGTCAAGAAAAGACAGTGGGATGGACAGGGCAACAACAACGGAGAAAAGGGTGCAACCGACAAAAAACCAGATGAGAAACGAAAGGGTTAACTCCATTAGGGTGTAGTGTTTCAGCTGAAAATTTGGGGGTAATTTTTGAAAAAATCGCAGTGTTGCAATCTTGTCGAATCGAAGCAGAAAGACCAATGCATAGGGTATGGCGACCAGGCAGAAACTACATATGCCGAACAGTAACAGGTGATATGCTGTGACCTGGTCATAGGAAAATATGGTGGAAAGGAGCAGAAAGAAACCTAAAGAAACCATGTCAAGCAGACGAGATTTTATCAAAACTGCGCTGCCTATTGTAAGCGAAATGTCAGAGTCTTTTTTAAGGAGCAGGGGAAGTGAAAGATCGCCGGATCGCATAGGGAGGAAGTAGGAAAAAAAACCGTGCAAGCAGCATATCTTGAAAAGGGATCTAAAGGCAATGGTCTGAAAATTCGTTAGGCTTTTCAAGCGACAGGTCCGAAGCAAATAGTTGCAGATATAGCTGGCGAAACCGATTAGCAGCCACGGTCGGCTAACATCTCTAAAGGTGGCGATAAGCGTTGCCCTCTCCAAATAGCAGATAACGACAACTATAGTTAGAAGGAGGAACGAGAGACCTGCGGAAAGAAAATCTTTTTTTTGCATCTACTTATTGGTGCACAGGTACATCAACCATGGAAAAGTGGCTAACCTGTATTCATTTTTAATGATTAAGTAGTTGTTGAGAAGTTTGTTAAACTCCTTGCGGGTCCAAAAATGGAGATGCTCCGGAGTCTTCCCTCCTAGCGCGAGATGCTTGCCGCGGAGTAGATTTCCAAGCTGGAAATACGGTTCATATGGAACAGATAATATTATTGCTGCATCTTTCTTGGATATACGACATATTTCTTGCAGGGCTTTTTCAGGTTTTTGAAGATGCTCAAGTATTTCTGTTGCAATTACAAAATCAAATGTGTTTGATTTGAAACTGATATTTGTTGCGTCGCACTGTATGTATTGAAGTTCTGATTTATCTGTCACACGGTTGGTGATCTTGTCGTAATCAATCTCTGTCATGTAAATATTATTTAATAATTTTTTACTTTTCAGATTATTGATCAGATGACCCTCGGCGCTTCCAATATCTATCCCTTTTTTATTTGCTGTATCATTGTTAATTAGTAATTGTTCTATTTTATAAATAAACCTATTTGATAATTTTTTAATAATAATATTTTTAGTTTCATATACTTCTCCTGTATTATTTTTCATCGATTGTGGTTTCATTTTTTGTAGCTTTTTATCAGGATTTTTAACCCGTTTAAATATTTATTAATATCTTGAAGTGAATGGATTGTTTTTGCAAACCTATAGGCTACAATTGGTCTTAGATAAAATTTTCTCATTGCCAATTTTTGCAGATATTTAAGATCTTCTATGGATCTTCCTTCAGGGATAAAGGGGATATCAGTTTTACCCTGCCACCCTGACCAAGTATTATAGTTATCCCAGTTATAATTCCTGATTTGACCCTTTTCGCTCAGGTCCGCAAACATTTTTGTTCCAGGGTAGGGGGTGGTCAGGGTGAATTGTGCCCAAAGTGGATCCAGTTTTTTCGCAAATTCGATTGTCGCGTAACTTTCTTCCTTTGTTTCATCAGGCAGTCCCAGCATAAAAAATCCTCTAATGGTAATGCCACATTCCTTAGTTAACCTGAACACTTCTTCGATTTGAGCCAGAGTCGTTCCCTTGTTTATTTTGTCGAGTAATCGCTGAGAACCTGTTTCAACTCCATAGCTAATCTGCCAGCACCCTGCTTCTTTCATTAAGCGCAAGGATTGTTCGTCTACAGTGTCAACTCTACTCTCGCAGGTCCATTTGATTTTCTTGCTGATTCCAGATTCTATCAATCCGTGACAAAGGTCGCTTAAGAATTTTTTGTTCGCAGTCAGCGTGTCTGCTTCAATGTTGAGTTGGTTGATTCTGTAATTTGAGATGAGATCTTGAATTTCCGAGAGAATTCTTGAGATTGAATGCAGGCGTAGAGATTTTCCGAAAATACGTGAGCAGTAGGTGCAGGAAAATGGACATCCTCTGGCGACTATAATAGTAGGGCAATATGATCCACCCGATACCCTTGAAGCAGTCAAATGATATTTTTGCATGGGCAGAAGGTGGCGAGCTGGCGGCGGAATGGAATCCAAGTCGTTGATGAAAGGCCGCTGTTTATTTGTCACAATGGTATCTATCTCTCGATAGCATATCCCCTCAATATCTTGCAGATCATTTTTATTAACCGTACCGGCGATTGCGGTCATGGTTATTTCACCCTCTCCGATGCAAACAACATCGGCGCTTCCGATTTCTTTCAAGACTTGTTCTTTGAGAGCGGTGCAGTGCGGTCCGCCGAGAACAATGAGAATTTGCGGGAACGATTGTTTGATGCTATCACACAGACGTTTGACAACCCCATGCATTGGTGTCAGAAGAGTTATGCCAACGATAGTGTACTCGTTGGTGGTTCGCATATAGTCTATGACTTGCATAATAGAGAGTTTCTCCGCTTGCGCGTCGAGAATCGCCACATGGATTTTTTGCTTTTCAAGCATTCCAGCGATGTAAGCGAGACCTAATGGTTCAGTAACGGCTCCAAACTTGGCCATTTCTTTGCCGTAGCGTTCTTCCAGGCTCAAGGGGGGGTTGATGAGTAGAACTGAGTTTTTCATGGTTTCTTCAGTTAGGGCAGACTTGATTGATTTGAACGCAGGGGTTGAATTTCATACAAAACATATTCGTCGTTTCTGGTTATTTCGCGGAGGTATTTTGCTTGGAAAGCCTGATATGCTAATTGGTTTTCGTTTGGCAAAGATTTCTTTATCCATTGCTGCCAGAGATCGTTTCTTATGATGAGATGGGTAAATCCATTCTGCCGCAAGAGCGAAAATGCCTCAGTAGGGTTATTGATTCTGCTGATTATATCACAAAGAAAGCTCCGATTGTTCCGGAAATCAAAAAAATGATCAATCTTGAGGTAATAACCGCGATTACCGGTGAATACACAGAGAATTTTGTCCTCCCTGCCAAGATTCTGATTGGCGAGCTGGAACACTGGATATTCGGTCCGGAAACGGCTGATGTACGCATCCCGCGACACCGCGCCGGTGAGGTAGGGCAAGGGCTGCACTTGGGCAAACAGGTTGGTGATATATTGAACATTAAGCAACAGGACGGCGGCCAGAAGAAGGGTCAGGCCTGAAAGGGCAAGGCGGCGGATGGTATGCCGCTGGATTGCACCGGCCAAGACCATGAGATTTTTCAGGCCGAAGATCGACAGCAACACCAACGGAACAAGGGCCGGTCCGATATAGCGGATGCGCAGGTCGCGCTGAAAGAAGGCCAAAAAAATATAGAGCAGGGCAAAGGTGGCCAACGCCAGTTTTTCGATTCGCTCCTGCCGATTTTGGGCGCGTGTGGCAAAGGCGAACAGGGGGAGGAGCAGAAGAAAAGGATTGAGCTGGCCGTCAAAGTATTGCGGATTGTCGTCCTGGCCTTCAAAGAAGATTCGCAGCGGGATGAGCAGGGTTTGCCACCACGATTCGTGGTAGAGGAATTTGCGAATGAGAAAGAAGTTCATCCCCCCCAGAACTGAAGTCTGTTCGGTGCCGAAAACAGAGCCAAGCAGGGGATACAAGGGGTTGCCAGTCCAGAGGGTATTGCGCAGAGCCCAGGGCGAGAATGCCAGTAGCGCTATGGCCAGGAAGATGATAGCGAAGAAACATGCTTTCAGGTTGGAGCGGTTATCTTGGGGGGCGCATCGCTGGTAGAGGACCGGAACGAATAGGGTGAGCAGGAGCAAGGTGATCAGGCCGTTGTATTTGGTGCCCACCGCAAGGCCGCAGCAGATACCGGCCAGGATGAGCCACCAGATTTTTTCGGTTTCTCTGGTCCACTTGAGCAGGAGCAGCAGCGAGGCCGCAGAAAAAAAGAGCAGACCCAGATCGACATAGGCGGTGATCGACAGTTTGACGATGATGGGCAGGGAAAGGAAAAAAAGAGCGCCGGTCAGGGCGTAGGCCCTGTTCAGGGTGGACACCAGATACCGGTGTATCAGGACAGCGGAAAGAAGGGCGAAGAAAAAATGAATATATTTTGGAATGATATCGTTGCCGAGGGCCAACGGCAGCAGATAGAGCATTTCCAAGTTCATCGGAAAATAGGAGAACTCCAGCTCCGGCAGTTCGACCATGCCGCCAAGTTCGAGGTAGAGGCGGGGGATGTATAGGTGATGGGTGAGAGAGTCCCGATCTATTGGGGGCACGGAGGAGAGTGTAATGATCGCTCCGATCAGGCCGAACAGCAGCAGGAGAAGGAGACTGTGGATGAGAGGTGTTCTGTTTGGAGATGGTAGCTTGTTTATTAACACGGGGCTGCTATTTCATAACTGCCTGAAGAATATCATCTGGGACGAAACCCTGATAAATTTTGTTCTCAATTGCAAAGGTGGGGGTACCGGTAATTCTCAATTTCATTCCTTTGCGAATATCGTAAAGCAGTTTTTTTCTGATCTCTGGGTGTGTAAGCGCCGCATTTAATTCGCCCAGGGGGATTCCCGTTTGTTCTGCAAGATACCTGGTGTTGAATGGTTCTTTGCTCCTAGCGAGCTGGAAAAGTGCATCATTCATCTCCCAAAATTTATTTTGCGTTGTAGCATAGATAGCTAACAGTGCCATTTTCCCAGAACCGATATGGAAAGGATCGGCGACAACGGTAGGATTGAACTCGTGATCCATAGGGTAATGAAGTTGAACCAGACGAAAGGTGTCAGGGTGTTCTTCTATTAGGCGACGTAACATGGAGTGGGTCTTCGCACATTGAAAGCATTGATAATCGGAAAATACTTCTATTGTCAACCGTGGTTGAGTCGATCCGATCCATGGTTGCCCTAAATCAGTTACGCCATTTGAAACAGTTATAGTCTTTAAAGAAGATTCAAATTTCCAGTATTGAGGAAGAAAGCTTTTGGTGACACTGAAGAGCAAGAGGAATAAAACGATAGCTATATAAAATCGTTTGTTGTTGGCTAGATAGAAGGTTGCCAGGCGGATGTCGGTTAAAAAATTATTTGAATTAAAACGATTGATTATAACAAAACTCATATAAAAAAGAGATAAGTTGGTGGCGTAGCTGCCAAGACAGAGAATGCAATAAGAATGAATTTTAAATGCTGAAATATAACCGAGAAACAATGCAATGAGAGAATAGATCCCTCCCAATAGAACAAGAAACGTCCATATGGGAAGTGTTCTTTGATTTTGTTTTCGCAAGAGGAGGAGAAAGATGAGAAAAAAAACATAGCCAAACAAGCCCCACAATGCAATGGGTAGATCGAAGATAACTGACCAAGGGCTTTGGGCAACTGTATCACAGTTAATGGTTTTTGAGATAGCGCAGAAGCTAGAAAAAGTGATGTCCGTATAATTACGATAATGGGTGTTGGCCAAATTGATGGACAGTACAATTCCTGTAATCGCTACCAGCAGAGTGGTGTGAAAATATAAGCTGTAAGGCCAAGCTTTTTGAGGTCGTTGCATGCTGATTAATGGGACACGTATTCTTTTACTTCCTGAGTTAGAAAAGGGAGGAGGATGTCCGCATTAACAGGAACAGTTTGATATTGATTTTTAGAGGTTGTTAATGTGTCAAGTAATGATGGAAGTGGGTGACGGCTTAATGCGTGTCGCAAATACGCTTGGGCAAGTTTGGTATTCTTCTGCAGGAGGCAATTTTCAATAAGGCAAAGTGAAACAATGGGGCTTTCCCCTCCCTTCTCCCTAGCCATGTCAAGAAACCAGCGTGCTCGGCTATAATATCCAGTAAGCGATAAACTTTTACCAAGGGCTAGGAGTATGTCTGGCCGTCCTGGAGTCATAGCCATACCTTTACGGAGAGAAGCCGCTGCTTCTTCTGGTTTACCCAGCCATAAATCACAGAAGCCAATAAGATGGAAATAGTCTGAATGCGTATTGCCGTCGCGCTCAATAATGCTGACAAGTTGATTTTTCGCGGCCAAGAAATCTCCTGCAGAAATATAAACTTTAGCCATGTTGAAAATAGTGGCAGCGTCATTAGGAATGAGCTTCAGTGCTTGTTGAAAATATTGGATGGAGGTTTGGTGGTCTCCAAGTTTATGGTAAAGACTTGCTGCGTTTCCAAGCTGTGCTGCATCCGCCAATTTACGTGATTTGACCATCGTTAGAGTGCGCTTGATTAATTCCAAGGCTTTCCTGTATTCTGGCTCTGACGAGTGTTCGCCCCAACCTATTTGGAGAGCGAGTACTGCAAGGGGCCTGTCGGAGTTTGGAGCTTTATGTAAGGCGTCAATCCATAGGGACCGTTCACTTTCCCATGATTTATTTCTGGTAAATGTGGCAAATCCTTCAACTGCAAAAAGAGAGGAAAGCAAGAACACTGCCGAAGCAAGAAGAATTTTGCTGTGCTCTATTCGAGCAAAGAGATTGTTGAGTAAGATGGCAAGAGGAATAAATATGAAAAATGAAGGTAGGTAATTGCGATGTTCGAAGACGAGTTCTAAGGGGAGTATCGTTGACTCTACAAGATGATGGAGATAGAAAAAAAGAATAGCTAGGGCAATAAATGGCCATTTTCTGCCAATTCTTAGGGCAAGAACAACGAAGAGTACATTGACGATAATGGCAGCTGTTGTCTCCCAGGGACTGAAAAAGGAGGTAGAGAGAGGGAAATCATGAGCAATGGATAGTCGAGAAGGGTGAGGGAAGAAAAGCAAGGTCAGATAAAAGAGAAGAATTCTTTGCTCGGTTAAGACTCGTTCCATCATGGTGAATGGCCGAAGACCGTAATATCTGGGTATGAAATCGAATATAGCAGGATATAATGCTACAGCAGCCAGAAATGAGATGGATATGCCGATGAGTAATGAGGCAATGATTTTTTTTGTAACAGTGGAAGAAATTTTTGCATGAAAAAAGAAAATTTCAATAATTGGGATGGTCAAGGGAAGAATGATTGAATTTTCCTTGGACAGAATTGCCAAGATATAACTTAACGCGGCAATGGCAAAAAGAATTTGCCGGTTACGCGCTGTCTGGCTGAGGCGCCCTTGCAGATAATAATAGATAGCAAGGAGACAAAAAAAGGCCGCCATGGAGGCCATTCGTTGTACAATGTAAGTAACAGCTTGGGTCTGGACGGGGTTGAGAGCCCATAACAGTGTCGCGATTATCGCAATAAATGCTATCTGTTGAGGGGGGTATTTGTTGTGGAGTTGCGGGGTGCGGAGAAGCAAGCTGATTGTAAGAAAGAGGAGCCAGCTTACTCCAAGATGTATGAACCAATTTACCACATGGTAACCAACGACATTATCCTGCCCCGCAAACCAGTTGAGGGCAAGCGAAAGGCAAGCAATGGGCCTGTAGAAGTCCCCTGATCCAGGTTGCGCATGCATGCTCTGCCAGATTTGTCCGGGGGTTATCTCGGACATTTGGATGCGAGGATTCTTTAGAATATTGGGCCTGTCGTCCATCTGCCAGGAAGCAGAAAAAGTATTGCAATAGCAAAGAAATATGATGATTGAAAAAAGAAAGAAAAGGCGGCAGGAGGAGGGGACATTTTGAATGTGCATAAGACTATCGTCAGTTATTAAGGCGGTCGTTAATCAGCGAACATGCCGGCAGCGGTGAATTTTGTGATCAGAAGTAACTTCAATAAGTTGAATATCGCTACTGCACGTGACTTAGTCTCAATGTCCGGCAACTAACGTACTCATTAATATCTCCTCTGGAATGGTTTAATTTGTAGTCAAATAAAAAATGGGGTATGGATCATGCCCATACCCCATTTAAGCAATTCATGATAAATGATTAACTTTTATACCCAACACTGATTTATTGAGCTATTACTTTTGTGTAAACATTTGCATTCCAATTAGCACTAGCTCCTTGATAATCTGCTGGGCATCGACCAGATCCGTCTGTAACAGTAATTGTTATAGCTGTATTGGGCGCAGCGGCTGCAATGGTGAATGTATTTGTCCCCGACATGGTGACTGTTACGTCTCCATTGGCAATAGCCGTATGTGCTGGAATTGCAAAGTAATCAGCGATGGCTGATGCAACTGCGTTGGCATCAGATTCAGTTGCTGAACAGAATGATTTGTTCCGATAAGCAATAAAGTTCGGAATGGCAATCGCCGCCAAGATACCGATGATGGCGATAACGATCATCAACTCGATCAGGGTGAAGCCTTTCTCATTTGCATTCAGTCTCAGTTTGTTCAATGTCATTTTGGTACCCTCCGATAGGTGTGTTTGATTTCCGCTGGCTGGTCAGTTTCCGGCGGCATTTTCTCATTTGCCACCGATAAAGCATTGGCCGTGCCAGTTTATGGCATATTTTTTATTCTAATTTTTTTCAACACGTTACATCTTTTCTTTGTGTTTTCCCAGGGGCATTTATACAATGCAAGCAGAACAGCGGCTTGTGATGTTGACAAGGATTGTCCGAGACTGACAATATTTGTCAGTGATTGCCTTCCTCGTTGTTTTTCTTGTCAATCAACTGGGTGCACTTCAAGCTTCTGGGCCTCAGGAGTGGGGTAGCCTGGAAGGAGCGCAGCGGAATCCCGTGAGCATGAATAATATGGCCCCGGATTCCGCTGCGCTTCCACCAGGCTACGGGCTACGAACTGCGGTCGAGAGGACGAGGTGCTGCCCTGTCTCCGCAGGGGGAAATGAAAAATTAATCCTTCCCAAATGTGCTGCATCATCACCGTGGTCCCCATGCAGTGAAAGGGAGCCATGGATAACCAGAAATAATTACCCTCCAACAGAAAGGAATGACCGGGGGCAGGAGGTCTGAAGCTATCGTGCGCCATGGTTTGAAGCTCCGTGTCTCTGTTAGCCTGTGCGTGCTGCTTGCCGCGGCGACGGTGCTGACATTTTTTGTCGTGACTTCCTTTTGGCTGCGCGAGTCGGCCCTGGCACTGGCCCGCGAGAAAGAAGTGGAACTGGTTTTATTGGCGGATAAGATGCACTTCCGCCACATGGAGCTTTCCGGAGGGGACGGCTTTTTTTCTGCATTAGTGAGTGAAAGCGTTCGCGGCTCTGGTGCGGTTGCCGGCTGTGCACAGGCCGCATCTGGAAAACCAACATGTGTTGGCGATAGTCCGCAACATCACGGAATTCTTGAGCAAACACTGGGTGACGCTCTGCAGACGAAAGGGAGCAAACGCACCTTGAGCGGGCTGACCTGGGTGGTTGGGGTTCCTGGAAACAAATATCTCGATATCGCGGTGCTGCTGGCGCCCCCCGGCCAGGCAGCCGGAGCGGTGGCCCTGCGTTATCCGCTTCAACCGCATTACGCCCGCATCCAAACCACGCAACGGTATGTCGCCGGTTACCTTGGGGTCAATTTGCTCATTCTTTTGGTTGTCGGTTTTTTCCGGTTCCGGCGGACGATTTTTCACCCGTTGGAAAACCTGATCCGGCTGACCGATTCCTACTCCGATGAAAGCGGTGTCCCTTTTCTTGCCTTGCAAGGCGGCGACGAGCTGGCGCAGTTGGCTGGATCGATGCAGCAGATGCTGGGGCGCATCAAGGCGGATCGCGAGAAATTACAACAGCATGTTGCCTCGCTGCAGAAAGTCAACCAGCAATTGCTTGCCACTCGCGAGGAGATGGTGCGCACCGAAAAGCTATCCTCGGTCGGCAGGCTGGCCGCCGGTCTAGCCCATGAGATTGGCAATCCGATTGGTATCGTCCAGGGCTACCTCAGCCTGATCCGGCAACCGGACGTAAGCGATCAGGAAAAACGGGAATTCTGTGAGCGGGCAGAACACGAGTTGCAGCGAATTAGTCAACTGGTCCGTCAGCTTCTCGACCTCTCCCGCCCAGCCAGTGGCATTAAAGAGGAAGTCGATGTCCACCAGGTGTTGCATGAGGTGCTTGCTCTTCTTCAGCCCCAACCTCTCCTTGATGGCATTGAGGTGCTCACTATTTTTACGGCGGAGGACGTTGTTGTGTACGGGAACGGAGGCCAATTACTGCAAGTGTTTCTCAACTGCCTGATTAATGCCGCCGATGCCATTCGTGCCAAAGGAGGAGATGGGCGCGGTCGTATCGAAATATCGACCGAATCGTTCGATGCGCTTGCTGAACCGAGTATGCGCATCACTATTTTTGACAATGGCACAGGTCTTGTCCAGGAAACAGCCGCCAACGCCTTTGATCCGTTTTTCACCACCAAGGAGCCTGGCCAGGGAACCGGGCTTGGTTTGTCAGTTTCGTACGCCCTCATTAAAGCCATTGGGGGCAACATCAGTCTGGCGAACCGGGAGGGCGGAGGCGCAGTGGTGTCGATCGTACTGCCGGTAATGAAGTCGTGAATAATTTCCCTTGGGTAAACCCCCGGCTTTGCCGGGGGACTCCCAAAGTTTGACGGTTCCAGCAAAATAAAGAAGCCTCCCCAATCGTGAACCGGTCAAAGTTACGAGAGAGGAGGCTTCATGAACGACGTACAATGTTTAAGCCACACGAAATGGGAATGCAAGTACCATGTGGTGTGGATACCGAAATGTCGGAGGAAAATGCTCTATGGCCAACTCCGGAAAAACATGGGCGAAATGTTCCATGAACTTGCCCGGCAGAAGGAGAGCCGGGTTCTGGAAGGGCATTTGCAACCCGACCATGTGCACATGTTGATCTCGATACCGCCGAAATATGCGGTTTCGCAGGTCGTTGGATATATGAAAGGCAAAAGTGCGATCCATATTGCGCGGACCTATCTTGGCCAACGGAAGAACTACAGTGGTATGAGTTTTTGGGCACGGGGCTATTTTATATCAACTGTCGGTGCCGATGAAGATGTTGTGCGGGCTTATATCCGCGAGCAAGAACAAGAAGACCATCGTGTCGAGCAACTGCAACTTTTTAAATAGTCGACCACCGAATGGTGGTCAGAGAATCTGTTGAATAGACCGCTTTGAGCGGTTCACAATCTTTCAAGCCACCGGCTTTGCCGGTGGTTACTGACTCTACACCACCTCAAAAATGGGGGCGTCAGCACGCGGCTTCTATCGCTCTCGCCCCTCCCGAATGAGTGAGACGAGTTCGGGGGTTGTTATATCTGCTTTTATTGACGGGACGTCGAGGGGAGAAGATGAAGCCTTTTTTTCCGGAACGAGGGAGAATGTTGTGCCGTCCTTTCTGCGTATTAAAACTTTTCCTGTATTTTCAGCTTGTTCGAGCAGAAAAGCGAGTTTTTGCCGGGCTTCGGAATAGGTATATACTTGCATTTCAAACCTCAATGGTTTCGATATTGAGAAGGTGAGCAGATGCTTTCAGCTTTCGATCCAAAGTGAGCAATGGCGTCTTGTGTCTCATGGCACAGTCTAAAAAATACGCATCGTATGCGTATATGTCGGTCTGCTTCGAAAGTTTCAAGGCCATGGAAAAATCGGGATCTATATACCGAAGGGGGATCTTTTTAAAAATAGCCAAGCCTTTTTTGGCTTCCTCAAGGGTCAATCTTTTTCGTTTAAACATTGCGGAGAAGGCATTGCCAACTTCCCAAGGGATAGAGCCTGGTCCAATAAGTGTGTTGTCCATTGTCGCTTCGATGATTTTTTCCCGTTCAGGCTCAGCAATAATGACTGCAACTAACGCGGATGTATCGATTACGATATCCATTTAACCTCCGTGAGATGATTTTCGACAATTGTACAACATGGCAGGAGCAAGTCAAGCATTCCAATCCTCCATGAATAACCAACGCTTCTCTTCTGATTGAATTAAACCATGTCCAGCAAACGCCGTATTCTGATTATCGACGACGAGGAAAACATGCGCCATATGCTGTCCTCGGTTTTGGGACGTCTCGGTTACGAGGCGGAGTCGGCCGCCAACGGCCAATCCGGCCTGGATGCATTGAACAATGGCACCTTTGATGTGGTGCTGTGCGACATTAGGATGCCGGAAATGGATGGTATGGAGTTTCTCCGCCAGGCGGCCGCCAATGGCATCACCGCCACCATCATCATGATGTCCGCCTTTGGTTCCCTGGATACGGCCTTGGCCGCCATACGTCAGGGGGCCTACGATTATATTTCCAAACCCTTCAAAGCCGAAGAAATCGAGCTGACCCTACGCAAGGCGGAGGAGCGGGAAGGGTTGCTGCGCGATAACCTCGAACTTCGCCATCAGCTTGCCTCTCTGGAAGGTGAATTCAGTTTCGGCAGAATGGTGGCCCGCAGCAAACCCATGCAGGAAGTCTTCGCCCTTGCCACCAAAGTGGCGCCGCATGCAACCACCGTGTTGATCACCGGAGAAAGCGGCACCGGTAAAGAATTGGTGGCCCAAGGCATTCATGAACGAAGCGGGCGGGGTAGCGGCAAATTTGTGGCGGTCAATTGCGGCGGGCTTCCGGAAAATCTGATTGAAAGCGAGTTGTTCGGCTACAAGAAGGGCGCATTTACCGGTGCGGATAAGGACAAGCAAGGCCTGTTTCTCGAGGCGGATAAGGGCACCCTTTTTCTTGATGAGATCGGCGAGTTGCCATTACAGTTACAAGTGAAATTGCTGCGGGTGCTGCAAGAAGGCGAGATTCAGCCGATTGGGGCGGCCAAGCCACGGAAGATAGATGTCCGCATCATCGCGGCCACGGCTCGTGATTTAGCGCAAGAAATAAAGATGGGCCTTTTTCGCCAGGATTTATATTACCGTCTCAATGTGGTCCACATTCATTTGCCGCCTCTTCGCGAGCGAACAGGCGATATTCCCTTTTTGAGCGAATTTTTCCTGAAACGGTATGTGCGCCGTCTCGATTCCCCCGTGACCGGAATTGCCCCGTCAACCATGGCGCTTTTGTTGAATCACGGATGGCCGGGCAATGTCAGAGAGTTGGAAAACGTCATGGAACGAGCGGTGGTTCTGGCGGAAAAGAAAGTGATTCTGCCGGAAAATCTGCCCGCCATATTTGGCGCTCGCCAGGGTGGACGGCGGCTGGACGATTATTTTGGCGGTTTTTCCATCAAACAGGCGCAGAAAATCATGGAAAGTGCGCTCATCAGGCGCGCCCTGGAGGCCACCGGCGGCAACAAATCGAAAGCGTCCGAACTGCTGGAAATCAGCTACCCTTCGTTGCTCGGCAAGATCAAGGAATACGGCCTTGATTTTCCTCAGTGACCGAAATGTGATGGAACTTTTTTTTATAATTAGGAGCAAATTGTAAACTTTTTTTACAATGCAACGGTGCTGGGTTAAATTGCAGTGAACCAATTGGGAATAAAATATTATGAGATCATGCGTGGATATCGAGTATCCCCGTTATAAAAACAGTTGAGGCGTTCCTGGCCTGATTTTTGAAGATGTCAGTTTGCGGAGGAATTTTTTATGAACGAAAGAAAGGTAGTAACGATCAAGGATATCGGAAGGTCGCAGCATGGCTTCAGTCTCATTGAAATCATGATATCGATGGTTATCCTCTCGGTCGGTATCTTGTCGATAGTTGGCATTCAGTATCATATCGTCAACGGCACCACGAGCAGCAATGTCGTCACCCAACAGCTCAATCTTGCTCAACGAATCATGGAGCAATACAAAAACATCGATAATCCGTCCAAGCTCAATAATAAAAACCTGGTGAATGTCGATCACGAAGGGGAAGCCGGTGGGCCGTACAATGTGGCTGTTACTGTTGAAAACATTACGGGAGACACGGCCAAAGTATCCCGCCTGATCAACGTGACGGTAACGCGAAATGGAGGAATCGGGGGGCACCCGCTGACCCTTCGAAGCGTGACCCGGGGGAACGGCGTATGAACATGGCCAACAACAAGCGGCAATGCACCGACGCGGGATTCACCCTGGTTGAGGTTCTGGTGTCTCTGGCCATTATTAGTATTCTCCTCGCCGCCCTGACTGGTGTGTTTGAACGATCCGGAAGGTTGTACACGAGCCAGAATGCAACGGCGGCGTTGCAGCAGGAGGTCCGGGCCGCCTTGGATGTGATTGCCTCGGAAGTGCGCATGGCCGCCTATAATCCGACAAAAGCAGATAACTCTTCCACTAATCAGAAATTTTCCATTAAAAAGGCTTCGGCAACGGAGTTTCGTTTTACTACTGATCTGGATGGGGATGGAAAGCTTGGCAACCCGACGACCAAAAAACCCTATAATGACGATGGCGAATGCGAAGTGCGGTCTTTTTGGCTTTCCCTGGGCACCCAATCCATCCGGATGGGGTGCGGCTATGGCACACCGTATGTCAAGGATTGGCAACCCCTGATCGGTGACACCGACAACCTCAAGGTGACGGTTCTTGACTTCAGTTACCTCGACAAAGACAACAACCCGACCACGCTGATGAGCGAAATCCGTAGCACGGTCATCACCATCACCGCCGAAGCTCCCGCCGGGCGCGCGGGCATGCTCCAGCGCACCTACACGACCACGGTCGATATCCGTAACGCCGGGCTTAACGACGCCTGAGACCAATGAGGAAAGAAATGGCCAAGACAAAGCACCTGCCGGGTAACAGACCGCCAGCCGCAGACGATGAACAGGGGTTTATCCTTGTGCTCGCCCTGGGGATGCTGGTGGTGCTGTCGATCATGGGGACCGCGGCGATGACTGTCCGAAACACCGAGGTGGCGATTGTTGCCAATGCCGAAGTGATGCAGAATACTTTTTATGCCCTAGAAGCCGTGACCCTGGAAGGGACGACGGAGATTGAGAACATCAAGCCCGACAGCATATTGATCAATTTGGGTGACCCGACCAAGCCACCTCCGCCTTCTCCTAAGTATGATTGGTTGAAACCGAACGATCCTGACCTGCCGCCGCTCATCTACCTCAGCAAAAGCAGCACTTGGTCAGGTGGTGGACAGATATCCCCCAAGGAGACCGGATTGGCAAGTATTAAACCTCCCGGATACACTACCGCTGGAGCTGATCCTGACCGTATCAGGTACGCCGCTGTGCAGGGTAATTTACATTCGGATGAAAATGAGTACGACGCCTGTGCCGGCTCCGATCTTTCCGATGAAACCAAACGGGTAAAATGCTACAGCGTGTACGGCATGTACGATGTCAAATCTGGCGCCGGCAAGGCCTATAGTGGCAGACGGATGCTGCTGGTCGGCTATAAGAAAACGGTCTACAATTAACGCTCCAGGGTTTGGAAGAGGAGTTTCCCATGATGCTATCGTTCAACGGGATGAAAACAATGAAGAACAAACTGCGCATGCTGCTGGTTCTAGCGGTGTTTCTCGGGTGTTACGGGCAGGCCATGGCGTACAATTACACCATCGTCGCCACCCAGCCGTCCGTTGCCGAAGGAGGGAATCTTTCTTTCGATGTCACGTTGAACGCTGCCCCCAGCGACGGTGATACAGTGGTGGTGACCTACACCGTCAGTCCCGGAACCGCAAATGGTTCGGATTTTACAGCAGGTACCGGAACTCTGACCTTCAACAACATTTTACCCGCCACCCAAACCTTTCAGGTCGCAACCACCTCCGACACCTCCGTGGAAACGGACGAAACTGTCAAGGTCGAGTATACCGTCGCAACGAGTAATGATGGGAGCGTCCCTACGAATCTCTCATGCACTACCAATTGGGACGGGATAACCACAACCGTCTATGGCACCATTGTTGATGATGAGTATGCAATCACATCTTTTTCTGCCGCCCCATCCCCAGTCAGCGAGGGTGGTACGGTTACCCTGACGGTAACCTTGAATCAGGCCGTGCGGACGGGACATATAGTGGAATTTAGCACGGGTACGACTGACGTAGACACGGTTCCGGCTGATTATGGCGTACTTTCTTCTGGTCCTATCCTGCAGTTTACCCCAGGTGAGCAGACGAAAACGTTCACCGTTCCGATTACCGCCGATGGACTCGTCGAACTTACCGAAACCTTCGAGGTGACTCTCACTCCGGCCAGCGGTAATGTTATTCCGGCAGCCCCATCCACCGCCACCGCCACAGTCACCATCAACAGCGGTGACAAATACACGATCACTTTCAATACCCCCTCCATTCCCGAGCCGACTGGCGCAACAGCGACGATGAACTTTACCACCCCGCCGCCAACGATCAGCCCGGCTATCCAAGCCAATCATGATGGGATGACCGTTAACTGGAAAACCAATAATGGCTCGGCCGTTGCTGGCAGTGATTTTGTTGCTGCAAGCGGTACCCTGACTCTCGCAACAGCAACGGGGGTAAGTGGCAGTGTCGAAGTTACTATTAATCCGGACGCCCTGGATGAGGGTAACCAAACCTTTACCATCGGAACCACTTCCGGCGGGACCTTGCCCCTGGCTCTCGTTCAGTTTGCCGGTAATACCGGGACGATCACGGATAACGACAATCAGATCCGGCCGACCTGGAACAGTCACGGCATCGTGACCTTACAGAGCCCGAGCGGAACGCCTGTTGCCATTACCAGCGGCACGGCGGTCACCATTCCTGATGGTCTGGAGGCGGTGTTTACCGTCCAGGCCGATTATCGCATCCATTCGGTGACTATCGATGGAACGCTCTCTTACCTTTACGGCGCTGGCAACACCCCCCCCGCTTACGTCACCCGCACCATCACGGACGATAAGCTGCATACCTATACTTTCACCTCGGCCACGGCCCCTTCCTGGTCTTCCCCTCATACCATTGTGGTCTATTTTGACCATCAGATCGAGATGACTGCCCACGGCAACGGCACCGTCGCCCACACGACCGGAACCGGTCAGTCAGTGCATGCCGGCGGTCCGATTGGGGTCATTGCCGATCATGGCGGATCTGAAACTTTCCTTTTTACCGCAGACGACGCTGCCACCTGTGTGACCGACGTACGCATCGACGGCACTTCTTCTGTTGGCGCATTCAAAACCGGTACGAATAATTATACTGGAGATACCTATACCTTCAGCAATGTGACTGCCAACCGCACCATTGCCGCGACCTTCGGCACGGCGACAGTGACCGTCTTGCTCGGGGCCGACGACGGCGCCACCGGCACCGATGACGATCTCTATGTGCAAGGGCACAGTAATGGCTGGAGGGCGTATATCGCCGATTCCAGCTACAACACAATCGGGGTGCCATTTAAAACCGGCACTCACGGACAGACCTTTTCGACCCCCGGCGACACAGGAACCTGTGATGCCCGCTATATCGTCATAGAATTTCTCGCCATGGATGGCTGGCAGACACCCAGCCGCATTCCGCTTGATTTGCAGAACAGTTTCAACGATCAACAGGTCAATGGTCTGTACGACAAGGATACTCATGTACTGACCATCGTTTCCAATAACGGTGTCGTCAGCCGCTCTCCCGATGGGGATCCGACCACAGGCAGTCAACGGTATCTGTATGCGCAGAACACGGTGGTAACCCTGGGAGCCGCAGGCAATGCGGGCTATTCTTTCTCGCTGTGGAAGGGGGATATCGGCGGCGCTTCCGCCACCAGCGACACGATCTCCTTGACCATGGATCGGGATCGGACGGTGGAAGCCGTGTTCGTCCAGCCCTGCCAGGATGCTGATGGCGATGGTTTTACGGTCGGCGCCAATGGCGGCTCCTGCGCGGCAACTTCATTAAGCGACTGCGACGATAGCAATAAGGCCATATACCCCGGCGCGGCCGATATCTGCGGTGATGGCATCGATCAGAACTGTGACGGCTCGGATCAGGCCTGCGGCGCCACTGACTTGGATGCCGATGCTGACGGATATACTCCGCGGCAAGGGGATTGCAACGACGCCAATGCTACCGTTCATCCTGGAGCTTATGATGACCCGAACACCACCGCCGATGAGGATTGCTACGATGAT
>Ga0209016_1001214_pt1 | contig 21819 bp, 18 predicted proteins | sample EPASupsiteSAE305_FD_187265 | JGI IMG/M metagenome (GOLD analysis project Ga0209016, IMG submission 187265) | Bioremediated contaminated groundwater microbial communities from EPA Superfund site, New Mexico - SAE3-05 (SPAdes) (version 2) | ecosystem: Environmental > Aquatic > Deep subsurface >...
GGCATGTGCGGGAGCAGGTTGGCGGCAGAATTGGGCAATTCTATCATCGCTGCAGCGATGCGGGCGGAGCAGATTTTCATTTCGGCATCAGTACTGAAGAGGACGGCAGCGCCAAAATCGCGCTTCAGACAGCGAAAATTGCGTTCAATCTTTCAAACGCCGGGCGTCCCGTACTGCTGTTGAACTCGGCGCATGAAATTCAGCAGAGACGGGGTTCTTCTTCCAATTCTCTGTCGGCCATTGCAATCGCATGGCTTCAGGACCATTTTATGGAAAGCATAGGTATATGGGATGTCGCGCGTGAGCTCAGGGTGAGCCCGTCACATCTTTCACGCGTCCTGAAAAAAGAAATCGGCATAGGTTTTGGAGAAACGCTCGTCCGGATTCGCATCGCCCGCGCCAAAAATTTTCTTGCCAACGGCATTTCGGCCAAAGAAGCTTCATCCCTGGTAGGTTTTCGGGACCAAAGCTATTTCACCAAAGTCTTCATGAAAATCGAAGGTGTCTCGCCCTCTCGATATATTGAGCAAATTCAGTCTCCGCAGTAGAAAACGCCCAAAGAGCATCAAATTACCAGTAATTCGCATGTAATTACCACACTCAAATTGCAAAAGTGCTTTCTATAATTTTAAGACTGCGGGTAATCTGCAGCCGATACACTACCTTTCAAAACCTTAAGGAGGTTGTACGTATGAAAAAAATGCACAGAGCAGTCCTTGTCCTGCTGCTTATCCTTGCGCCAGCCATGCTGTTCGCCCAGGCAAAGCCGATTGTCTTAAGACTTGCGGAGACCCATCCCCAGGATTATCCGACGACCAGAGGTGACTATGAATTTGCGCGCCTTGTCAAGGAGCGTTCAAATGGCCGAATCATCATCGAAGTATACCCCGGTTCTCAGCTTGGAGAGGAAAAGGCCGTCATCGAGCAGGTGCAGTTCGGCGCCATCGACATTACCCGTGTATCGATCAGCCCGGTCGCCAGCTTCGTTCCGAAACTCAACGCATTCCAGATGCCGTACCTCTACAGGGATGCGGACCATATGTGGAAAGTGCTGAAAGGGGACATCGGCAAAGAGCTTCTGGCGAGCCTCGAGCCATTCGGCTTTATCGGCCTCGGATGGTTTGACGGTGGTGCGAGAAGCTTCTACAACAGCAAAAAACCCATCTACAAGCCTTCCGATCTCAAAGGCATGAAGATCAGAGTCCAGGAAAGCGAGCTCATGATGGGTCTCGTGCAGTCCTTCGGCGCTGTCCCGACCCCAATGCCCTACGGCGAAGTATATTCGGGCCTTCAGACTGGCGTCATCGACGGTGCTGAAAACAATCCCCCCTCATACTATTCTGCGAGTCACTATGAAGTCGCGAAATACTACACCCTCGACGAGCACACCATGGTTCCCGAAATCGTCATCGGTTCCAAGATTTCGCTTGGCAGGCTCTCGAAGGCGGATCAGGATTTGGTCAAGCAGGCCGCCTTCGATGCCATTGATTTCCAGCGCGCTGAGTGGGCGGCCTATGTACAGCTTTCGATGGATAAAGTCAAAGCTGCCGGTTGTACAATTATTCCCATACCGGACAAGACTGAGTGGATGAAGGCTGTGGACCCCATGTATAAGAAGCAGCCCAAGGAAATCCAGGACCTCGTCGCCCGCATTCGTGCGGTGAAGTGAGTCCTTTCCAATCATGCTAAGGCCGCGCGCGATACACTGCGCGGCCTTTTGCATTCGATTTCGGCCTGTACTATCCTTCAAAATAAAGACTGCATTCTGCTCTGGCGTTTGAGGTATGATATGAAGAAGTTTTTAATTTCAGCGGTGACCCTGATTCACATCCTGCTCATCAATCTCTCCATGATTATGATTGTGGCCATGTTGCTGCTGGTGTTTGCGAATGTTGTGCTCCGCTATGTCTTCAACAGCGGCATTTACTGGTCGGAAGAAGTTGCCCTCGTTCTGGAAGTGTGGTTCATTTTCCTGTCGCTGGGGCTTGGAGTAAAACACCGACTGCATATTTCCATCAACATACTGAAGCGCGAATCAGTGTCTGCCTGGCTCAATAAGGCGCTCGACCTGCTCGCCGACATAATATTCCTCATCGTCGGTTTTGTCATGATCGTCTACGGAGGCAAGCTGGTTCAGTTCACCATGCGGTCGATAATGCCCGCGACAAAGTGGCCAGCCGGCATTCTCTATCTGGTGCTTCCTATTGCTGGTTTTGTGGTCGTTGTCGAAGCGCTTTTTCATATTCTTGGATATAACATGTTCGATGAAAAAATTGATAAATACCTTTCCGGCAAAGGCGGAAAGATACGTGATATTTTCAGGAGCGAATCATGACCGATCCTACTATTGCGACTATCATCCTCCTGGGTAGTTTTGTGCTGCTCATGATACTGCGGGTACCGATCACCTTTTCGCTCGCATGTGCGTCGATTGCCACCGCGGCCTATTTGCATATTCCTCTTATGGCTATTGTCCAGCAAATGGTGCAGGGGGTTAAGTCTTTCTCTTTGCTCGCGATTCCCTTCTTTATCATTGCGGGCGAGATGATGGGGCGAGGAGGGATCGCGCTCAAACTGATCAATCTCGCGAATGTGCTTGTGGGAAGAATCCGCGGCGGACTTGCGATGGTCAATGTCGTTGAAAGCATGTTCTTTGGTGGCATTTCGGGTTCTGCGGTCGCTGACGTCGCTTCGACTGGCACCATCATGATCCCGCTCATGAAGCAAAAGGGCTACGATGACGATTTCTCAGTCGCTATCACGGTGACAAGCGCGACGCAGGGAATCATCATACCGCCGAGCCACAATATGATCATTTATTCGGTGGCGGCGGGTGGTGTTTCAGTCGGACGGCTGTTCCTGGGAGGTTTCGTGCCGGGCGTGCTCCTTGGCATTTCTCTTATGATAATCGCTTATATCATTTCTGTGAAAAGAAATTATCCCAAAGAGCGGAAATATACCTTTAAGGAAGGCGTAAAAATCTTTGGGGACGCGTTTTTGGGTCTCTTAACCGCGGTCATAATCATGGGCGGCGTCATTTCCGGCATCTTTACCGCCACGGAGTCCGCGGCGGTCGCAGCCATCTATGCGTTCATCATTACCTTTTTTGTCTATCGGCAAATTCCGCTCAAGGAGTTCAAGGGCATCTTGTACAGTACACTCAAGACTCTGACGATGGTGATGACACTCATCGCGTCGGCGAGCGCATTTTCGTGGCTTATGGCGTATCTGCGGATTCCCGCAAAAGTCACTGAGTTTCTCATTTCCATTACAGACAATAAGATATTGCTTTTGATGCTCATCAATGTGCTTTTGCTGGTTTTGGGAATGATTATGGATATGGCGCCGCTCATCCTCATTGTCACGCCGATTCTCTACCCCGTAGTGGTCGGGAAGCTCGGGCTTTCGCCAATACACTTTGGCATCATTCTCATGATCAATCTCGCGATCGGGCTCTGCACGCCGCCTGTGGGGTCGGCTCTGTTCGTAGGGTGTGCCGTAGGCAAGGTCTCGATTGAAAAAGCTACGAAAGCGATGGTACCATTCTACATCGTGATGGTTATTGTCCTGCTGCTCATCACGTATGTGCCGCAGATAACCATGTTTGTGCCAAATCTCGTCATGCCCGGAGGCTGAGGGCCCGGACAGAGCGGCACGCCGTGCGTTTCGATTGTCTGTTGAACCTTGATACAAAATTGTGAAGGAGTTTAAGATGTCATTCGTTGAATCGCTCTTTAACGTGCAAGAGAGTGTCGTTGTGGTGACAGGAGGCGGCGGGGCCTTGCCTTCTTCGATTGCGGTCGCGTTTGCAAAAGCGGGCGCGAAAGTGGCGCTGTGGGGCCGTGGGACGCATCATCCCATGACCCGGGCTGCCGATCAGGTTAAAAAGCAGGCAGGTTTGCCGGCGGAAGACCCCAATGTGATAGGCGTCACTGTGGACACAGTTTCAAGTGCCGCATGTGAGGCAGCCTTTGATGAAACAGTGAAGTTGCTTGGCATGCCGGATATTCTTCTCAACGGCGTTGGTGGGAACATGGGCCGGAGCAGTTTTCTCGATTTCGATGAAAAAGTGTTTGAGGATGTGGTCCGGCTCAACCTCATGGCGGGGCTCATGGTGCCTTCGCGAGTCTTTGCAAAGCGCTGGATCGATGCGCGCGTAAAAGGTTCCATGATCAACATGACTTCAATGGCAAGCTATAAGGGCCTTTCGGCGGTGTGGGCATACGATGCGGCAAAGGCGGGTGTGCTCAATCTCACGCAGGCCCTTGCCAAGGAGCTTGCCCCTCACGGCATACGAGTGAACGCGGTAGCACCGGGCTTCTTTGTGGGGAATCAGAACCGCGCGCTGCTCTTTGATGAAAAGACGGGCAATCTCACCACCCGTGGCGAGGCGATTATCGCGCGTACGCCATTTGGCCGCTTTGGCGAGTATGAGGAACTCTGGGGCGCGGTGCTGTATCTGGCGAGCCCGAAAGCCGCAGGATTTGTGACGGGCGTCAGTATACCTGTCGATGGCGGATATCTGAGCGACAACATCTGATTCGGGGAGGTAATATGGCTCAATTTCTGGATGAGAATTTCCTGCTGAAAAACGAAACGGCGAAGCGGCTCTTCTTTCATGTCGCGAAAGATCTGCCGATCTTCGATTATCATTGCCATCTGTCCCCACAGGCGATCGCCGAAGATAAACCATTTGATGACATTGCTCGGATGTGGCTTGAAGGGGATCATTATAAATGGCGCGTCATGAGGGCGAACGGTGAACCGGAATCACTGTGCGGCGGGGAAGGGCCGTGGGACGAAAAGTTCGTCGCCTATGCCCGGTCTCTTTCAAAAGCCGCGGGGAACCCGCTCCTTCAGTGGTCGCACTTGGAACTGCGGAGAATTTTTGGCATCAGTGAGGTGCTTACACCGCAGAATGCCCTCGAGATCAGGGGAAAAGCGAATCATGTGCTTGCGTCCGAGAGGATCAGCCCGCGTTCGCTTCTGGCGAAGTTCAACGTAAAAGTGCTGTGTACGACAGACGATCCGGTGGATGATCTGCATTGGCATAAGGCTATTGCTGAAGAACAAAAGGCCGGCTCCGGGTTTCAGACGAAGGTGCTTCCTGCCTTCCGCCCGGACAAAGCATTGAATGCAGGCGATATTGCGGCATGGAACAAGTATGTCGATGAGCTCGGCAAGGCTGCCGGCACCGAGATCGGTTCGTACGAAGCTCTGCTCGATGCGCTTGCAAAACGCCATAATTACTTTCATGCAATGGGCTGCAGGCTCTCGGACCATGCGCTCCTTGTGCCGCCGTATGCGCCAGCTTCGGAGACAGAGCTCGATATCATCGTGAAAAAAGGTCGAAGGGGGGCGGAGCTCTCCCCTGTTGAACAAGAGAAACTCGCTACTGCGCTTTTATTGCATTTTGCCCGCCTCAATGCGCAAAAAGGCTGGACAATGCAGCTGCACATCGCGGCGCTCAGGAACGTAAATCCACGGCTGTTCAAGGCCTTCGGTCCGGATGTCGGGGGCGACAGCACTTCCGACGCTCCAATTATAGCTCCGCTTGCCAGTCTTCTCGGAGCTCTGGAGAATGAAGGCCACTTGCCGAAAACTATTCTCTATTCTCTCGACCCTTCGAAGCACAATCCTCTGGCCGTGCTCGCGGCGAGTTTCGCGGGCACATCGCCTTTTGATAACGCTTCACAGGTGCCCGGCAAGGTTCAGCTTGGCGCCGCGTGGTGGTTCAACGATCAAAAGGATGGCATGGAACGCCATCTGAAGGAATATGCCGGGGTCGGGCTCATCGGCGTGTGGGTTGGGATGCTGACCGACTCCCGCTCCTTTATGTCTTTCCCGAGGCACGAATATTTCAGGCGTTTGCTCTGCAATGCGGTGGGCGAATGGGTTGGGGCAGGCGAGTTGCCCGATGATCCGCTCTATACCGACCAGCTTGTGCGTGGCATCTGCTGGGAGAACGCGGCTCACTATTTCGGCATGTTGTAAACAAAATCATTATAAATAAAAAGAGCCTCGCAGTTGCAGCGCTGCGAGGCTCGCCTCTTATGAGATGTGTGAAGACCTATTTTTCCGTTTCCGTCATGCCCGCGATAAACTGCTTCTGCATGAGCACCACGACAATGACCGGCGGCAGCATCGCGAGCAGAGTTGTCGCCATCGCAATCTGCCATTCGATCTGGACGTCCGCGCCCGACATCATGCGGTTGATGCCGATGAGCAAGGTATAGAATTCAGGCTTTGTCGTGATCAGCAAGGGCCACAGGTATTGGTTCCATCCATATATGAACTGAATGACGAACATGGCGGCGATTGGCGTGCGGGTCATCGGCGCGAGAATGTAACGGAAAAACTGCATCGGCGTCGCGCCGTCGATCTGGGACGCTTCGGCAATTTCGCGTGGAATCGACATGAAGAATTGTCTGAAGAGGAATACCGCGGTTGCCGATACAATCATCGGCAAAATAAGGCCGGCGTAGGTATTAAGCAAGCCAAGGTCCGCGACGACCTTGTAGGTCGGCATGATACGCACTTCGACCGGCAGCATGAGCGTAATGAAAATGCTCCAGAAGCAGAAGTTTCGAAGCGGAAACTTGAAGAAGACTATCGCAAAAGCCGCCATAAGCGAAATCACAATTTTGCCTACAGAAATTCCGAGCGCCATGATGAGTGAATTCTTTAGCATAGTGAGCACAGGGGTGCCCATGTTCTGTGTGCCCTTAAAAAGCGCCTGGCGATAGTTCTCGATGAGATGGGGCCCGATGTTGAGCGGCATGGGCGCAGCCTGTATTTCAGCACTTGTATGCGAAGAAGCGGAGAAAATGAAATAAATTGGAAATAGAATAATGACAATGCCAATCCACAGCATGATGTGTGGGAACATTCTTCGGATTGCTTTTGCGCGGTGAGCGGTTCTGTCGATTTTTTGTTGTTCTGTCATAGTATATGCTCCCCGCCTCAGTAGGTGACTCGCCGCTCGATGAAGCGGAACTGAAATACTGTCAGCATGATCACCAACAGCATAAGAATGACTGACTGAGCCGCCGAGCTGCCGAGGTCCAGATTGATGACGCCATCGCGCCATACTTTATATACAAGAATGGCTGTAGACTTGCCGGGAGCTCCCTGTGTAATGGAGTGCACGATCGGGAAGGTTTCAAAAAACCCGTACACGAGATTCATGACGAGCAAGTAGAAAGTCGTGGGAGAGAGTAGCGGGAAGATGATTTTCCAAAATCGCGTTCCTGATTTTGCCCCATCTATTTCGGCGGCTTCAATCAGTGTCGCCGGCACGCTCTGCAGTCCGGCGAGGAAAAACACAAAATTATATGCTAACTGCTTCCAGGTCGCCGCAAGGGTAAGCAGCAGGAAAGCCTGATTGAAATTTAAAAGATATTGCCAATCGACATGGAAAGTATGCTTGAGCACATACGCGATGACGCCGACATTCGGGTTGAACATGAAGAGCCAGATGACGCCCGCGACGAGGGTCGAAACGGCATATGGCCATATCAGCATGGTTTTATAAAAAGAAGCGAACCGGATTTTTTTGTTTGCCTGAATCGCGAGGAAAAGAGAGATTGCCATTGCACCGAGGGTGATGCACACGGCAAAAGCAGTAGATACCGAAAAGGACTGCCAGTAATCAGGATCCGCCAGGAGTTTCGAATAATTCTGAAACCCGACGAAGATCATTTTGCCGCCAAAGGGGTCCTGCAGATAGAAGGATTGCAGAACAGCCTGACCCGCTGGCCAGAAAAAGAAAACGAAGACGATGACCATTTGCGGCAAGACAAGCAGATAAGGGAGAATCGATGCTTTAAACTCATATTGTTTGGACATAGCATTTCCTGCAAAAAAGTTGAATTATTATATACACTCACAAATCAATTGTACAGTTAAAGGTCATTCTTACATCTCAACGCTTAAAAAAGGCCGCCGGTTGGCAGCCTTTTCATTATCTGAATTGCTGAGAATTTGGCATTTTCGCCCACACAAAGTGCGGGCGAAAATAGCGTCTTTATTTATAAAGCTTCTCAAATTCGCGCAGAGTCTTGTTGCCCTCGCGAACCATCTTGTCGAGGCCATCCTTCACGGAGATCTTTCCGGCAAGGATCTCTTCCCACGTCTGATCCTCAATCTCGCGGATGATATTGAAGTTGCCAAAGCGGATGCCCATGGAGTTCGCGGTTGGTGCCTTGTTCAGCAACTGCTTGATGGCGACTTCAAGGCCCGGATTCTTTTCGTAGTAGCCCTGCGATTTCGTCAGCTCGTATGCGGCCTGCGTGATGGGCAGATAGCCTGTTTCCTTGTGCCAGAGAGCCTGGGTTTCTGGCTGGGAGATAAAGTTGAAGAACTCTGCGACAGTCTTGTACTCGGCCTTCGATTTGCCATTGAATACCCACAGCGAGGCCCCACCGATGATCGAGTTCTGGGGCGCGCCGGGGACATCGGGATAGTAGGGCAGACGTGCGACTCCAAAATCGAACTTGCAGGTTGCCTTCATGTTGCCGTACCCGCCGATCGACTCGAAGTGCATTCCTACGCGACCGGAAGTGAAGAGCGGGTTGGCCTTATTCTCGCGACCGCCATAGATGAATACGCCGGTTTTTGAGAGATCGTAGATATTCTGGAAATGGCGGACATGGATGGGGCTGTTGAACACGAGCTGTGTGTCGAGGCCATCAAATCCGTTGCTTCGGGTCCCGAAGGGGAGGTTGTGCCACGCAGAGAAGTTTTCGAGTTGAATCCAGCTGATCCAGTTGGTGGTAAAGCCACCCTCCATGCCGGAGGCTTTCAGCTTCTTCGCCACTTCGAAGAACTCAGGCCATGTGACAGGGGGTTTTTCCGGATCGAGGCCTGCCTTGCGGAACGCATCCTTGTTGTAATACATGACGGCGGTCGAGCTGTTGAACGGCATTGAGAGCATGCGGCCGTCGGAAGTGGAGTAGTAGGACTTGATTGTCGGAATATAAATGCTCGAATCCCACTTCATGTTGTTTTCGGCCATGAGCTGATACACTGGCTTTACGGCATTTTTAGCCGCCATCATGGTCGCGGTGCCGACTTCATACACCTGAATGATGGCAGGTGGCTGGCCGGCGCGATACGCCGCGATGCCGGCATTCATCGTATCGCTGTATGAGCCTTTATACACAGGAACCACTTTGTAGTCTTTCTGGCTTGCGTTGAACTGATCGCAAATGGCTTGCACCATTTCACCGTTATGGCCGGTCATGGCGTGCCAGAACTCAACAGTTGTCTGGGCATATGCTCCGACAGCCATGAGAAGGACGGCCATCAGCAAAATGACTCTTTTCATTACTTCGCCTCCAGGATTGATGATATACCGGAGAGACTCCCGGCTTTTATTACATAGAGTAGTCTACAACCGCTTTGTTAAGCGCGCAATAGAAAGCTGTAAAAAATTCTTTAGTGCAAGGCTTTGGTTTTGGCAAGTCCCAAATCCGGGAAATCCGTGATGATCCCCGTCACTCCCCATGTGATAAGGTCAGTCATCCTCGATGGATCATTCACGGTCCACGGGAGCACACCGAAACCGGCCGCGCGCACCGCCTTTACTGTAGCCTCATCGAGATATCGCGCATTCGGATTAAGGGCAATGGCACCAATGTCTTTGAGCGTCTGAACCGGATTCTCAATCGGCTTGTCGATGAGGGCGGCGACGGCGATCTCTGGCGCGGCCTTCTTCACTCGCCTCAAATACACATGATTAAAGGAAGAAATCAGCACTGAAGAAACCATATCGAGTTCTCTCACAAGGGCGACGGTCCTTTCGACAATCCATGAATCGCAGGCGAAGCCAGTCGCGTCTTTGATTTCTATGTTGACACGCCAGCCGAGGCGCTTTGTCAACTCAAGGGCCTCGCGCAGGGTCGGAATCTTGATACCGGCGAACGACTGAAGCTCTTCGGATTTTACTCTTCCTGCCTTGATCTGCATAAAAGGGTCAGTCTGTGAATACCAGGAACCCGCATCGAGAGATTTCAGCTCGGCAAGCGTGAAATCGTACACATTCCAGGGTGAACGGGCGGGAAAGCGCGCTTTGGCGTCGGTGGTGCGGACCAGCGTATTGTCATGCAACACGACGAGTTCGCCATCACTCGACGCCGCGACATCGAGCTCCCACATGTCGGCGCCGGCATCGTAGCCTTTTTGTGCGGCGACAAGTGTATTTTCCGGCGCAATGCCGCGAAATCCGCGATGGGCGATCACAAGAGGACGTGATGGTTGCATAATGAGTCTCTCCATTGAAAGATTTTCAGGCCTGTTCTGGCCACAGAGCGCGAGTCCAACACTGAATATGAAAAGAACACAGAAAAAAGGCTTGTGGCGTGTGCGACGGCGGCTCGTCTTCCGGGCACGATGATGAATTCGGGAACGCATCATGCATATTGTAGGTTTTTTCCCCGGTTCTGGCAAGCAAACACAGGCCCGCACCAGCTTGCGCTGAAAACAGCTTGCGCTGAAAACAGCTTGCGCTTCATGACTCATAAGAATAGGATGGTGCGCGGAGACGCACATGATCGCAGGCGATGGAAATGGCGCGCGCAAGTGGATTACCCTTTCTTCGCGCAAAGTCTATGAATGTAATGTATTCAGCGTATTTGAACAACAGAGCCAGGGGCCTGACGGACGCATAGGACATTTTTCCGTTATGGAAGCGAAGGACTGGGCGGTCATCGTTCCTTATGTCCAGACCGGGCAGGATACTTCGTTCTTGATGGTGCGCCAGTATCGCCACGGTGCGGATGTGGTGAGCCTCGAATTTCCCGGCGGTGTGATCGAACCGGGGGAAGAACCGGCCCATGCCGCAGCGCGCGAGCTTGCCGAGGAGACGGGGTGGGTATCGGAACGCATCCTCCACGCGGGCACGGTGTTTCCCAACCCCGCAGTTCAGGACAACCATTTTCATATTTTTGTCGCGCTTGGTCCGAAACCCCAAGTCGATAGGAATCTCGACGCAAATGAGATTATCGATGCACACCTTGTTCCCGCGGACGAGGTGCGCCGTCGCATGGGAGAAGGTGAGCTTCAGCACGCGCTCATGGTCGCCGCGCTTCACCTCGCGGACAGGCTTGTCGCATCGCTTGGGCCGCAGCCCTGATCAGGCCCGATAGATATCGTTGCCCTTTGAGTCGATAGCCACGATGAGCGGCATCCTCTCCAGCACGGCGACGCGCACCGCCTCCATCCCCAGCTCTTCGAATTGAATCGTGCTGAGCGAGCGAATGTGCCGTTCGGCATTGAGCGCCGCCGCACCCCCGATCGCCGCGAGATAAACCCCACGGTGCCTGGCGATTGTCTTCCGGGCTTCCACGCCGCGGCTTCCCTTGGCAATTGTCACGAGCGACGCGCCCGCGCCCATGAACGGCTCAAGGTAGTTGTCCATCCTCGAAGCGGTGGTCGGACCGAAGGCTCCCGTCGCGTAACCCTCTTTTGCCTCGGTGGGCCCCGCATAGAAGACCGGTAGCCCGATGAACCAGTCGGGCAATTTTTTTTCAGTCTCGAGTATTTTGAGGAGCCTGGCATGCGCCGCATCCCGCGCGACGAGCACAGGGCCGGAAAGAAGCACCATCGAGCCTGCGGCAAATGATCTCAGCTCTTCGAGCCATGCTGTGTCCGTATGTGAAATTTCGACAGAAGGAGCAGTGGAAGAAACTTGGCGGATGAGCCCTTTGACTGTTTCTTCCAGCTTCTGCTCGGGCGGCACGAGTTTTTGGATATGCCAACCCCCGCGGTTGACGTACACCGCAAGGTGCCGGTTTGCGGCGCAGGACACCGCGACGGCGAGAGGCAGATTCGCTGCGTGGCGCGAAAGCCGTATCGCACGGGCCGAGATGGCCAAGTGAGAACCGCCCCACTGCGCTCCAAGGCCGCTTTCGCGCGCTATTGCAAGTATTTTTTGTTCCCAGAGCCGGTCCCGCACAGGCGTTCCGTCTCCCGGGGCAGATTCAGGAAGCGCGTCGAGGAGACCAAGGGCGGCGAGCTCGGCTGCGTAGAGAGTTTGGCTCGGGTTAGTGCCGCCGAGAACGACGGCAATCGCATACGGAGGGCAGCCTGAAGGGCCGAGCGCTCTGATGCGCGCGTCCAGTATTGCTTCAAGCCTGTCCTTTCTCAGAATCGCGGGGCTCTCCATTGTCAGGGAAGTGCGCGATGTGGAACCTCCGCCCTTCGCCACGAACACGAGTTTGAGCGCGTCCCCGCGTACCGAGCGGATCTGAATTCCCGCGGGGAGATTGTCCCTCGTATTGCGTTCCTCGGTCATGTTGAGAGGGCCCATCTGTGAGTTGCGCAATTTTTCCTGCGCGTAGGCTTCGGAAGCGCCCTGTGCCAGCAGCTCTTCCGGGTCGGCATCGCTCTCAATATCTATACGGTCTCCACGCCAGCCATACACGAGCGCTGTCCCCGTATCCTGGCAAAGCGGAAAAGTGCCTCTTGCCGCGATGAGCGCATTTTCAAGCAGGCTCGCCGCAACAAATCGCTCGCGCGGGCTCGAGGCAGGATCCTCAATGATTTCGGTGAATGTGGCATATTGAGCGTTCGGCATTGTGTAGGCGATTTTTGAAAAAGCAATTCGGGCACAGTCGCGCAATGCCTCAGCCCGAAGAATTATATGGCCTCCCTCTTCTCGGGGCCGCGAAAGATTGATCGGCTCAAAATCACTCTCTGAACCCCAATGGATCAGATTATCAAGACTGATATGCGCCATAGTATTTCCCCCTTAGGAGGCCGTAGGCTGATTGCGGGGCCTGTGCGCGATCCGCAGAGGCGCGCGCCCAATCGTAATCGCTTTGGCAGGGCATACCTCGTGACAGCAGAAGCAGGTAATGCAGAGCCTGTCATCGATGCGGATAATGTTCGACCTGTTTTTCTTGTCGAGTCTGAGAGCTTTGGCAGGGCATATCTCGACGCAGGCGCGGCAGCCGATGCATTTTTTGGTATGAAAAATGGGACGCAAGCGGATGAGCGAACCTGCAAAGGATCGGAGGGTATTCGGTAGTGTGCTGAGCCGATGCCCAAGCTCGCTGCTATAGGGAAGCTGTTCGAAACCTTCGTGCCCGATCTCCGCCTCCGAAAGGGGGTATGTCGCAGGCTCAGCGATAGTCGCGCTCCCCACAGTCCTCTGCATGCCATCGACAAGGTAGGGGATGCGTGCCGGATCATACCCCGCACACCGGGCCGCGACCCAGTCGAGCATTGCGACGCTCTGCGATGCGAGCACAATGCCGAGCGAATAGGGCGTGCCCGAGCCAGGCCCCTCGCCTTGCATGGCGATGATGCCATCCATAAAGGTAAAACAGTTCGGCACAGACAGGGCGAGATCGACAAGCATTTCGCCGAAATCGACAACGGCGGGATACTGCAGATGCAATGCGCTCTTTGCCGTTCCGGGAATAAGCCCAAAAAGATTTTTCATCGCGCCGGTATAGGTCATGAGACGGTGGTTTTTCAGTTTCGGCAGATTGATGATGATATCAGCCTGTTCGATCATCGTTGTCAAAGGAATGTTCCGGAGCTTCTTGCCGTTTGCGATGGGGTGAGGCGAAACTTCCCGAAACTCTGTCCATGTGCCTCCGTTGTGCTGGATAGCATCGTAAATGCCGGAAGTCTTCGCGGCGAGCACACTGGGCTGCCATCCGGGCGAATCGCCGACGAGCACACTCTTTGCCCCTCGCGATTTGACAAACCGGATAACGGCACCTACAAACGCGGGATTTGTCGTCACCGCTTTTGCGGCGGGCGAAGCATTCAGAATATTCGGTTTGATGAGAATAGTCGCGCCTTCTACGTCGGGAAAACCAGCAATCCCAGCCGCCTGGGCGATTATGGCGTCCAGTTCCCGGCTTTCATAGCTTTTGCACCGAAGCAGTGCAACATCGGCTCTTTTCGCGTCGCTCATGTAATGTCCTTAGGGCCTCAGTATAGATGATACATTGAGGCCCTATCAAGGCAAAGAGAATTGTAAGGAATGGTCGGGAAATTACCGATGGGACAGAAAGAACTGCTCTGGAGTAGAGTGAAGGTGATGGTGGGAGAAGGGCAGCTGAGCCTTAAGGAAGCAAGCATTACGCTGAACGTCAGCTATCGACAAGCCAAGCGGATCGTCTCGAGGTACAGAGAGCAGGGGGAGGCAGGACTGCTGCATGGGTTCCAAGGAAGGAGATCCAACCATTGTTTGGACAGCGTGCTGTGTGAGCGTGTGTTTGAGGCCTACCGGACGACGGACACGGCGATGCAGCTTCTGTAGGCATGGATCAGGAACCGACGATCGAAGAGCAGTTGAAGGGCATGACACCGAGAAGCCATTTTGAACGTGCCTGCGAGCGATTGGGGATTGAGGTGATCATCGCTTCCTCTAGCCCTTGGAGAGGGGACATTTCTATTTAGGTTTGACAGGCAAAGAAAATTGTACTTGCAAAATTGAATCAAATGCTCCTATAATGGAGCATATTTATAAGGAGAGGTAACGGGCAGAATGGGAATTCGGCTTGACCGGAACAACTGGGTGTACTATATCGGGCGAGGATCGAACCTGAGGGCGCTGCTGTTATCAATAGGCTGCATGCTCGTCCTGCTTGGTTCAAGCTTCAGACCCTCCCCCGGCCCCATGTCCGCCCGCGGGGGATCCGATATAAACGACCCTGCGGTGGCCGAAGAGATTGCAATGCCCGAACCCGAGGACAAGCTTGTCAAATATTCGGTGTATGAGGTCAAAAAAGGCGATACGCTTTCTGAAATTGCGGATGAGTTCGATGTATCCCTGGATACGCTCATCAGCATCAACGGATTTACTTCCGCAAAGTCCCTGAGGCCCAAGCAGTTGCTCAAAGTGCCCAATCAGTCCGGGATCATCTATGTCGCGTCGAAGGCATCGACGGTGCAGGAAATCGCTGATGCATACAATATCAGTGCCGACCGTATAGTCGACGCAAATGGACTGATGTCCGAAAACATTTCGTCCGGCAGGCCCCTTTTTTTGCCTGACGTTCGTCTCCCTGCCGCCAAGCTTCGGGAGATCGCCGGCACACTCTTCCAGTGGCCCGTGAGAGGACGCCTTACCTCTTGGTTTGGATGGCGCAAAGACCCTTTCACAGGGCGCCGTTCATTCCACAATGCCATCGATATCGCGGCACCCTATGGTTCGGCAATCGCCGCGCCCATGGATGGCCGCGTAATAGAAACAGGCTATTCGCCCATCCTCGGCAAATATGTGATGATGTCACATTCCGGCGGCTGGAAAACATTGTTCGGGCATATGTCCGAGATTTTGGTCAGGGAAGGTCAGTATGTCTCGCAGGGGCGAACTTTGGGCCGAATCGGGACTACCGGGTACAGTACGGGGCCGCACGTCCACTTTGAAGTGATCAAAAATGGGATTCTTGTCAATCCGCTGAACTATTTGCCTTGAAGCCCTGGCGGGCCTCTTATTTGACGCGTAAGGAAATATCTGCTACAGTTGTCGCATCATGAGAATTACGAAAGGCATAGCCGTTTCTCCTGGCGTATCGATCGCGCCAGCTTTCATATTCATAGATGACTCCGCCGAAATACCCCAGTACCACATCACCGTTGCGGACGTACAGAGCGAACTGGACCGTTTTCGTGAAGCTTCCCTGCTGGCGAAGAGAGAAATAGAGGCGCTGCGCGATCATGCGAAGAAAGAAGCCGGCGAAGAGCAGGCCGCCATCTTCGACGCACACCTCATGATGCTGGACGACCCTGAATTGCTTGATCAAATTGAATTTTCGCTCAATGATAACCTTTTCAATGTCGAATCGGCTATTCTTTCATTTGAAACCGAGATGGTCGACAAGCTTTCCTCGTCGCCCGATCCACTCATTCAGGAGCGCGTATCGGATGTGCACGATGTGTTCAGGCGTATACTCGGCCACCTCAGCAAAAAGGAAAGGATTTCCCTCTCCGATATCGAGACCGAGATCATTCTTGTCGCGAAAGACCTCCTGCCTTCGGACATGGTGAGTATGTCGCGCAGTATGGTGCGCGGAATTGTGACCGAAGCGGGCGGACGTACAAGCCATGCGGCGATTTTGGCGCGAGCTTTCGAAATTCCCGCGGTGCTCGGCGTCGGGCCTGACTTTGTCGATCAGGTTAAGCCGGGGCAGCCCGTGTACGTTGATGGCGAAAAGGGAATAGTCGCTGTCGATCCCGATGATGTTTTTATTCAGCGGGAAAAGGCGGCCCGCCTTGCCCGTGTCCAGCGCGAAAAAGAAAACAAGGGGCTCCGCGAGGTCTTTGCCCAGACCAAGGATGGTACGCGGATTTCGCTCGTGGCGAACATAGAGATGCCCGACGAGGTGACGAATGCCATCGAATACGGCGCGGAGGGAATCGGGCTCTTCAGGTCCGAATTTCTGTTCCTGGGCGGGCACGTTCCCGGCGAAGAGGAGCAGTGCAAGGAATACACCAGAGTGGTACAGACTATGCAAGGCAGACCGGTGACCATACGCACTCTCGATATCGGCGGCGACAAGGTGCTGCCGGAACTCGGCGCGATGGGCGAGAAAAACCCGCTCCTGGGCTGGAGGGCGATCCGGTTTTGTCTCGAAAAGACCGAACTGTTCAAGACCCAGCTCAGGGCGATCCTGCGCGCGTCGATCCATGGAAAAGTGAAAATCATGTTCCCCATGATAAGCACGATAGATGAGCTTATCCGAGCACAGGGCCTTCTTGCGGAGGCAAAATGGGAATGCAAAGCACATGGCCACAGCGTCGAGCCGAACATTGAAACCGGCATAATGATCGAGGTTCCATCCGCGGCGATCTGCGCCGACGTGCTCTCCCGGTCCTGCGATTTCTTTTCGATTGGGACGAATGATTTGAGCCAGTACACGCTCGCGGTGGACAGAGGCAACCAGAAGGTGGCATATCTCAACGAACCCTACAATATAGCGGTGCTGCGCCTTATAAGGATGACAATAGGGTATGGAGAACATGCCCATATAGATGTAAGCCTCTGCGGCGAAATGGCCGCAGATCCGGCAAGCGCGGTGCTGCTCGTAGGAATGGGCCTGCGAACCCTTTCGATGTCCGCCTCGGCAATACCAGCGATTAAGCGCGTGCTCATGTCCATAACCATCGAAGAAGCCTCAGCGCTTGCCCATCAGGCTCTTTCCATGCACACTTCATCGCAGATCAGCGCGCTCCTGACATCGAAGCTCAACCTATAGGAAATGTATGAATAAAAAGGAAGTAGCTCGGAAAATATCGCCGCCGGGAAGCGGTGCGGAGCGCCAGGCGGATATCGATATCTCCCCTGCAGTGCGCTATGAAAATCTGCCGCTGGTGGTCCTCGCGGGAAGACCGAATGTCGGCAAGTCCACTCTTTTTAACCGTCTTGTCGGAAAACGCCGGGCAATCACCGATCCAACGCCGGGTGTTACGCGCGACCCCATTGAAGAAGAGTGCGAATTATGGGGAACGGGCAGAAGGGTTCTGATGGCCGACACGGGTGGGTTCAGGCTTGAGCGCGAGGGGCTGGACGAGCTGGTCGTGGCCAGAACTCTTGCGTATATAGAGAGGGCGAGTCTTATTCTGTTCATGGTGGATGTGACCGAAATAACGCCGGAGGATGAAGAATTTGCGGCGTTTTTGCGGCCGTATGCGAAGAAATTGGTGCTGGTGGTGAACAAGGCGGACAGTCCCGAGCGCGATGCGCTCGTATGGGCACACGCGCGGTGGGGATTCGATCCGATACTCTTTGTTTCGGCGGAACACAATCGGAATATCGATGAGCTTGAGGATGCCATTGTGGCGCGGCTTGATTTTTCGCGCGTGCGCGAGGTGGAAATTGACAAAGCGGATATCCGCATCGCGATCATGGGCAAGCCGAATACCGGAAAATCGACCCTCCTCAATGCGCTTGTCGGCCACGAGCGGAGTATCGTCTCTTCCGAGCCGGGGACGACCCGTGATGTTGTTGAAGGCCGCTTTCTATATAAGGGCAGGGGCATTACTGTCCTCGATACGGCAGGAATCCGCAGAAAGAAAAAGGTCACCGACAATGTCGAATATTATTCGGTGACACGGTCGATCGCTGTGGTAAGCAGGGCCGATGTAGTGATTCTGTTGATCGATGCGGAAGAAGGGCTTTCGGAGCAGGACAAGAAGATTGCGGCCTTTGCCGTGGAGGCGGGCCGGCCGGTAGTGCTTGTCCTGAGCAAGTGGGATAAAATGCCAAACATGAAGAATGCGTTTGAAGCGGCCCGCGACCGCCTGCGCTTCTTTTTTGGACAGATGGCGTATGCGCCCGTCATTGCGATTTCGGCAAAGGGAGGGCAGGGGATCGACAAACTCATGTCGACGGTGGTGTCGCTCTATGGCAAGGCGAACAAGGTGATCGAGACATCGCGGCTCAATCAGGCGGTCGCGGCGTGGGTCGAGGAAAGTCCGCCGCCGGCCGGCCCGCGCACCCGCTTCAAACTGCGCTACGCCGTCCAGGCCTCCGTGAATCCCCAGCGCTTCATTTTTTTCGTCACGCGCCCGGAAGCGGTGGCGGAATCGTATCGCAGTTTTCTCAAGAACAAGATTCGCCTCGAGCTTGGCCTCGATGGTATTCCTGTCCAGCTTGAGCTGCGTGCTTCCCGAAAAGACAGGCTGCGGAGTTAAACCATGCCTTACCTGAGCATTGGGCAGTTGGAAAAACTTCTCTCGGTACCCGCGTCGACTTTGCGCTTCTGGGAGAAGTCGGTGCCTTTTCTGACCCCCCTGCGCACTAAATCCGGCCGCCGAACCTACTCGCTCTCTGAAGTTGCGCTGATAGCCCGCCTGAAGCATCTGGCGCTCGACAGAAAATTCGGTCTTCGCCGCGCGCAGCGCCTCCTGGAATTCGAGATGCTCTACGAAGATCAGGATTACAGAGCGAACATCAAGGCGCTTCGGGATGGAATCCTTCTTCTTATGATGGAAAGCGGGCAGTGGCAGCAGGCATATCGAGATTTTACAGTGAATGCAAAAAAATCGGGAAAGGAGTTATTCGATGGAGCAGAAGATCAAGCGTTTGATGGATTTCATTGATGCATCTCCTACGCCATTTCAGGCCGTCGATAGTCTGATCAGCATGCTGGGTGCGATGGGCGCACAGGGGCTCGATGAACGGCAGGTATGGCAGCTCGAGCCCGGTGTTGTCTATTATGTCAGCCGTGGTGGCAGTTCGCTGGTCGCTTTCAGAATGGGTTTAAAGGCCCCTGCGGAAGCAGGTTTTTTGCTCGCAGGAGCCCATACCGATAGTCCCGCGCTCAAGATTCGCCCAGAGAAAGAACTTCAATCCGAAGGCTATATGCGGCTTGCGCTTGAGCCTTACGGCTCGCCGATTCTGTCCGGCTGGCTGGACAGACCGCTCGGCGTTGCGGGGAACGTTGCAGTTCGTGAAAATGACGGAGTCCTTTTGAGGTTCTATATCAGCCATGAGCCATTTGCGGTCATCCCGAATCTTGCGATTCATCTGAACCGGGATATCAACAAGGGATTTGAATACAACCCGCATCAGCATATGCCCGCGCTCTTCGGGCTTGCCTCTTCCAAGAGCGAAGGGACAGACGCTTCGCTTGCGCCTGAAAAGTCTGCGGACACGCCGCCGGGTACTTCCGAAATCATCGCGCGCGTCGCTGCGGAGCTCGGCGTAGAGCCCGCGGCTATTGTTTCCACCGATCTTCGGCTTTTTGACATTGAACCTTCGCGGCTCATCGATGGATCCCTCATCAATGCGCCGCGGCTCGATGACCTTGCGGGTTGCGCCGCGGTGATGGAGGCTTTTGTTGGGGTTGAAGCCCAGGCGGCGACACAGGTGGCATGCTTTTTCGATGCTGAAGAGATTGGCTCGATGACGCTCGGAGGAGCCCAGTCTTCGTATCTTCGCGATATACTCGCAAGAATAACGCTTGCATCCCGAAACTCGGGCCAGGATTTCTACAGAGCCCTGTCCTGCTCTTCGTCTGTGTCGGTGGATGCATCGCAAGCCTGGCACCCCGGCTATCCTGACAAATTCGACGAGTTCTACACACCGGTGCTTGGCGGGGGGATCTCGGTAAAATCTAATGCCAACATGAATTATGCCACCGATTTCACTTCGATGCAGATTGCGGAGATCGCGGCGGCCAAAGCGAATCTCAATATTCAGCGCTATATGGCCCGGGCCGACATTCAGCCGGGGAAAACGATCGGGCCCATCACCGCAAGCCGTACGGGCATTCCCACTGTGGATATCGGTCATCCACTGCTCGCCATGCACGCGATCCGCGAAACAATCGCGGCCTCCGATCACCTGGATATGATTGCCTTTTTGCGCGCGTTTTATTCCTGAAAGAGCTGCGTTTTTCCCTATGAAGCCGGGGCCCTGTCGTCAGGCATCCGGTTTTCAGGAAACGGGCCGCCACGCGCAGAAGCCAGAACGCGGACTGCCATGCCACCTCTCTAATGCCAAAAAAAGGCCACCCTTTCGGGCGGCCTTTTTTCTTTACCTAAACACGTTACTTGGCAAGAGGCTGATAGGTCTTGTCCGGATCCCATGCACCCTCGCGAGCTTCACCCTTGATGCTCGGAATCTTGAGGATTTGCCCGGGGAATATCAGGTCGGGGTTCGACGGGTCTTTGAAGGTCGCCTTGTTCGCCTGATACAGGACTGGCCATTTGTACGGGTTGTTGTACACGAACGTATACTCCGCGATTCTCCACAGACAGTCTCTGCGCTGCGGGATAAGCCGCACTTTGTAGGTCGAGGGCAGCGGCGCGAACTCATTGATCTGCATCAGCGTCCAGTAGGACTGTGCTGCAAGGTCCTTCGCCCGGGTATAATCGAGGGCATTGTAAGCGGTCTTGGCATCTGCGAGAGCCTCGCCACCCTGTTTGAAGAGTTCGGGGTAGTTGTTGGCCGCATTCTTGGAGGCCGCCCAGTCATACCTGCTCTGAGCGTCCGCGATTGCTGTCTGCGCATATTTCATGTTCTGGGCAACGGCGGCCTGCGCTGCTTGCCTGGCTTTTTCGGCCCGATCGGCGGCGACTTTTGCCTCAAAGTCCGGGGACAATATCGAGAGAACCTCGTTTGCCAGCGTAGTCGCAGGAACATATTTCTCATTGCTGTAAGATATCTCTGCGGCGGACATCGAGGTTGAGGCATCCTTGTACTCATTTGGATACTCGGCCTTGATGTTGTTCTGGTCGGCCCAGGCCATGCGGTCGCGCGCCTTCGGCATAACTTCATCCGCCGCGGCCTTGTCTTGAGCGAGCTGAGCTACAGCCGCCTCGGCGGCCGCTCTTTCTCCATTCACCTTTGCCATGAAGTCGTCTGACAGAATACGGACGACGTCGTTCGCAAGAATCACCGTGGCGTCATACTCTTTCTGGCTGTAAGCCGAATCGGCAGCTTGCATAGAAGTGCTTGCATCGCGGTATTCATCGGAGTAGTCCGATGCAAGTTTAACCTGATCCGCCCACGCCATGCGGGAATGTGCCGCTCCGAGTGCATTCGCTGCCTTGCCTGCCTTCTCGATTTCAACCTGCATCGCCTTGGCGGCTCTGTCGCTCGCGACTTTTGTTTCAAAATCGGACGAAAGAGTCGAGAGAACTTCATTCGCAAGCTCTGTCGCAGGTGCGTATTTCTCATTATTGTAGGCTATTTCGGCGGCAGACATTGAGGTTGAGGCATCCTTGTACTCGGTCGGGTAGTCGGCCTTGATGTTGTTCTGGTCGGCCCAGGCCATGCGGTCGCGCGCCTTCGGCATAACTTCGTCCGCCGCGGCCTTGTCCTGAGCAAGCTGTTCTTTCGCGGCGCGG
>Ga0209016_1001220_pt1 | contig 21749 bp, 13 predicted proteins | sample EPASupsiteSAE305_FD_187265 | JGI IMG/M metagenome (GOLD analysis project Ga0209016, IMG submission 187265) | Bioremediated contaminated groundwater microbial communities from EPA Superfund site, New Mexico - SAE3-05 (SPAdes) (version 2) | ecosystem: Environmental > Aquatic > Deep subsurface >...
TGAAGCAAAAAGGGCAGATAAAAAGTTTCCACTTAAGTCTCCCGAAATATGCAACGAGGTTGGTGGATATCTTCTTGAAAAGTTTCCTCACCTTCAGGTTGATGTTCACAATCCGCAGCTTACCGTGAACATAGAGATTAGAGATAAATATGCATATGTAAGAGGCAATCAATTGAAAGGTGCAGGCGGTATGCCTGTTGGTACAGCTGGCAAAGCAGCACTTTTAGTGTCGGGCGGAATCGATAGCCCAGTTGCGGGCTGGATGATGTCAAAGCGTGGCGTGTGTCTAACTGCGATTCACTTTGCCTCTCCACCATATACAAGCCAAAGGGCAGAGCAAAAAGTAATTGAACTTTTGCAAAAGGTTTCTGAATACAGCGGCAGAATAACAATGTTTATTGTTCCGTTTACAGAAATACAGGAGCAAATAAAAGATAATTGTCCAGAGGAATTATTTACAATAATTATGCGTAGATTTATGATGCGTATATCAGAAAAAATCGCAAGGCAGGATAATTGCGGAGCACTTATAACAGGCGAAAGTTTGGGTCAGGTTGCAAGCCAGACTCTTTATGCTATCGGATGTACTGATGCGGTTTGCAATATGCCTACTTTGCGACCACTTATCGGAATGGACAAGGATGAGATAGTAACAATATCAAGAAAAATCGATACCTTTGATATTTCAATTCAGCCGTATGAAGACTGTTGCACAGTATTTACACCAAAACATCCAAGAACTCGCCCAACTCTTGAATATGTTGAGCAGGCGGAGGAGAAACTTGATATAGACGCACTTGAACAGCGTGCGATAGACGGCAAACGATTCATAACCGTCGGATAATTAAAACAAGGGGATGGGTTTTTGAACTGCGAAATTCTCAATGTAGGAACAGAGCTTTTACTCGGAGATATTTTAAACACTAATGCACAGTTTTTGTCACGCGAGCTTGCACAGCTTGGAATAGGAGTGCAGTATATTAGCACTGTTGGTGACAATGAGGAAAGGCTTAAGCATTCGCTTGATTCTGCATTTGAGCATAGTGACATAGTAATAACTACAGGAGGTCTTGGACCCACTGCGGATGATATTACAAAAGAGGTGTGCAGTAAAGCGTTTGGCTTTGAACTTGAATTGCATGAAGAAAGCCTCCAAAATATGAAGGCATATTTTTCCCGATTTAATCATCCAATGCCACTAACAAACGAAAAACAGGCGTATATGCCAATAGGCTCAACTATTTTTAAAAATAACCATGGAACTGCACCAGGTTGTGCAATGGAAAAGGATGGAAAGGTAATAATTATGCTGCCTGGTCCACCAAGGGAACTTATGCCAATGTTTAATGAGGCGGCAAAGCCATTTTTGCAAAAGTTTTCAGACAGTGTTATAGTTTCTCACCGTATCCGCACATTTGGCATAGGCGAGTCTGCAATGGCAGAAAAAGTAGCAGACCTTCTTGATCAAAGCAACCCGACTGTTGCACCATATGCAAAGGATGGAGAGGCACTGCTTAGAGTAACCGCAAAGGCAAAAACACAGGATGAAGCAGAGCAGATGATTAAGCCAATTATAGATAACATGTATTCACGCTTTGGCAGCTTAATATATGGAGTTGATTTTGAAAATATTGAGCAGAAATTAGTTCAACTGCTTGTTCAAAAAAACATGACAATATCCGTTGCAGAGTCCTGCACAGGAGGATATGTAGCAAAGAGAATTACAGACATTTCGGGTTCCAGTTCAGTATTTGAATGTGGCGTAGTTTCATATTCAAACAGGATTAAACAGCAGGTGCTTGGTGTTTGTGAAAATACAATAAATGAGAATACGGCTATTAGCGAACAAGTAGCCGTTGAAATGGCAAAGGGTGCATTAAAACTTAGCGGAGCATCAATTGCTATAGGAATAACAGGAATATCAGGGCCAAATTCAGACGAAACAGGAGCTCCTGTTGGCTTAAGCTATATTGCACTTACAGATGGGAAATCAGCGTGGTGTAAAAAGTTGGAAACAGGAAGAAATGGTCAAAGAGATTATAATCGTTATGTAACTGGCTCACATGCATTTAATATGGCAAGAATGTATCTGGAAGAGAGAATAGATGAACTTGAACTCAGCAGAACAGATTTTTGATAAATAAGAGGTGTGTGGAATGGCAGAAAAAAAGTCGCAGGGTAACGAGAAAGAACAGCTGAATAAGCAAGCAGAGAAGGCTAAGGAAAAGCCCGCAAACAAAAGCACAAAAAAAGCGGACGAAACCAAAAAGCCATCTGCTAATGCGAAAAAAGAATCTGCCAAGGAAACACAGTCAAAGGCAAACGATAAACAGGATGAAAATACGCCCGCTAAAAATACAACATCAAAAGCAGATAAAAATAAGACTGAGAAAAAATCTGCACCAAAGAAAAATAACAACAGCAATAAAAACAACAAGTCAAAACCTCCTGCAAAAGCAGAAGACAAAGTTTCTAGCACCTCTAAAAATGACAAGAATAAATCAGAGCAAACAAAACCAAAATCAAGTGAAGAAGATAAAGTGGTAGAAAAACCTAAGTCATCTACAAATAATACAAAACAAGAAAAGCCTGATGATTCAGCAAAAAAGAAGAAAACTAACAAAACTAAAAGTAAGACACAAACTGAGAAGAATACATCCAAAACAGAACAAAAACAGCAAGGAAATAAACCTGACAATAAAACGACAAAAAAAGAAGAGCCTGCAAAAGATCCTGAAAAGCCAAAAGAGCCTGAAATAAAAGAAGAGCCAGATAAAAGAGCAACATTGGTAAAGGAAAAGCAGTGGGAGTTAAAGCAAGAAAGGCAAAGGCAGGAAGAAAAATTAAATAAAGCAATCTCAAATTATATTGAAACAGTAAAAGAGCACGAAGATGATTTTAAAAATAAAGATGATAAAGCAATTAACATATCTGGCAATCTTGAAAAAATAATTCCGTTAGATACGGATAAACCGTCAGAAATTTTTCGAAAAGTACTTACAATAATTAGCACATTTATAATTGTTGTGTGTTTGATTTCACTTGTTGTATCTACAATTGGCAAAGGCGATGGTAAAGGCTCACCAAATTCTGGAAAAAATCCAGTGGCGGATTTTGCATCAGCAAGCAATATTGATGATTCAATTTATCCAAAGGGAATGCAAAATAAATTTAAAAAACTTTATATTGCAAACAAGAAAATAGTTGGAATAATTTCTGTTGACGGAACAAGTATTGAGCAGCCAGTAGTTCAGGGTGATGATAACGAATATTATTTAAGCCACAATTTTTATAATAATGTTTATGAAGAGGGTACAGTATTTTTAGATGCGAATTGCAAATCAGATTTAAACTTAACAAACACAGTGCTTTATGCTAACAATAACAAATTAGAAACATTTAATTTTTCTCAAATTCTTGATTATAAGAAATTAGATACATACAAAAACGCACCTGTAATTTCATTTAACACGCTTTATAAAGATTATAGGTGGAAGATTTATGCGTGCTTTTTAACAACAGTTAATGCATCTGATGATAATGGATATGTGTTTGACTATGCAAGTCAAAGCCTTAATGCAGACAATTTTGCTGGATATGTTGAGCAAATTGATATGCGTAAGATTTATACTACGGGCGTTGACCTTTTGCCAACGGATAAGTTGCTAACCATTTCTGTTCCATGCTTTGACTTTGACACAAACGATAGGGTGGTTGAGACAAGGTTTGTAGTGATTGCAAGGATGTTAAGAGAAGGCGAAAGCGAAGAGGTAGATTCTTCACAAATAAAAAATATTCCAAATCCATACAAGCCACAGGTTTACTATGACACTATGGGTAAGGAAAATCCAAACATAAACATAACAAGGTGGAATCCGTAATTTATAATTACGATTAAATATTAAATAAGATAGAGCTACCAAGAAGGAGTGAACATAATTGCCAGAAGATAACAAAAGTTTTCAGAATCCTTTTTTAAGTGAACAGCAAAATCAACCGAATGGGCAAAACACACAGGGGCAACCAATGTACCATCCACCGATGCCACAGATGCAGCAAGGTGAAAATGGACAGCCAATGTACTATCCATATCCACCGATGCCACAGATGCAGCAAGGTGAAAATGGACAGCCAATATACTATCCATACCCGCCAATGCCACAGATACAGCAGGGTGAAGATGGACAGCCAATGCCAATGTACTATCCATATTCACCAATGCCACAGGCACAGCAAGGTGAAGATGGAAAGCCAATGCCAATGTATTATCCATACCCGCCAATGCCACAGGCACAGCAAGGTGAAAATGGACAGCCAATGCCAATGTACTATCCATATCCACCAATGCCACAAGCACAGCAGGGTGAAAATGGACAGCCAATGCCAATGTATTATCCATACCCACCAATGCCGCAAGAGCAACAAGTTCCTGTTATGCCACAGGCACAGCAAGTTGCACAGGCAGTAAATGAGACACAAAGTGTGCCACAAGAGCCGTTAGGCCAGCCACAGGTGTCTTATAATCCTCCATCTCAGTCGTTTCAGCCTCAAGCACAATCTTTTTCACAACCTGAAAAGCAGGCTGATACATATGCAACACAGTCAGAAGTACAGGAACCAAAAGTAGTTGCACCACAGCAGCTTGCACAGAGTGAAGGTTTGAATGAGAGCGGGCATGAAGTTTTTTTAAGACAGCCTGTTATTAATAGCGAAAAGTATTTAACTAGTGATAAAGTATCGGGAGAAGAAGTTTCCTCTAAAGATGATATGATAGTTCACGAACCAAGGGTAAGTGACTCTATTTTTTCTACTCCAACTCCTGTGTATAATCCAGAAGAGGGAGCAAATGCCGAAGATTTAGCTTATCTTCAAAATGAAGAGCCAGAAGAGGATAATCACGAAGTCACAAATAGCTTTATTTCATCAATGCAGAGCCTTTATGCTGCTATTGGTGCATCTGATGCTACATCAGAAAAGAAAGAAAGCGAAAATGTAAGCAACGAACCGCTTCCAAACCTTATGTCTGCAATTGATGCGGTAACAAATCAGAAACAAGATTTAAAAACATTTTATTCTGTGCCTGTTGAAAAACCTTCTACACCAGTAGAGTTTGACCCATCACAGATTGATTATCAAAACTATGGGGCACAGGCTGGTTATCAGCCTGCACAAGAGCCAGCTGTTAATGAGATGCAGAATCAGTCTTTCCAAAACCAAATGTTTGAAAAACAGGAGCAGGAAAGATTTGATGAGCAGGAGCAACAGGCATACAATCAGCCTTCACCACCTTCAATGTATCAGGCAGCACCTCATATTGACCAGAAAGAATCTCAGCCAGTTCCACATCCAGCACAGCCCCAGGATGTTTATAGTAGCTCTTTTGAAAACGGTGTTGCAGAACAACCGATAAGTGAAGAAGATGCAAAAGATCCTCAGTATTGGGAGTTTATGAACAATCTTCTCGAACGCTTTGATGACGGTAAAGTTCACACAACTATGGGTGCTAACCCAGCACCTGTGCCTGCAGTAACACCTGCACAGCCGAATTATGCACCCCCTGAACAGGAGCCAGAACCAGACCAGCGTTCGCTTACAAACTTTGGCAAAAATGTGGAAAAGCCATCTTCTGACAGAGTAATAATTCCAAGAGCACCAAAAGTATTCAAAAAAGATTTCGATGAGACTAACTTTGAGCCAGATAGTTTTGAAGAAGAATTTGGTGAGTTTGGGGATAAAAATAGCAAAAAGAAAGAAAGACCTAAAAGGGTAAAAAAGGAAAAATTAAAGAAAGAAAAATATCCTAAAGATTCTGTTGATTCTTATAATGGCAATAAAAAAGGCTTTGAAAAGTTCCTTGTATCAACTTTCCCAATGAAGGGTGACAGCGTAAAAGAGATTATTCGTAAAATGGTTGTTATCATCTCATTACTTGTTCTTGTTGGTTGCGGAATTTACTTTACAGTAAACTTTGTAAACAAGAAGCAAAATGAAAGTGACGTATCAAAGCTTGCTCAGATTATGCAATCGTCAGAAAATAACTCTGATGAATGGTCTGAAATAAGGCAAAAATATCCTAACGTAAATTTTCCAAGTGGAATGCAGGCAAAATTTGCAGACCTTTATGCAATTAACCAAGACCTTGTTGGATGGATAAGAATTAATGGTCTTGATATTGATTTGCCAGTTGTTCAGGGTAAAGATAATGAAACCTATTTAAAACAAAACTTTGAGAAGAAAAAAAGTGCTTACGGTGCAATATTTGTAAACACTAACAACAATGTTGATACTCTTGATCTTAACACAGTTATATTTGGTCATAGAATGCACAAAGACACTCAGATGTTTACAAACCTTAGAGAATATGCAACACCAGCAGGCTTTAAAAAAGCTCCAATAATTGAGTTTAACACACTTTATGGTAACTATAAGTGGAAGGTTTATGCAGCGTTTATAACAAATGGTTCAACTGATGGAGACAATAACGGTTATGTATTTAACTACATTTTCCCGAACCTTGCATATGTAAACAAACAGCAATGGGAAGAAACATATGGTGGTTATATTGCTGAAATTAATCAGAGAGCTCTCTATCTTACAGGCGTTGATATTCAGCCAACGGACAGATTACTTACCCTTTCAACTTGTACATATGAGTTTGAAAACGCAAGACTTGTTGTTGTTGCAAGAATGTTAAGACCTGGCGAGAGCACAGAGATTGATAGTTCGCAGATAGCTGTCAACAAAAATCCTCGTTATCCACAGGCATGGTACGACAAAAATGGAGGAACAAATCCATACAGCGGATATGGCCAGTGGAAACCTGTAGTTTAATGAAATAACAGGGGGGATTAAATATCCTCCCTGTTAACAAAAATCACTATTATGAATGAGCGTGATAAGAATGGTTGTAAAATTAATGTCGCTTGGGCTGGAGACAACCCCGCAGATTATAGAAGCACAGGAAATGATAGAATCTGCTCTTGAGCAGTATCTTGAATGTGGCGAGAAGTTTACACAGTATAATAGCGAAAAATTATTTTTAACAGAGCTTTCCAAATCTGTAACGCAGGATGATATCATCGTGCTTTCGGCAGAGGCTGAGCTTTTTGCACCATTCAAAAGCTTTGTTGCTAAAGCATTCCAGCTTAAAAAGAGACAAAATAGGCAAATATCAAAGTTGATAAAATCATCTTGCCCTGAAATAAAGCCAGACACAGAAACGTTTCAAGCTCAAGCAACTATACCTACGGGAGCTGTGCCGTTGTTGTCGCATGACGGATTGTACAGTGGATTTGCAATTAAGGCAAACAATCAAATAGTGCTTGTTTTGCCGTTGGATCTTGATAGGCTTACAACAATTTTACATACAGGTTTGGCACAGTATCTTTCACAAATACTCCCGAGTGTTATCGAAACACCGCAGGAGGAAGAAGAGCAAATGCAAGAAGAGCAAAAGCAAGTGGAAAACAAACTCCCATATGATGAAGAGCTGATTAAAAGCACAGTGGAAAAGCTTATAGAAAAGCAACTTTGTTTCTCGATGGCAGATACAAGAACGGTTGACTTCATTGGTAGTATTTCAAACAGTATTGAGGAACTTGCACAGGTTGCTTTGCTGTCTGACTACAACGTAGAAAAAGGGCAGATGCCACCAAGAGAATATGCAATAAACCTTGCAAGGGGTGCAAAAGAACACCTCGATGCACCGCTTGGAGCGTGTCTTACAAAGGTGTTTACAACAGATAAGCAAGACGGAACAACAGATATGTTCCTTTATGTTTGTATTGCAGATGATCAACAGGCAAATGCAGTAAAGATGTTTGCAAAGCAGGGGGAAACACCACCGCAACTTATCTTCTCTGCAATTAACGAGCTCTTTAAGATGGTATCTTCTTGGATAGACACTGGTAATGCAGTACCTCCTCTTTTTACTAAACCGCAGGAAGAGATAAAAAAGGCAGAAGAAAAATCGGACCAGAAAAATCGAAAAATAGTCAAAATAATGGTTGCAATAATGCTTGTTTTGTCCATTGTTGCATCTGTAGTTGTTGCATCGTTATTTGATGACATATATAATATACGCGGTACATTGGCACAAAAGGCACAATCTCAGTTAAGCATGGAAAACGAAAAATCACCGCTTGCTGAAAATGTTGACGTTAAGTCGGATGCCGTAATGAATAACAATGAAGAAACTGATGAACGCGGTGGTCTTGAACTGGACTCCGCGTTCATTGACTCTATAAACAAACAATCCACTACAGCGACCACCCCAACAACAAAAAAGAGCACGACTACAACTAAAGTGCAAAGCACCACTACAACATCACAGCCGACAACGCAAAAACCAGAAACAACAACACCGGTTCCATCTGGTGCTTATCCTGAAAAACTTGTGCTCGATGGCACGCAGGTTGATACGGCTATTGCAATTGCCAGAATAGTAGAAGCAGAAATGGGCAAGAGTTTTACAACAGAGGCACTAAAGGCTCAAACCGTTTCAGTATTTTCATACATCAAGTGCAACAATTGGAAAACAGATGGTTTTGCAAGAAAGTCAACATATTCAGATAAAGTAATGCAGGCAGTTCAATCAGTTTTGGGACAAACTGTTACATACAATGGTAAAACAGCACTTACACCGTTCTTTTCAAGTTCTGCTGGCAAAACGGTTGCATCAAACACCGTTTGGAATATAAACAATCCTGTCGCGTATCTTTCAGGTGGCGTTAATAGCGATGAAAAAAGCAGTGGTATTTCGGGTTATCAAACAACCAAAACTTATTCGTCGTCAGAGATTAAAAGTATGATAGAAAGCAAATTGGGAGTAACCTTGGGAATAGACCCCTCACAGTGGATAAAAATAAATGCTCACGATTCAAGCGTTAATGCAAATATTGGATATGTATCGTCTATGACTGTGGGAGACAAAACAATATCTGGACATTTTTTCAGGACAAGCGTTATTAGCTATGGCATTCGCTCACATTGCTTTAGTGTTTCATATGACGCTACAAATGATGTGTTTACATTCACTGTTTATGGTTATGGTCACGGAGTAGGCATGAGCCAGCAAGGAGCAAATTATTATGCAAAACAGGGATGGGACTATCAAGCAATATTAAAATATTATTTCCCAGGAACAAAAATAGAATGAAGAAAAAATGTTTGATAATTATTAAATGTTATTAATTCGTTCAGGTGAATTGACAATTTATCATATACATTTAAATATAAGGTAAAATAAACTCGAAAAAAGTAGCGAGAAATAGCTCGAAAATATAAAAAATGTAAAATTTATATAAAAAACACACAAAAAAATCAAAAAATAATAAAAAAATTATAAAAATATTAAATATTCGCAAATGTTTTGCAGATATAATGAATGTAAGCGTTAAGCTTAACAAAGTTAGATAGTTGCAAATGAAAAACGGCGCGCATTTTTCAAGAGCAACACAAAGAAGAAATATGGAGCAAGGAAGCTCCATACAAACCGACTGGCAGATTTTTTTATATAATTCGGATAACCGAAGGTCTGTTAGCGGATATATTAAGGAGGATAAATTTATGCGTATACAACACAATATTAGTGCTCTTAATGCACACAGACAACTTAGTTCAAACACAGGCGCAGTTTCTAAGAACCTTGAGAAACTTTCATCAGGCTATCGTATAAACCGTGCAGGCGATGATGCAGCTGGTCTCGCAATTTCAGAGAAGATGCGTGCTCAGATTCGTGGACTTGATCAGGCAACAGCAAATGCTAATGACGCTATTTCTCTTGTTCAGACAGCAGAAGGCGGCTTGCAGGAGACTCACTCAATTCTTCAAAGAATGCGTGAACTTGCAGTTCAGTCATCAAATGGTACATATCAGGATACAGTTGACCGTGAGGCTCTTAACAAAGAAATGACAGCTCTTAAGAGCGAAGTTGACAGAATTTCTACATCAACAAACTTCAACGGCATTAACCTTCTTGATGGAACATATTCTAAGTCTTCAGCTACGCTTACAGATACTGCTACTGAATCAATTGATGGAACAGGAATAGCAGCTAATGTATCTGGTGGTAAGCTTGAAGCAGGAGATGCTATAACCTTTACTTCTACAGATGGTTCAACAGCTATTTCAGTTACTTCTGTTGGAACAGGTGTTACATGGACAGAAAATAGAACAGCTGACAAGTATACATATACTGCGGTTGTTGATAAGGCAACAGCAACAGCCGAGGATGCAGAAAAGTGGACAGGCGTTAAGGTTGAATTTACCGCTCCAGACTTAGCCGTTACATCGGCTGGAGCTACTTCAACAACAGTAACAGTTGCTGGACCTGCTGACACATTGAGCTTCAGAATTGGTACATCTGGCACAACTGACGGACAAGTTGCTCTTAATATCGAGAATATGAATAGTGAAAGTCTCGGTCTTACTGGTGCATCTATCAGCGATCAGACTAATGCAGCAAGTGCAATAGCAACTATCGATACAGCTATCAATACTGTTTCAATGCAAAGAGCTGATCTCGGTGCTATGCAGAACCGTTTGGAGCATACAGTTAACAACCTCGGAACAACATCTGAGAACTTGACATCAGCTGAAAGCCGTATCCGCGACGTTGATATGGCAAAAGAAATGATGCAAATGACTAAGAACAACATTCTTAATCAGGCTGCAACAGCAATGCTCGCACAGGCAAACACAATGCCACAGAGCGTTCTTCAGCTTCTCCAGTAATTTATTCTTAGTTATATTTATTATGCATCAGCATAATTACTAAAAGTTATACACAGGTGCAGGGTAATAACCTTGCACCTGTGTTTTTTATTTATTACTTGGTATATTGCCACTTTATATTTTGTTCTTTTGCACTAAGCCAGCAAATGAACTAGAATAAACTAGAAGATGCAAAATTAACATGTTACAAAACAAAAACCGTCCTTAACAAGGACGGTTAAATTTATTGTTATAAGTTGTTTTATTTGCTTTTTGAATCAATAAGATAGGCACTTTCAAGCAAAATGTTTATTGCGGCCTCAGTTGATTTAACATCAAGATTGTCAATGCTGTCAAGTTCTGTGCCATAAAAATCAGGAGCAGTTGAGCCAAGAGTTGTAATGGTTGCACAGTTAATACCAGATTTTGCAAGAGCTGTTGCATCACCGTTTAAATATCTTGCATTGCAATCAGAAAGACTAATATTTGCGTTTTCAGCAGCTTGTTTAACAAGCTTTGTGCCCTTGATTGTACCACTTTGAACGCTCAAATTATCAATCCCTTTTAATGTGTCAACACAAACAAAAAGTGTGTTTACTTTCTTATCATCTGTGGCATGAGCTTTTGCATAAGCTTTTGCACCTGCAAGCCCTGCGTTTTTTGCACCTGTCAAAACAATACATATATCAGTGTTATCAAGTTTCAAGTCAAACTCTGAAAGATAACGCATTGCACCAACGCAGGCGAAACTTCCAGATAAATTGTTTGCAACACCAGGAGTTCCTGCGTTTGTATTAACTGCAAAAACAGATATAAGTGGGAACGGAACAAAAATGATAAGGACATAGGATATAACAGTCATAAGTTGAATAGGGCTTAAGTCATATAGATTGTAATAAACGGAGCCGAGAAAAACAGCATCATAAGCAAGCTGAAGAATTATTCCAATAACTGTAATGAGGCCAGCAAGCTTTTCGGTGCCTTTTGAAAAACGCCTTTTAAAGGGTGCATCAGTGTTGGCACAAAAAACAACTTTGTGAGTAGCAACTCCAAGAGCGTTTCTAGTTGCAATTGTGTTTAAACTTTTTTTATCTTTTGAAAGTTTGCTAAAAAGTCCACATACAGCGGTAAAAGCAAGAACAGAAAATCCAACGCTTGCAAAGAGCAAAACCTCACTTACAAAATTTGCTCCAACAATTGCAGCGGCAGACAAAAGCATAAAAACAAATACAAATATGTTTGATATTCTATGTGAATTTATGTTTACTGAAAAAGGCTCGGTATAAACCTCATCACAAAAATTCTGTAACTCGCCTTGCAAATGTTTTTGGATTTCCTCCTCGCCTTGTGAGCAAGCATGTCGTGATTTTAAATCTTCTTTTTTAAATATGTTTTTAATTCCTCTAACGGAATAGTTGGTGCATTCACGCACCTTGCCTGTGTAATGGCTGTTGCTTTCACTAGCTTTCATTTTCAAATCTCCTTTATTCTAAATAATCGGCAATGCTTACGATTTCATTTTCTTTTATATAAACTCTGGGTACACGCCTGCCGATGGCACATACCAATTCGTAATTAATTGTATCAAGCTTTGATGCGAGCTCATCAACCATAATTGAATTGTTTTCATCACTGCCAAAAACAGTAACTGTTATGCCGCTTGCAACATCAGGGATATCGGTAACATCAAGAATGGTTTGATCCATACAAACCCTGCCGATAATCGGTGCCATTTTGCCGTTTACAATCATAAAAGCATTGCTTGAAAGACGGCGGCTATAACCGTCAGCATAGCCAATAGGAACGGTTGCAACCGTCATATCTTTTGTGGAAACAAAAGTTCCGCCATAACTCACTGGAGTTCCTGCTGGAATTTTTTTGATCATTGAAGTAACGGTTTTAAGCTCCATAACAGGGGAGAGTTCAAGTGCATTTTTTGTAAAATCAGATGGTGCAAGACCGTATAAAATAATACCTGGACGAACCATGTCAAGATGCATTTCGGGAAATAACTCAACTCCTGCGGAATTACAGCAGTGGCGTAGCTCAAAGCTTATACCACGATTCTGAAGTCTTGAAATAGTATCAAGAAACAAATCGAACTGAACTCTTGTAAAGACTTCTCCTTCTTGAGGTTCATCTGCCTTTGCAAAGTGAGTAAAAATGCCCTCGGGATAAACCCCAGACAGACTGCAAAGCTGTTCGATTTCATCAATTGAATCAGAATTTACAACATTGTCGTGATAGGTAAAGCCAATTCTAGACATGCCAGTGTCGATTTTTATATGAATATTTACTTGCACAGAGCTTTCCTCTGCAAATTTTGCAAGCTGTTTACCGTATTCAAGATTAAAAACGGCTTGTGATATGCCATTGAGAGCAAGCACTTTCGCATGCTCGGCAGGAGTGTATCCCAAAATAAGAATGGGAATATCTATTCCTCCACGGCGTAGCTGCAAAGCCTCATCAAGATTTGAAACGGCAAACCAATCTGTGCCTGCAGATATAAGCTCTTTTGCAACAGGCAAAGCCCCGTGGCCGTAAGCGTCTGCCTTAATAACAGACATAATCTTGGCACAGGGATTTGTTGCGTTGCGAATTGCACGAAAATTTTGGTTTAAAGAATCAAGATTTATGGTTGCCCATGTTCTTTTTAGAAAATCCTGCATAAAAATCTCCTTGGTCGCCAATGCGATTAGTCAAAATACAGGATTATTATAACACTCAACTGTATAAAATTAAATATATATAATAGTATTACTTAAAAATTAAATAAAAATTTACAAATCATCAGGATCTTGCTCTGGTTCTAAATCGTCCTTTCCTGTGCCTGTATAGCTACCCAAAATGTCGCTTGAAATATCGTTTGAAAATTCGGAGTTGTTTTCTTGCCAGATTTCAGAGATTTTCTTTGTAATTTGTTTTATTTTAGATTCGTTTTTCTTTCGTTTGTCCATAATTGTTATCTTCTCCATTCATAATTTATTAATTTTTAATATTATGCCCAATTTTCCTATATTTAAAGCAAAAACAATAAAATAAAAGCAAATAAAATTATGTATAATGTTGTGCTTGTTCAATAATTATTTAAAATTTGCCACAAAAGGACTGCGTAAAAATAATAATGTTTTATAAAAATCAACAAAAGTCAAATATTTTTGTTTTTTTCATTGACATTAATTACCATCAGTAGTAATATAAGTTTAATCGAAGGGCTTACCCTAATTAGTTTATTTATTAATATAAGAAAAGGATGGATTGATACCGATGGGAAAAATGAAGAAATCACTTGCATTAATTCTCGCACTCACAGCAGTACTTACAATTACAACAAGCACAATGTCAGCATCAGCTCTTTTTAAATTGGGCGATGGCAAATTTGGTTTTGGTATTACACAGGGAATATTTAATGCATTAACAGGAAACAAAGATGATGTAGCAACACCAGACACAGCATCAACAACAGTTGCTGGCGATGCAACAACAGGTACAACAACAGGTACAACAGAGAGAAAGCCACTTATTAACTTTTACATCGACTATGATGTAGTAAAGACTCTTAAGTGGGGATTCTCAATTGGCAAGAAGCCAACAACTACAACAACAACTACAACAACAACTCAGCCAGAAACTACTACTACAACAGCAAAGGCTGAAGAGATAACAAATCCTTCAGTTCCTCTTGCATCAGCTCCAACACAGGCTCCAACAGCACAGCAGGTTGTTGTTAATGAAACACCAGTTCCTAAAGCAGCTATTCCTTCAACAGGCGATGCAAGCATTGCAGGAGTTGCAGCACTTTCACTTATTTCTGCAGCAGCATTCGTAATTGCAAAGAAGAAATAATTAAAACTCTAATTAATCAAAAGAGCTAATGAGTAATCATTGGCTCTTTTTTCTTTTATCCAAACGAAACAGGTTTGTTGTATTTGTTAGATTCAACTTTAATGTTTTTTAGCATTTGATTATTACCAATTAGTTAGTATGGTTGATAAATATATAAAAATATTTTACAATTATAAAAATACATGCAACAGTTTTGTTGCTTTTTTACTCTTATATATTGAAGGACAGAAAAGAGGGCTGCTTATGAATGAAATAAAAGAGCTTGTAGTGCGTTCTAAAAGCGGAGATGCAAAGGCATTTGCACAGCTTTATGATGTTTATGCAAACGATTTGTACAGGTTTGCATATTACTATCTTGGAACGAAAGAAGATGCACAGGACGCTGTGCAGGATGCGGTTTGTGAAGCATATAGAGCAATAAATTCGTTAAAAAAAGAAGAGGCGTTTAAATCATGGTTGTTTAAAATTCTTTCAAACTGCTGTAAAAAGCAAATTTCGAAAGCAATAGCTGTCAGAACGCTGACTACAGACATTTCCGTAGAAACATTTTTGGATATAGCAGAACTTTCTGATGCTCTAGCACTAAAAAGTGAGCTTACAACTCTTGAAGAACAAGAAAGAGAAATAGTACTTTTGTGCATTGTATGTGGGTACAAAAGCAAAGAAGTGGCACAAATTTTGAGTGTTCCATCTGCAACCGTACGCTCAAAGCTTTCACGCACCCTTTTGAAACTTCGAAAAAAATTAGAGGAGGATCAAAATGAAAAAGCAGGATAAAGATATCATAGATCAGATAAACAAGACTCTTGCACCGCTGGATGAGCAAAATCAATTGCCCCAACAGCTCAGCAAAGAAAATATAGAAAAAGCATTAGAAAAAGTAGAGGTAATCAAAGTACAGGCAAGTCCTGACAATTCAAAGAAGAAAAAGAACAGAACAATTGCATTTGTTGCGGCAGCGTTTGTGCTTGTTGTGGGTATTGCAATGTTTAGTAATGTGCTAAGCAATAAACTGCCAACAACAAAAACGCAAGGAAAAGCATCAACAGCACTTGAAAAAGTTGATAACTATGATGACATAGAGGCAATGTTTATAAAAATGCAAAAGGAAGCAAAAGAAGAACAAAGAGGCAACTTTTTTGACAGATTTATAAATGGGTTTAGTGAAAAATCAACGTTGGACAGTTCTGGGATAGAAAATACTGTTGGAAACGCAGTGCAACAAGATGAAAAAACTTCTTCACAGAACGAAAATGATTATTCTCAAACTAACAACCAAGTTAGTGGAGTTGACGAGGCAGACATAATAAAAAACGATGGTGAATACCTTTATGTTGTGGCACAAGGGGGCAATGTGTTATCAATAGTTAATGCTGTTCCTGCGACCGATATGAAAGTCGTATCTACTATAAAGGCGAGTGAAAATTGCCCGATAAACGATATTTATGTTTACAAAAACACGCTTGTTGCAACTTGTAGTAGCAACAATTATATCTGCGGAGATTACGCAAAATCTGGTGTTGCATATGATTGTGTGTATCCTCGAGAGTCAAAGACAACGGCAATAATATATGATACTTCGGATAAGTCAAATCCAAAGCAGATAAAAAGCTTTACGCAGGACGGAAACTGTGTAACTACAAGATTGATTGGTGACAAGCTTTATATTGTTTCAAACTACGGCGTTTATATTTATAACGATGAAAAAAAGGTTAAAGAAAGCTGTGTTCCAACTACTTCAATCAATGAAGAAAAACATCAGAGAATACCAGTTTCTGATATTTGCATAATGCCTAATAATGATATTTCAGAATATTTGGTGGTGTGCGGAATAGACCTTTCGAACCTTGATAGTGAACCAAGCAAAAAAGCTATTCTCGGTGGTTCGGCAGATGCCTATTGCACTACGAATTCACTTTATGCAGCACGTACTGTATATTCGTATTCAAAATCATGGTCATCCGATACTTGCAAAACAGAGATTTATAGGTTTTCGCTTGAAAAAGGAGAGGTGGAATTTTTACAAAAAGGAGAGGTAGATGGCTATTTCCTCAACCAATTTTCAATGGATGAATACAATGGCTATTTCAGAGTTGCCACTACCCAGCCTGACAATTCTCAGGGCAGCAATGTTTTTGTGCTTAATGATAAACTTCAGGTGGTTGGAGAAATCAGAAATATTGCAAAGAATGAAAGCATTTTTGCTGTTAGATTTATTAAAGAAAAAGGATATGTTGTTACCTTTGAGCAAACTGACCCATTGTTCATAATCAATTTTGCAGAGCCAACAAACCCAAAAATAACGGGAGAGCTTAAAATTCCAGGTTTTTCAAACTATCTTCACCCGTATTCGGATACGATTTTAATTGGAATTGGTAAGAACGGTGATCAAAATGGAGCGCTTGACGGGCTAAAAATATCACTGTTTGATATTAGTGACAAGAGTAGTCCAAAGGAGATTGATAGCTATGTGATAAAAAATGCAGATTCCGAGGCACAGTACAACCACAAGGCGTTTTTAACATCTGGCAAGAATGGATTCTTTGGAATTCCTGTTTCAATATATGACTCAAACGGTAGATATAAATTTGCATTTGATATGTTTACGGTACAGGATGGCAAATTAAAGCTTGTGGGCGATTATACGAATTATAACTCTAATGAAAGCAAATCAGAGTATGAGTCCTTTATGGAAGTGCGTAGAGGTGCATATATTGGTGATACGCTTTATGTTATTTCAGACAGTAAAATAAAAGCATTTTCTATCAAGACAAATCAACAGCTTGGTAGCGTTAATATTGATGTGATAAACGCTCAATAACTCCAAATATTAAGAAACCCCATTGGCTACTTCAATGGGGTTTCTATTATTGCAAGTCAATTGTGCGTCGGCATAAAAATATGTTTATCTATGGCGTAGGAGTAGGGAAATGACATTGAAAAAAGAACAAAACAAACGTCACCGCAATAATTGCTGTTGGAGTTTGTTTTGTTCTTTTTTAAGGGAATAAAATACCCCTATTGCAATTCTACAATAGGGGTAACTTTTATTTAAATGTTAGTTTTTCGGGGTTCTGTTCAAATTCACGCTTTAAATATCACTTTTGGTGATTGATTATGCGTCAACTTTAGACATATGCTCGATAAGCATAAGAACCTTGTTTGAATAGCCCCACTCATTGTCATACCATGCAACAAGCTTTACGAACTTATCTGTAAGAGCGATACCTGCTTTTGCATCAAAGATTGATGTTCTTGCATCGCCAAGGAAGTCAGAAGAAACAACTGCATCTTCTGTGTAACCAAGGATACCCTTAAACTCGCCTTCTGAAGCCTCTTTAACTGCTGCACAGATTTCTTCATAAGTTGCAGACTTTGCAAGATTTACTGTAAGGTCAACAACTGAAACATCAAGAGTAGGAACACGGAAAGCCATACCTGTAAGCTTACCATTAAGTTCTGGAATAACCTTGCCAACAGCCTTTGCAGCGCCTGTTGATGAAGGAATGATGTTGCCAGCAGCAGCTCTGCCGCCTCTCCAATCCTTTGCTGATGGGCCGTCAACAGTCTTCTGTGTTGCTGTTGTTGAGTGAACTGTTGTCATAAGACCTTCAACAATACCGAACTTGTCGTTAATAATCTTTGTAAGTGGTGCAAGGCAGTTTGTTGTGCAAGATGCGTTTGAAACGATGTTCATATCGTTTGTGTAGTTATTGTTGTTAACGCCCATTACGAACATTGGAGCGTCCTTACTTGGAGCTGAGATAACAACTTTCTTTGCGCCTGCATCGATGTGAGCCTGTGCTTTTTCCATTGTTGTGAAAACGCCTGTTGACTCAACAACATAATCTGCACCAACTTCGCCCCACTTGATTTGAGATGGGTCTCTCTCTGCAAAAACTGTGATAGCCTTACCATTAACAATAAGCTTGCCATCTTTAGCTTCGATTGAGCCGTTGAACTTGCCCTGCATTGTGTCATACTTGACCATGTAAACCATATAATCAAGGTCGATAAAAGGGTCGTTAATTCCTACCAAATCAAACTTTTCCGGCTGTGATACAGCTGCACGGAAAACGAGTCTGCCTATACGGCCAAAACCATTAACACCAATTTTAATTGCCATTACAAAAACCTCCAGTTTTTTATCAATCAGATTTTAAATATTTTGCCGATTAACATCATCTATTATACATCATTGCCAAAAGTTTTCAAGTACTTTTATGCAAGTATGTGTATATTCTGACGCAATTGTAGGGGTATATAAAAAACCTCTACATCTTAGTAGAGGTTTTTATATATATTGTTAAACTTTTATCAGGCTAATCTTTATCACTAACTTCAAGTGGTTTTTCTGGAGAAATTTCCACTTTTATCTTTCCGATTCTTCTATCCTCAACATTTAGAACAGTAAAGTGGATGTTTCGATAGTCTGCTTCGTTATTTTCGCCCTCCTGTGGCAAGAAGCCAAGCAAGCTAATTATAAATCCTCCAAGAGTATCATACTCACCCTCTGGAATTTCAACGTCAAGAATTTCTGAAACTTCTTCAATATCGGTTGTACCGTCTATTGTAAAGGTGTTTTCATCAATTTTAAGGATATCCTCATCCTCATTATCAAATTCATCCTGAATATTCCCAACGATAGATTCAAGTAAATCCTCCAAAGTTATAAGACCCGCTGTGCCACCGTATTCATCGACTACAATTGCCATTTGAACATGGCGTTCGCCCATCGCTGTAAACAACTTCGCACAACTGAGAGTTCCTGGAATATAAAACGCTGTTCTCATTATGTCTTTCATCTTTTTAGTTTTTGGCAAGTTGCCTCCAACATATTTAAGCAAATCCTTGATATAAGCTATACCTACGATGTTGTCAAGCTCATCCTCAAACACAGGTATTCTTGAATATCCGTGCTCAATTGCAAGAGCGACAACATCCGAAAGAGGATCTTCTGCCTCAACCGCAATCATATCTGTGCGGTGTGTCATAATATCTGCAACACACATATCATCAAACTCAAAAATGTTATTTATCATTTCTTTTTGTGCGTTTTCAATAACACCCTTTTCCTCACCAACATCAACCATCATACGGATTTCTTCCTCCGTAACTGACTCCTCGCTTGCGTTAGGGTCAAAGCCAAACATCCTTACAAAAAGGTTTGCGGTTACTGAAAAAAGCTTCGCTGCAGGCTTTGTGATTTTTGTTGTGAAGAGTAATGGTGAAACAATTGCAAAAGCTACCTTCTCAGGAACTTGCATTGCAATTTTTCTTGGTACAAATTCACCAAGTACCAAAGAAAAGTAAGATACAATCAATGTAATTAAAAGAACTGATAGTGCAGTAATAGCTCTCACAGATGCATTTGGAATTAGAGTCAAAAATACCTGTGTCAAATTATCTGCAAAACTTTGTGCCGCTATCGCAGAGGTTAAAAGGCACCCAAAAGTTATGCAGATTTGAATTGCTGAGAGAAAACTGCTTGGTGCTTTTGTAAGCTTTAACACTTTTTTTGCTTTTTTATTGCCTTCGTCAGCCATCTTTTCCACCTTATTATCATTAAGTGAAATTATAGCGGTTTCAGACATTGCAAAAAAAGCATTAACAAGAATTAACACCAATAAAAGTATCAGTTGAAAAATAAGATTGCCATCCCCGGGGTCGTCCATATAGGATTTACTCCTTTCATTTATAAAAAAATATTGCTCTGTAATTCTCTCATATTATATACAAATGGTGAAATTATGTCAAATATTCTAATTTTGAAAAAATATTGTGGTATAATAATGTAAAATCCTATAAACATGGTATGAAAATTCATATTTTATACCTATTTCGTATTTACATACCATAATAAAGGTGTTATTATTTACTAGTATGCTCTTTAATTTTGTAATACTTTTTCCTAGTATATCTGTTTGATGATGTAGAAATGTGTTACTTTTTAAAAGCTCATAAAACTATATTTAATCATATTTGGAGGCGTATTTACTATGGCAAGAAAAACCAAGACCATGGACGGCAACACAGCTGCCGCTCATGTATCCTACGCGTTCACAGAGGTCGCAGCAATCTATCCGATTACTCCATCTTCTGTAATGGCGGAGGAAACTGACAAAATGTCAGTAAACGGAGTCAAGAACCTTTTCGGACAACCTGTTAAGGTTGCTGAAATGCAGTCAGAAGCAGGTGCAGCTGGTGCTGTTCACGGTTCTCTCGCTGCTGGTGCTCTTACAACAACTTATACTGCATCACAGGGTCTTCTTTTGATGATTCCTAATATGTACAAGATTGCAGGTGAACTTTTACCAAGCGTAATTCATGTTTCTGCTCGTTGCGTTGCTTCTCATGCTCTTAACATTTTTGGCGATCATTCAGATGTTTATGCTTGTCGCCAAACAGGTTATGCAATGCTTTGTGCTGGTAATGTTCAGGAAGTTATGGACCTTGGTGCTGTTGCTCACCTTTCAACAATAAAGAGCCGTGTTCCATTCATTCATTTCTTTGATGGCTTCCGTACTTCTCATGAAGTTCAGAAAATCCATATTTGGGATTTCAATGATCTTAGCGAAATGCTTGATTGGAATTCAGTTAACGAATATCGTCGTCGTTCACTTAATCCAGAGCATCCTGTTCTTAGAGGTTCTGCTCAGAACCCTGACATCTTCTTCCAGGCTCGTGAAGCTTGCAACACTTACTATGAAGATGTTTTGACATCTACTGAAGAGTACATGAACGAAGTTAATAAGAGAATTGGAACTGACTACAAGTTCTTTAACTACTATGGTGCTCCTGATGCTGACAGAGTTATAATCGCTATGGGTTCAGCTTGTGACACTATTGAAGAGACAGTTGATTATCTCAACTCTATTGGTCAAAAGGTTGGTCTTATCAAAGTACGCCTTTATCGTCCATTCTCTGCAAAACACCTTATTGATGCTATCCCATCAACAGTTAAGAGCATTTCTGTTCTTGACCGTACAAAAGAGCCAGGTGCTATCGGCGAGCCTTTGTTCCTCGATGTTGTTGCAGCTCTTAACGATTCTAAATTCTCAAACATTCCTATATATGGCGGTCGTTATGGTCTTGGTTCAAAGGACACACATCCAGGAACAATCGTTCCTGTTTACGACAACATGAACGCAAGTGAGCCAAAGAAGCGCTTTACAATTGGTATCGAAGAT
>Ga0209016_1001224_pt1 | contig 21713 bp, 23 predicted proteins | sample EPASupsiteSAE305_FD_187265 | JGI IMG/M metagenome (GOLD analysis project Ga0209016, IMG submission 187265) | Bioremediated contaminated groundwater microbial communities from EPA Superfund site, New Mexico - SAE3-05 (SPAdes) (version 2) | ecosystem: Environmental > Aquatic > Deep subsurface >...
GACATTGCCGATCAGCGCCTCGGTCGGCGCTCCGCAGCAGGTCATGTTCAGTGCGGTGCGGGTGCTCAACGACCGATGGTCGCTTTTGGGGAATATCGGTTGGCAGGACTGGTCCTCGTTCAGTGAGGCGGAAATAACCATCGGTGCGGTCACGCGGTCCTCGCGCCTGGAACTACAGGACACCTGGCATGGTGCCGTGGGTGTCCAATATCAATTGAAATCCGATACCCGTTTAAATTTCGGGGTTGCCTACGACACAAGCATGTATGAAGATCAAGACGATACATCGCTAGCCTTGCCTTCGGGTGCTGCTTGGCGTTTTGGTACCGGTGTGCAACGGCAACTTGATAAACAGTCCTCTCTTGGCGCGGCATTTGAGTATCTGCTGATGGAGGATACCAAGGTTGTCCAGCCAGGAGTGCTCGCCGGGAGCTATGACAACCCGCAGATGTATTTTCTCTCCATCAATTACAGTTATCGCTTTTAGGAGACGTTTCAGAACTCGGGAAAAATCGTATGTTTACGAAAAATAAACGCAACAATTACAGATCGTTGTCAGAATTATTACTACGCACGGCGGGTTTGGAAATACCCTACAGGTAACGGGTTGAATTTTCGAGTATAATTTTGTGTTTCCGTGCTATATCCTCCGTTTTCCGAGGCGACCCCTTGCAAGTCACCATGGCTGTAAGTGAGGCAGATGCGAACGCCTATTTGCTCGGATCAAGGAAAAAGGGGTGAACGTATTTTTTATGAAGATGCCCATTGAGTTTGGTATGACCGAAGAACTTTGAAGAAGAGCCCGTGATTTCGCGTCATTTTAAAGTATACCTTAACCTAATGAGCCCGTTGCAGTGCGACCTTGCCGGGCCGCACTGCAACGGGCTCTAATATCGAGTGAATTTAAACAAACGACACTAAAGTCCCATAGGATTTGGGACCGAATTTCCGATTTTCCGACAAGACCTTTCCTCTTTTGTTGCTGATAGTTTTAGAGCTGCTTCTCGTACCCGCATGATAGTTTGTCTGGTCGTCTTAAATTCTCGTGCAACTTTGGCAACATTATCACCCGCATCCAGTCTCTCTAAAACAACGGCTTTTTGCTCTACATTAAGAGATGGCCGTCTACCGAACCGTTTTCCAGCTGCTTTAGCCCGAATAATTCCCGATTGTGTTCGTTCAATCAGCAGATCCCTCTCGAATTCGGCTACAGATGCGATAACCTGCATCGTCATTTTTCCTGCCGGACTGGTGAGATCAACCCCGCCGAGTGCGAGGCAATGCACTCGTATGCCTGAACTTGCGAGTTGTTCGACGGTTGCCCGAACATCCATCGCATTACGCCCCAGTCGATCAAGCTTGGTTACGACAAGTACATCCCCCTTTTCCATCCGGTCAATGAGTTTAATAAAACCTGGCCGCTGATTTGCCGCCACCGATCCACTGATAATTTCTTCCACAAACCGGTGCTTCTCGATGGCGAATCCGGCTGTTTTGATTTCCATGCTCTGATTCTGGGTGTTCTGGTCGGAAGTAGAAACCCGACAGTAGGCAAAAACACGTGACATGAGTCCAATCCCGTCCGAAAATTATGTACGAAATAAAGCTTGCATCCGAAACTAATTTACCTTATTTTCGTACACATGTAAACATGCATGTCCGAAACCGAACCTTTTCGGGCAGGGTTAAGTGTGGCCGTAAGAACCAGTTGATGACGGGCTGTTGAAGTGCTTGTCGCCGCTGGGGAGCACATCAACCTAACCGGCAACTATCTGTGGCGAAGCAGCGCCAAAATCGGGAAAGGAAAATTCAGGTCTCTACGACCGTTGCAATCGGCTTAGCGTACGTTTTTTTCCGTTTTCTGAAGCGACCCCTCAAGGTACCAATAGTTTTCATGTCAAAAAACGATCTGCCCAGATCAACCACGATTAAAAATTGATGATGACCTATTTATTTGAGGAATCAGAGGAGGACAGGGCTGTCGCGTTGCACCGATACAAAATTATTGAACCATATATCAACGGCAGGTCGTCTTTGTCTAAATTGTCAAAACAGCATTTAGTTTCAAGAAGTACGCTTACTCGCTGGGTGACGAGATATCAAGGTCATGGCCTGTTAGGTCTCGTTAGGCAAAGTCGAAGAGATCGAGGAAATAGAAAAATTCCAGAAACACTTCTGTGTGGAATTGAAGCTTTAGTCTTGCATCAACCTCACTTAACTATTGCTCATATACACCGACTTATATGTGAATTTGCAGAGTCGATAGAAAAAAAGAATGTTTCCTATTCAGCTGTTCAAAAATATATTGCTGCTATTCCGGATGATTTAAAAACTCTCGCTCACTTCGGGAATAAAAAATATGATGATTTATACGAACTTATTTATCTTAGAGCTGCAAAACGATCAAACCATATTTGGCAAGTAGATCACACCCAACTTGATATTATCGTTTTGGATGAAAACGACTGCGAAAAAAGACCATGGCTCACAATCGTACTGGATGATAGAAGTCGGGCAATTTCAGGTTATCACCTTACTGTTAAAGCTCCTTCAGCATTCAACACTTCTCTGGCACTTCGTCAAGCGATATGGAGAAAAGAAGATCCCAGTTGGCCAGTCTGCGGCATACCGGAGATTTTATATACGGACCATGGATCTGATTTCACTTCAAAGCATATAGAACAAGTTTGTGCAGATCTTAAAATTGAATTGATATATTCTTCAGTAGGAAAACCAAGAGGAAGAGGGAAAATTGAACGCTTTTTTGACACAATCAATAAAATGCTTCTTGTTAGCTTGCCTGGATATATTGAAAATACAATGAAATATTCTGCGCTGCTAACTATTGATGAGCTAGATTTCCGTATACGTGATTTTCTAGTCAATAATTACCATCACAGAAAACACTCCTCCCTAAAAAACCTTACCCCACTTGAATGTTGGGAGAAGAATGGATTCCTGCCACAATTACCAGAATCTTATGAACAGCTGGATTTATTATTACTAACAGTAGCGAAGGCCAGAAAAGTGAGGAATGTTGGGATATCATTTTCAGGATTTAAATATCAGTCTCATTTGCTTTCTGCTTATGTCGGTGAATCAGTTGTAATTCGATATGACCCGCGAGATTTAGCCGAGATCAGGGTGTATCACAACAACAAATATATATGCAGCGCAATCTCATCGGAATTATCTGAAAAAACGGTAAGCCTCACCCAACTCAAAACTGCTCGAATAAAGAGGAAAGCTGAGCTCAGGGAAACCATTAAGCAACGAAAATCCTTAGTTGACCACATACTCGACAGGCCCGAACGAAACACCCCTGAAAAAAAGGTAAAATCTCTCGAAACCACAGCAGCATCAACAAGCAAGCTAAAAACATATGAAAATGAATGAAATCGACTTCTTAGTCACAAAAGAATACCGATTGTTCAAAGAGTTTTGCACAGCATGTAAGCGGGACAGATACATAGGGATATGTCATGGCTCTCCAGGGGTCGGTAAAACTTTATCCGCAAGACATTATGCCGATTGGGATTCTATTGAAAAGTTTGATCCTTTTTATGATAGCTCCAACTATACCCCCGGAACAGGGGAAGATAAAACAGTATTTTTTACCGCGCCAGTATTAAATTCTCCAAAAAGAATTGATGATGGACTTAATGGGGCACTATTTAAACTAAAAGGTGCTATATATTACAGCCAAAAGCAAAATGAAGAAGATAATATATCCGAAATGAGTTGCGAGCTTGTTATAATAGATGAAGCCGATCGTTTATCCCTACAGAGCCTGGAGCATTTGCGTGATCGTTATGATCATGAGCAATATGGACTTATCGTCATTGGAATGCCCGGAATAGAGAAAAAAATGTCTCGTTTCCCGCAATTCTATTCCAGGGTGGGCTTTTCACATGCTTATAAACCGCTCTCTGAGCAAGAGATGGAGTTCGTTTTAAAATACCATTGGGAAAAAATGGGCCTGTCATTGAGCATTGATGATTTTGCTGATAGAGAAGCAGTGGCTACGGTGATTCGAGTTACTTCTGGAAACTTTAGACTTGTTAATCGCCTTTTCTCTCAAATACAGCGCATCATGAATGTTAATTCTTTAAGCTCCATAACCAAAGAAGTAGTTGAAACTGCACGAAAATGCTTAGTTGTAGGTGTTAATTGAAATGGTTCGTTGCAATGGAATAAAACTTTTTGAAGGCGGAGAACGATTGTTCCTTACCACAAAAGAACGTCATAAATTCAAAAAAGTTATTGATTCGTTACCTGTCCCGCAAAGATTATTCTGCAGACTTCTTTATTACACCGGCTGCAAACCAGGTGAAGCTACAACATTTTTCCCAAACCAAGTATGTGCCGAAAGTAGAACCATTCTTCTTGGAAATACAGGAGAGAATTTATCAGAGAGATCAGTCCCTGTGCCACCTGCCTTAATAATGGAATTGTCCGTTCATTTTCAAACGCCTAGTAATATTGATCGACCTCTATGGGCAATGTCTCGGGCAAAAGGATGGCGAATTATAAATGCAACCATGAATCAAGCAGGTATCTCTGGACGGCATGCAACTTCAACAGGACTCCGGCACAGTTTTGCCATTTCTTGTCTTGAGATATGGCCTAGAGTCTCTTTTTCTCAGATTCAAAGGTGGTTGGGGCACCGTAGCCTTGATTTGACGTTAAGCTATCTCAAAGCGTTTGTTTTAACCGATGAAATAGATCCTAACCTAGAAGACCTCTGGAACCACTTCTAACTGAACTGGCTCATTTATCGATATCGAATCTGGTTCATTTATCGATATTACTCACAGATCGAGGATCGATTCCGGGCTCCTGGGGGATATTTTCGTCAGCGGTGAATCACTTTTGGGTATTTTGTTTAAGCGTTTTATTAGAAATCTTGACTGACCTGTTCCATAGAGATTATTCGAGTTTTTAACAACTCAATTTCTGAGGAGGAATATTTCACACTTTTAATTGATTCAATATTGTTAATCATTGCATGGATCTCATTTTCCTTGGAAAGGATAATATATTTAATATCACTAGGAGTAAATTTCAAAGAAACATCCTGGTTCTCTAATTTGTTATTAGATTTAATCCTTAATTTTTCATTATAAAAGTCCTGTTTTTCCATGATGTATGGAAGTCCTGTTTCAAACAGGTATGAAGTGTCTGGACAATACCTCCACTCCCTTTCATTATAAAAACAAATATTATTTTGTATCTTTCCATTTATATTGGATATTCCGATGTATTTTTTGGTAAATCCAATAAGCTGATACAGCTTGTTATAAATACCAGCATAATCATGGCTACCAAGGCTATTAGCTTGTTGATAAGACAATTCAACAAGTCCTTTAATTATTTTCACAAAAACAGAATTATCGTGAAAATATGTCAATGGACTTATGTTATTAATTATTCCCCAATTTTTGCTAAGTCCTATTGCATATCGTCCATATTTATCGACATGGTTACTGATATTTGACAATGGAATATCGCAAAAGCATACCATTGGAATTGCAAGTTCTGGGTCTCTATAATTAGTGTTTAAAAAAAATGCAGAATGGTTTTCAAGGCAAAATCTAGGATAAAAATTATTTGTGAGAATGCCGATTAAGTTATCAATATTATTAGTAAAATGGAATAAAGTATTTGCACTGACTGTTGCCACGGTTCCCTCACGTGAATTTTATCCCGGTGCCACTTAAAGTTCGCCTCACTTTTTGAGACTTGGGTTTTAGACTCAAACCTCGTTGTTGTGGGTATTTCGTGTCCGGTCCTGGGGGCCGGTGTTCGTGATCCGGCTTTTAGGTATTATTATTAAGTTGAGCCCGTCAACTCGTGGAAATTGACGAGAGTCCTTGGTACCGTGTCGGTGTCTAAAGGGTACCAGTTTGATATCAATATGGTACTTGTTCTTGTTGTAGATTCTTTACGGGGTTTTGCACGCCGGAACCCCAAAAATTTCCGGCGTACAACCCCTATCAGGGGCTACGGCTTGCAACCCTTTTTTGCTGGACGCACGGTTCGCGGATCAATCGCATTTAATGTTTATCGTATTTCTGTAAAAGTAACTCGCGCACCTCCTCAGCGATTTTGGTACCTCGCAGGGCACATTGCGATTTAATAGCCCGATGTAAACTCGCCGGAATATCAATCGTCAACCGTTTCATCGGTTCATCGGTTTCCCGGTTTTCAACCCACGCATCGGCTACCGGCGTAGGTTTATTGGACGGCTTCCTGCCGATTGATACTTTTTTGGTGCTCATCTTACAAACTCCATCAACTCAATCATCATAGCTTCAATCTCGACCGCAGCCGGTCCCGCCTGGTCTACTTCGTAGACAGCCAGCCCCCGCGCTGCCGCCTCAGCGAAAACGACACGTTGAGTTATACTGGCTGCTAAAACATGCACAGGGTAGGTAGCCAGGGCCTCGCCAATATCTCGACCAATCGCTGTATTTGCGATTTTACGATTAACCACAAAAGCGGATTTTAGGCTATCTTTATAAACACGAGCCTCGTCTACCAATTTTACCACCTCGTCGGCTGCCCAAATATCATACGGCGACGGCTGCACCGGGATCAATACCATGTCGGAGGCCATGATAGCAGATCGGGCCAAGGCGGTGACTCGTGGTGGACCGTCAATGACGATATGGTCGAAGCCTTGGCCGACCTGCCCAATCTCCTTATGTATAGTCGGTCTGGGCAACCCGACCACGGAAAACAAAGGATCGCCCTCGCGGGCTGCGGCCCAATCCAAAGCGCTACCTTGAGGATCGGCGTCGAGCAACAACACCCGCGCCCCGGATCGCGCCAAGCTGGCCGCCAGATTCACACCGATAGTGGTTTTACCCACCCCTCCTTTTTGGTTCAACAAGCCGATTATCATTATTTCACCTTTTCATTTTTTCAGTTTATATGGTTTTCAATTTTTATATTTTTGTAATTTTACAGAAACACGACAGGAAGGCAAGTTTTTTTACTGGTATCAAAACCTGCGCCGGCGGCAGCTCCCGGGTTTGCTTTTTGATACCAATTTAAAGTGGATCCATCGAGGCCTGGCTGCGAGATTGATACCATCGGAAATTCAGCACCGGGCTGATCGCGAGAGGGGCGGGGGCATAGCCGAGTAGGGCCTCCGGGCCCGACCGACCGGGGAGGCTCCCCGGAAAGCGGCTACCGCCGCGAAGAGCAGTTAGGGGTCGTCTCGGAAAACGGATCACAAAGTACGCTAGCGTGCAAATTTTTCCGAATTCCCCGGTCTCCCCGACTTCATTTGGATTGACGAGGGCTCTAATTGTTACTACAATTAATCTCATGCGATACGAATGGGACAATCACAAAAAAATCGCCAACAAGATCAAGCATGGAGTTGACTTTGAGAGCGCTTCTGATTTCGAATGGGACAGCGCCCTTGAGGCTCTCGATACCAGAGAGACTTATGGCGAAGAGCGATGGATTGCGATCGGCTTGATCTCCAAGAGGTTACATGTCCTGATTTATACTTTTCGCGGTAACAATATCCGTCTCATCAGCCTGAGGAAAGCCAATGACCGGGAGGTGACTTTTTATGAAGAAAATAGACAAATTAACCGCTAAAGAGCTGGCTGCCGTAGAGTCGCCGCCATTATCCGATGAAATTCTCGCCAATATGCGCCCGGTTTTCGACAAGCATCCGTCCATTCCAAACAGGGTCCGGGGCCAACAGAAACGTCCGGTTAAGGAATCTACCACTATTAGACTCTCTCCCGACGTTCTTTCAGCTTTCAAGGCAACAGGGCGCGGATGGCAAGGACGGATTGACGGTGCCTTGCGCGAGTGGTTGAAAGAGCACGAAGCGCATTGAGGGAATCCTTGGAATCAAGATATGGGGAGTGCATAATTAATTAAATCATAAAGGTGCTAATATGTCAGGGTGGGGTGCAGCAGAAAGAGGCGACGAACCTATTAGCGCCTGGGAGTTCCGTACACGATATTTGGCAGATGGAGAGAGGCATGATGAATTTTATTGCCCGTTTTGCGATATTCGTTTGAGTCCTGTACTGATATACAAAGATGGAGAGCTTTCGAAATCGCCGCATTTTTCTGCAAAATGGGGAGAACACTTAAATGGGTGCGACGGAGAACCCGCTGTAATAAATGCACCAGAACAAGCGCCGGCAAAGGCTCATTACAAACCTCGTGAAATGCAAGTTCCGGAAGCATTCACAAAGCGCCCAACCCCTAGGATTTCCCAACATAACTTATCAAAACAAGTGATACCGCCACCATCGTTGAGTGATATCACCGCTAGAAAGAAAAGAGCTTCAAGTATTGGAAATGCCATTCCTAAGACATATTTACTTCAGCCGATAGTGGAAGCATGCAATATAATTTTAAAATATATTTACGAAAAAGCCAAATCTGACAAATGGACCGATGGCAAGCGTAATGTAGAAATAAAAAGAACTTTATCAGCTATCCCTCTAAAACTGGAAGATCAAACAAATTATAGCGAGGCATTTCATAGTTCGGTTTATTTAAACTGGACAGCTCCGCGCATTTACCACGGAACAGGGTTTGTTGATACGCATGATTCCATTTTTACGATTTCTTGTTCTGAAAATGCGAAGGTGAATGGAAATTATATGCCGCTAAATATAACTATTGTTGGAAATTTTACTAAATCATCTCCAAAATCACATGTTGCTATAATCAATAAATTAAAAATATACGCTGAAAATAAAGATGAATTCCGCTGGTATGTCTATGGGAAACCAGAGATTCATTCGGATATCGTGGTGATAAATGTTTGCAATCCTGATTATCTGTTTTTCAAAGATTATTTTAAGAGGTAGCGGCAACTAATGCATCCTGCCAATCAGGTAAATAATTCCCCATTTCTGTCAACGGATGGAGGACTTTAATTTCTGCTTTAAACGCTGCGATGAGCAGGGCGACAAAAGCAATAAGATGCTTTGCATCGGGTAGGTTGACAATGATTTCCTTGTGTTCTGTATCGGAAAGCTCGACTGAGATACCCTCGTTACTGACCATGTAAATTATGATATTTTTATGGATGGTTCTCTTGTCTAGCTGTCCAGTACACACCTCAGCAAAGAAATCTATTCCCTCCGCACCTAGCGTTATATATGGGTTTCGAAATTCGGTCATCTGAGCAATCTTGTTCACAAAAATTCCCAAGTCGATAATGTTATGGATTTTCATAATATCTCTCCTCGTCAAGTTGAGGTGTAGCGGAACAAGACTGCTGCTTCCGGCTGAGTTGATCATTTTTGCAGTTCCCATTCACCGTAGGCATTGCGGCAAGCAGTGGTGGTGGTGTTTTCCCTGCGCCCATCTATTGTTGCTTGTACGGTGGCCCGGCGGCAGTCCCGGCCCTGGGAGCGATAGGATTGCTCAGGCGTGACCGTATAGGAACGGCCAGTATCGGGATTGTGCCACGCGACAGGCTTGTTCGATGGGCCGGTCTCAAATGCCCTGGTCATTTGTTGGCGGTCGAATTTGTCCATCTCGTTGCCGATGATATATCCCAGAGCGCCACCGACAGCGGCACCTATCAAGGTGCTGCTGGTGTTGTGGCCAATGGCCTGGCCAATGAGAGCGCCACCGGCAGCCCCAGCGCCACCGCCGATGGTGGCTTTGTTGGGCGCACAGCCCACACACAAAAACAATATCATTGCGGTCATGTACATTTTTTTCATTTCTCACTCCTTGGTTATGAAATTTTTTTGCCCCGCCTCTTTCAGCAACGAAATCGCCTTCTCAAACGAATAATCGCGCCATGAGGTTATGCCTCCGGTTTCCCGGAGGCAAGCCAGTTGCCGGACAGACCGCTGGTAGCAATTGCGGGCCTGAGTCCGGGTATGGAGCGTGTTTGAGCGCATCCCATTTCTGAAATGTTTAATTCTTTTGATCAAGTAACTCTCCGTCATCTCGTTTTGCGCAGCCGACTCGGGTGTTGGCCAATATTTTTCGGTTTTTTTGAGGGAGCCTCGTAATCCGGCTGATTCTCCTTCACCTGAAAGGATCTCTTGCATTGGGGCCAGCCCGAGCAGCCAAAGAAGTCATACGGTCCCTTGGGACCCGTTCCGGTCCGGCGGGTTAATCCCTTTCCGCAATCCGGACATGTATGTTCGCTGACCGGCGGAGTCTTTTTCTCCTTCCGTGCACCTGGCTTGCCGTCCTCATCGGCAAAGGAGACCTGGCAATCCGGATACCCCGAGCACGACCAGAAGTTATACCCCTTTTGATCCTCGGTTTCCTTTTTGACCAAATGGCGGAGCGCCTTGCCGCAATCGGGGCATTTGGGCGAGGTGGCCTCGACATATAAATTCAGTTCACCGGTCAGTTGTCGATGGGCAGCGGCAACGACTGTTTTGTACTCAGCTTTCCCGGCGGCAATATCATCAAGTTGCTCCTCGATCTGCCGTGTGAACGTATACTCGAAGAATTGGAACCTGTTGAGGAGGGAATCAACGACCTTTTCGCCGGTAACGGTTGGTACAAGCTGGCGTTTTTCGATTTTGACATATTCCCGGCTGGTGATATTCTCCAAAATCGCCGCATAGGTGGAAGGGCGGCCAATGCCGCGTTTCTCCAGATCCCGGATCAGGCTCGCTTCCGAGAACCTGGCCGGTGGCTTGGTCTTTTTAGTGAGAATGGCCGATTCCTTGGCCGTGGCCATGCGGCCAGTCTCTTGCTTGGGAACCGGGTTGTCCGCCTCCGCCTCCGTTTCGTCCGTCTGATCGACCGCAACCAGGGCCTTCCAGCCCGGAACCGTCAAGGTGCGGCCCTTGGCCTCAAAATAAGCTGGTTTGCCGTCCACGTCCGCTTCCAGGCTCACCACGCGCACTGCAAAGACGGCGTCTTCAAGCTGGCTGGCGATAGCTCGTAGGCGAATCAGCGTGTAGAGGGCTTGTTCCGCTGGGGTCTCGCCCGCCTCTTTAACCTCGAAATGCGTGGGCCGGATTGCTTCATGCGCCTCTTGCGCTCCGGCCTTGCTTTTCCAGGTACGCGGCTTTGGCGGTACCGGATAGTCGTTTTGGGCGGCCCAACTGCGAATGGCGTCAACAGCCTCTTGGGACAGGTTCGGCGAATCTGTCCGCATGTAGGTAATGTGCCCGGCTTCGTAGAGTTTCTGCGCCAGAGCCATTGCCTCTTTCGGGCTGATCTTGAGCGTTACGCTGGCAGCCTGTTGCAAGGTGGAGGTGATAAATGGCGCTGGCGGCGCGGACTTGCTGGAGGATTCTTGACAATCCAAAACCTTCAGGCTCCGGACGGAGGCCACCTTTTCGGCAATAGCCTTGTCCAGGAGGTATTCTTGATCTTCCGCCAGCCAGCCCTGTTTCGGTTGCCAGGAGGCTTTCCAGCCGTTGTCAAAAATCAGATCGACACCGTAATGGACCGTGACCTTGAATTTGCGGATTTCCCGTTCCCGCTCGACAACGAGCCGGACAGCGGGAGACTGCACCCGTCCGGCAGACAGGCGATCGGCTGATTGTTTCGAGAGTACCGGCGACACCATGTAGCCGACAAATCTATCCAGCACTCGACGGCCTTCTTGCGCGGCCACCAGGGCGGTGTCGATCCGTCTGGTTTTGGTAAGAGCCGACTTGATCGCGCTTTCCGTGATTTCGGCATAGGTGACCCGCCGGGCGTCGGGAAGTTTGAGCGCCTCCTCGATATGCCAGGCGATAGCCTCCCCCTCCCTATCCGGATCGGTGGCGAGGTAGACCATCGAAGCTTGTTGAGCCGCAGCGGCCAGTGAATTCAGGACACCTTGCCCACGATCCGTGGGCTCATACTGAGGGACAAAATCAGGTGGATTTACCCCCATCTTCTTGGTGGGCAAATCACGGACGTGACCGACGCTTGCTATAACCCTATAATCAGGGCCGAGAAAGCTCTGGATTTTTTTCACCTTACCTGGAGATTCAACGATAAAAAGTTTCATAATTTTATCCTGTTCGAGGTGTTTTATAGTTTATTTTTTATTTGTTCACCCGCCGGACAAAAGCGGCCAGTTCCAGGCGTTCATCCTCGGCCTGGCGGGAAAAGGTTTGCCGGTCTGTCCCCCGGTAAACGACCAGGGCCGTTTCCACGGGGGGCTTTTCTTTTTTCTCTTTTTTGGAGTCCTTGGCCTCAGGCTCACCCTTGGTCTCAGGCTCCCCGCCAGAAGAGGGCTTCCGGGCTTTTGACGGTTGCAGCCCCTTGCCCAGGGCTTGCTTGACCATTTCGACATACCGGTTGCCCCGATCGGGATCGGGCGAGTGATACCTGGCCACGGCTGACCAGCCCGACCCCAGCCGCTTCATCTCCTGTTGTAGTATCCATGAGCCCAGATAGATGTTGGCCGCCGGGTCAAGCGCGGCCTCGAGCGGGATTTTGTAGCGGTTCAACCATTGGTTGTTGACCTGCATCACCCCTGAATCAAAACTTTTCCCGGCAACCTGCGCTTGTTGCGCGGCGGCCAGGGCATCCGTTTTATTCTCGAAGAAATGTCCCTTGCCCTCGATATTGAGCACGAAGGGAGCGCCGCCGGATTCTACCTTGGCTATGGCTTGAACAACCGGACCGGGAACGTCCAGCTCTTGGGCCGTGGCACGAATCAGAGCCGGTATATCCGGCGTCGCGGCGAGCACTGGGCTTGCCAGGGTGAGCAGCGCGGCTGAAAGCAAGCGCCTCATCGCTCTACCTCTACCTCTTCCGCCTCAAGCGTTTCTTCATGGACCTGTTGATTCACAACCTTGGCCACCGCATCCAGGCCGCGTGACCGGTGCAGATCATTGAAGTCCTTCATGCCTTTGGCCTGCTCATCTTTACTGAACTCCGGAACCAGAACTTTGCCGCCCACCAGGGCGGCGGCTTCCTTGGCCTTCTCGACTCCCACATTCTGGCCACTGGGGTGGTTCTGGTCATTATCGGCGCAGATGACGATAAGGGCGTCGGGCAGTTTCTTTTTAATGGTCAGGGTGGCTTCTTTGAGATTGCCGGCGTCAAAGGCCACGGCCACGGGCAGGCCGGTGGCCTGATGCAGGCTTGCTCCTGTGGCATAGCCTTCGGCAATGAGCACCACTTCTTTTGGCGCGTCCCGGTCTTTATCAAGGATGAATGCGGCCCCTTTTTTTGGGCATCCTTTCTCAAGCCATTTTCCGCCGGTGGGGCTGATATATTGGAGGGTTTGCAGGCGACCAGTCTCCAGGTCATAACCAGGTACCAGCAAATTGCCCTGGCTATCCAGCTTCAACGCAGCGCCTTCTACCTCTTTTGCCTCGAGATACGCATGTTCCGTGACCGGGACCGCGTTCATCCATCGGGCATAGGCCCGTTTCATAGCCTTTTGCTGGTCAGCTTCGCGTTCCTTGCTCGCTGTTTCCCTGGTTGCCGCCGCCTCTTCGCGCAGCGCGGCCTTGCCCTCGTTGGTCAAGGTGTGGCCAGTGGCTAACCATTTCCCCTGTACGCCGGTTTTATGGTTCTGATACCAGCCATTCGGCTTGCCGTCTTCATGCCCGCAATAGGCCCCATCTTTTGCGCCAGGCTTGCCATTGGCCACCGGCACCCGCTGTATCTTGCCGTCCATGATGGGCGGCCCCGCCAGGATCAGCCCGGCATTCCGGAGTGCCTCGCTAAACTCCTCTCCCGGCGGCACCACCGAAGCAGCGGTAACAACCTCTTCCCTCGGTAGCCAAGCAGCCAGGGCCGTCTGGCTTGATCCTTCCGGCGCATACCAGCATTTTGCGTCCCTATCCCATTTTGCGCCGGCATTTTTGGCGCGGTCTTTTTCCTTGAACGGCACGTTCAACCAGGTGTTCTCCTGGAACACAGATTCTTTTTGTTGAGCACCGTGAGCCAAGGCCGATTGAAATCCAAGTATTTTCTCCTTTATATCGTCAGGCGCAACAATCATATATGCTTCACGATACGCTGGGGATCGTTGACACTTATTGCTGATGTCCATCAATAAGTGGTCGGCGATAGCCTTGTCTGCAGGGAGAGCCTCTTCCTCAGGACCAGTAACAATCTCGTACAACTCAATATCTTTATCCGCCATAGACCGATGGACAGATGCAATATCTTCTTTTAAAGATTCGGGCGCGATTGCGTAAAATTCGACGGCGTAGGCCTGGTTGTCCGAGTCAAGAAGACGTCGGCCTATCGCACTGACAGCCTCCTCCCAGTTGGCTAGGGAAACTTTTTCCAAGGCAGCGATATCTGCTTTGGCCCGTTCCGCCTGATTACGATCAGGCGGAACCTCCAGATCGTTATTCACCCCTTCAAGCTTGGATTTACGGTCTTGATTTTGGCGTTGGAAGGATTCCAGATGGGTCAAACAACTGGCGAACGAGGGGCCTGTGCCGGCAGCTTTATCGATCTCGACTTCGACAGCCAAATTCAACCTCTCTAATGCCGCCTGGTCGTCTTTATGATGTTCTAAAGCCCCGCGCGCTAAGGCCGCATAGCCGTTTGCTTCCCTGGCCGCCCCAATGTCGTCCCACCGGCCTACATTTGCTATGGCACTATTGATTTCATCTATAATATCCTGCCTATCCGTCACTTGTTGCTGCTGTTCGAGTCCCATGACATACTCCGCCATCTTTTCCGCCGCCTGGCAGGCGGACAGAATTTCATAAGGATTATTCTCAAGAACTTTGATCCAACTCTCGACATACGCTGTATGCTGGCCAGGATCGCGGGGAATCCCCAACTCCTGGCTGACCATCCATGAGGCGATCTCCGCCCGAAGTTCCTCTTTAGCGTATGCCTCCGATCCAAACGGGCCAAATTCCCGATCCATCCGGGACGGATGACCGGTCCAATGGCCGAGCTCGTGCAGCGCGGTGGCGTAATAACGCTCGTCGGACGGAAACTTTTCCTTCGGCGGCAGATGGATTTCGTCCTGGGCGCGGGAGTAATGAGCGCGGTCCCCTTGATCGTGGGTGATCGATGCGCCGGAGTTTGCCAGGATGCCCTCGGCCTTCTCATTGGGATTCCAGGTTAGCTCCTTTCCTCCGAACAGGGGGAGGTCCTGGCCGTGCTCTGTCTGCAATTGGCTGGCGTGGAAAACCGAATAGATCTGGAGCAGGGGGCGGCTTCGAGCCAGTTTTTCCTTCACCTGGTTGCCCTCGGCATCCAGGACCGGCTTGCCTTCCTTGTCCAGGACCTTTTTTTCATCACTCCAGTACCAAAACACGACCCGGGTTGACTTGGATCCCTTCTTGACCCGATACCCCTCTTCGTTGGCCTGCTTCAAGGTCATCCAGCGCGGATCGTCAAACCCCTTGCCGCCCAGCAGCACCCGGTTGATTCCCCGGTACACCGTACCGGTGGTCGGGTTGAACGGCGGTTGTGGTATGCCCGCCTCCCAGGGCTTTTGCCAGGGAGCGGTGCCGGCCTTGAGCTGTTCAACGATTTCGGCGGCGAACTGCGTGGCCACATCTTTGGATTTACTCACCGTCTTCCTCCTCCGTGCCCGCCGCGCCTTCGATCACGTCAATCAATTTCTCGTCGCTCCTGAACGCGCCCATGAATTCAGCCACGTCCGGATCCACGGGTATCCCGACCCCAGGATTTTCCTCGGCCTGGAGCAATACAGAGTGAGCCGCTGCTTTTAAATATTCCAAATCGTCTTTCATGGTTTCCTCCTTATGGGGTAGGTGAGAACAGGCCGGACAGGGGTCAGCCCCTCAATCCGGACCAGTCCGAAATAGCGACCGTCAAAACTGCCGGGGTCAGCAAGGGCCAGCACAAGCGCCTGGCCGGTGGGAATAACGCCGGGAGCAAGCTCCGGCGCGGGCATGGCCCGTCCGGCGCTGTCCCGTGTGCGCGGGGCGCTGCCCGGTATCGCCAGGCCGTTGATACTGACCGCTCCTGCAGCGTCGATGTTCAACACATCTCCAGGCAGTCCGTGGATTTGTTTGCCCAGGGGCCGCAGGCCGCCGGGGCAGGTTCCCGGCCCCACATAGCCGCGCTCTTGGGCGAGCGTGACGAATTGCCGTGACTCCAAACAAAAAAAAACAACGTCATCGTACCGTAATGGGCCATAAACCTTGCGGTACAAGCCCACCGGCAGGCTGGTGGTGACGTTGAGGCAAAAGCCCGAAAACCAACCCACAAGACAGCCGATGGATATTGCCAAGGCAGTCAATTTCATTTCTCTATGCCTGCCGGTAAATCATCCAGATAGCGCAAATAGGCTTCTGCTGCGGATTCCTCCGGGACCGAAGCTGCAGCCGGTGGTACTGGCTCCTGCCGCTCAAAATACAGGCTATCCGAGACCTGCAGGGGCGGCATCGAGGAGCGCTGCAGAAAAACCGGGTCGATAAAATGCAGGATTTGGCGGCCATAAATGGGGGAGTGGCCAGCGGTGAAAATCAGCATGTCGCCTGGCTCGATACCGGCCTCCCCTTTATGGATCCCAGGCAGCCGCATGCATTCGTCCGGGGTCAGCAAGGGACGGGATGTTTCGTGGGCGCTGAGACTGCCACCGCCACCCTTCAGGTTTACCGATTTCTTGTACTGCACCACCGTGGTTGTCCCGGCGAGCTTTGACAGCTGTTCCGCCGTCTCCACGATGGTTGGTGCGTAGGCTATGCGCACATGGCAGTTGGCCATCAGGACGTTATCTTGCCCATAAGTGGCGTTGAGTTGTTTTGTGTCCTGGACGATGAAATAGCCCTTTATCCCGTATCCGGCCATGTAGGAGACGGCCCGTTCCACAATGGGCAATTTGCCCAGGCTGGTGAACTCATCGAGCATCAATAGCAGCCGGTGCCGGTACGACACCTTGGTTTTGCCGTCGGCAAACTCCATCTTTTCGGTCAATCGGCCCATAAGTTGGCTCATGAATATCCGGAGCAGGGGCCGCAGCCGGTCAATATCCGCCGGCGATACCACCAGGTACAGATTGACCGGCTTTTCCCGGTTCATCAAATCGGCAATCCGGAAGTCGCACACCGATGTGTTCCGGGTAATAATCGGATCCCGGTACAACGACATGTTGGCCGTGGCGTTCGACACTACCCCCGACATTTCCTTGTCCGCCTTGGCGAGCATCCCAGCCGCACCGGCGGCGATAAAGATATGGGCCGCTTCCGCAAGTTCAGAGGCCAGGTCGGGATATAGCGACAACATGAGCGCGGCATGATCGGTTTTCTTCATCTCTTTAAAAAGCTCTTTGGGGCCGCCTTCCCGGTCATGATCCTCCAGCATGACCGAGACGTCATACAGGCTCGCCGTTTGGCCCTTGGCGGCCTTTTTGGTGATCATGCAATGCAGGATGACCGAGGCAAAAAATCCAAACGCCGCCTTCTCCCAATAGTCGCTCAAGCCCTTGCCGTCCGGATCCAGGATCATCAATCCAATCTGCTGCACGTCCGAGATGGCCCTGCCGCTGTCCAGGCGCACTTCTTCCAAGGGATTGAAACGGCCTGTGGTGCCGCTGTCGTCCGACAGTTCCAGGCGGATGACATGATGCCCCCGGCTCTTCAGATAGCCGGACGTGAGCGCGTAATTCTCCCCCTTGATGTCGAGCACCACCGAGGACTCCAGCCAGGCGAGGAGGGTCGGCAAGATATTGCCCACGCCCTTGCCGCTCCTGGTGGGGGCGAAAATGATGATATGTTCCGGGCCGTTGTGCCGGAGGTACAGCGTTTCGTTGTTGGGAGCCAGCCAACCACCGACATACACGCCTTGGCCGGAGAGGTGGCCCATGGCCGCGATCTCCTTGCGGTCAGCCCAATGCGCCGTGCCGTGCAGGTCTTTGGTGGCTTTTGGTCTTCTTTGGAGTGCAAACATCCCCATGATGCCCGCCATCAGCGGCAGGCCAAAGGCCAGCATACCCTGCTTGACGATTCGGTCTACCAGCGGTTCGTCCCAGACTTTCCTTGGCCAGCGCCAGATGGCCAGCGGACTGTACACCAGGTGTTGCCCTATCCGGTGCGGTTGGCCCAGGTCGGGATGGTGGCCGTACAGTGCGCCGATCCGCGCGGTGGTCCAGCTGAATACCGCCACCGCCAGCAGGGCCAATACAAGGAGTCCCATGCAGGGCCAAAGAGTGCCGGCGTTGGTACGGTTCTTGTGGCCGTATTGCGGTTGTGTTGACATTGCCCGGTCCTTATGCTTTGACTTGATTGCTGTTTGCTAGCATTGCGGCAACTCGATGCGCGACCTTCTCGCTCTCACATATAAAAATAGAGGACTTGCCATGATCCAAAGCTATCTGATCGCCAACGCTGCCGACGGTGTTCAGTATTTGTTTTACGACACCGTTCTGGACGGAAAACACGTCTTCACCGCTTGCGGAATCGGGAAGGTTGCAAACAACGACGTGCTCCTGACCCAGGTCGCACGGGAAACCTTGCTGGCCGCCGTGAATCACGCCAACGATTCCAATAGCGGAAGCTTCAATACCCGCTTCCAGGAAATCGGTGTTCTTCGAGGTGTCGAAGCCCGCATCGGACAGGCCCTCGATGCTGCCAATGACAAAGACCTCATTTTCTTTGTCTGCAAGACTCCCGATATTTATGATGCCGCCGTTGCCAACCTTTATGTGCAATGGCTCCTGCCTGGTGCAATGCAATAATTTCATGACTTTTTTCATCGTATTTGTCTCAGCGTTCGGCGGCATAACGCCCGTCCCGGTATGGTGCCTTGAAGGCAATGTCCTTGGTGGCCACGACGTTGAACTGATAGCCCGGCCTGATTTCCAGGGTCGGCTTGATATTCAGGTTCTTTTCCAGCAGTCTGAGCGTGGCTGATCCCATTTGTGCCGCCAGGGCGGAGGCCATGGCGTCCTGAAAGGTGGTTTTGGTGCTGTCGTTATTGGTGTTGCTCGTGCTATCCACCGCATAACTGGTCCCGGCGGTGATGGCGCTCATCAAAAACGACGCCCCGAATATCCGCAGGTAATGATTGTTGACTTGATCCTCAAACCCCGCGTACCCGCTCATGTCCGTCCCGGGCATGGCCCCCAGGGTCACGCTGGTGCCGTCGGGAAACACCACACGGTTCCAGGCCACCAGCACACGCTGTTGCCCGTACACAATCCGGCTGTCATACGCCCCGAAGAGTTTCGCGCCCTGGGGGAAAAGCAGATATTTGCCCGTGGCCGTGTCATAGATATTCTGGCTGACCTGGGCTATCATGGATCCCGGCAGGTCTGAGTTGATCCCGGTGATCATCACCGCCGGCAGCACATGGCCGGTCTTAATCTCAAACTTGCGCCCCGGTTCCCTGGTGTACCGCGACAGCCAACCGCTATTGCCGTCTTTTGTGTCGGCGCGGGTAAAAAATCCCTCTTTATCCTCGTCCGCCGCAGGGTTGTACGCCTCGTTCGGGGGATGGGCAGTCACTTCGTTCACCGTCTGGATCGAGGCCGTTTGCTGCACAGGCTCCGTGGAGGGGGTTTCTTTCACAGCTTGACTGCCGCCCCGTTTAGTCACCAGCGGCGCGGACAGTGCGGTGAAATACTGCTGTTCCTTGCGTTTGCGCAGGGTTTCCGCCTCCTTGTCAACCGCCGTGGCCTGCTGCACCACCACCAGGGGCTCCTTTTGCCGCCCCGCTTGTGGCGGATCCGTCATCACCACTGCGGGAGTCTGCGCCGGCGGCAATGCCAGCCCTTTGTCCTGATTTTGATCGATAAGACGAGTGTCGGCCTGTGGCTTCTTCTCTGCCTCCGGGGTTTTCTGCCGTTTATCGGTTTGCTCGATTGCGTACCACAGCAGGCCGAACATCACCGCCACCGCAACCAGGATGATGTACATCGGTTTCTTGCTCAAGCCCCGCGTTTGCGGTTTGGGCGGTTTCAGGCTGTTGGGCGATTCTTCCATGGCTTCCCCCTCACTTTATTCTGTCATCTCGGCCCAGCCCGCTGCCGGGTTGCCGTTTGCGCCATATGTCCGGCTCAAGGTCCGGCTCTCGGTCTTTAGCCGCAAGTACCAGCCCGTCTTGGCCGGGCGCAGCTCATCGAAAATCCAGGTCACGCGCTCCGTGCCGGTGGGGGAAATCGTGAACCCTTTTTTCCGCAAGCCGTTTTCAAAACTGGCGCTGAAATTGTCAGCGGTTTGCGGCCCCAACAGCCGCAGGTTGGTATGACCCGGCGGATACACTGCGGCCAGGCGGTCCACCGCATCGGCGGCGATCCGTTCCACCGCCGGTTGTTCCGGCAGTGGCCCCACATACGAAACCCCAACCTTTCCAGCACAAGAACAAAGCAGGAACCCCAAAAAAAGAACCATCAGCCGGTATCGCATCATCTCTTACGCCTCCTTATCTCCACTGCTTCCTGGTCGCCGCCAACGCCCACCACCAGCGCTATTGTCTCAAATAATCCATCCACCATCATGGTGTGGCCGTTGACCCGGTAATTCACCAGAACGTCCTTGGCCCCCTTCTTGACCAGGAGGACCGGCATTTCTCCGCTCCGGACCGAGGAGGGCAGTTGGATATAGATTTTTTGGCCGTCGTCATAGACCCGCTCAGGCCGCCAGGGGGCGTTGCCATCCACCTCGTAGTCAAAGTGCAGGGCGGATAAGTCCACCGCCTGACCTTGGCTGTCTTCCGTGGATTGCCATTGCTTGTTCCGCTGTTCTTCCTGCTTTTTTGTCGCCAACTGGCGGCGCAGGTCGCCGGTATACACAAATCCCACATACGGCGTGTGGCCTGATTTTTGGGACACCAGGCGCAGGTGATACACCCGCCGGTCGGTGGTGATCACCGCCGAGGACTCCAATCCCAGATCCAACGGCTTGATGAACACATGCGCCGTTTTCCCGGACATGCCTTGGTCCGCCAGCCAGCGGGCTGAGTCGCCCGTGACGATCTCGTTGATATATTCGCCGGGTTCCAGCTCCACGTCGCACACCTGCATGGGGGAGGCAATTATGGTCGGGATGCCGGCGGCACCATGGGTGTAGACCAATTTGCCGCCAGCCATAAAGGGTTTGGCTCCAGCAGCCGCCGCCGTCCGGCTCAGGCCCAGGGCTTTTTTTTCTTTCGCGCTCAATATAGCCGTGTCCGGAGACAGGAGGTCCGCAGCGGATGCTGTCACGGTCCACCAGATCAGCAACAGGGCGCTGGCTATCACTCGTTTTTTCATGCTCTCCCCTCATTTGATGATTTTGGCTGCCGACAGGTTGCTGATGTACACCCCGCCGGGATTACGCAAAATGACGTCCTCTGTTTCCGGCGGGATTATCTCCACCGTGGCAATGGCCTCATATTGCTGCCGGTCCATCTCCACCCCCTGGTGGCTGCGGATGATTTCGGCCCACTCCACGCGGTACGAGTTCTTGCTGACCGGCAGCGGCAGACCTTTGATTTCCACCTGCACCAGCTTACCGCTTTTGGCGATCTCGTAAGGACTGTTGGTCTCGTACCAGGTCTTCAGTGTTCCTTTGGTCGCCCCGGCGGAGTGCGCGGACAGGTCCGCTATCATCCGCCGTTGCAGGTCGGTGTCCACGGTCACGGTCCGCCAGTTGATGATCGTTTTCGCCACCTCCGACTGGATCACTCTTTCAGGCGTCTCCGTGCCGTGGTCTGCTTTCCGGGCTGCCTTGATGTTGCCCATGGTGTCGGTCTCCACCACGTAGGGCACCACCTTGTGCTGGGTGAGTTGCACCACGTTGCCCGTCATGCTCAGTATCGCTATTCCCAGCCCCAGTATGGCCATCAGTCGCCAGTGCGCGGCACGGCTG
>Ga0209016_1001231_pt1 | contig 21623 bp, 17 predicted proteins | sample EPASupsiteSAE305_FD_187265 | JGI IMG/M metagenome (GOLD analysis project Ga0209016, IMG submission 187265) | Bioremediated contaminated groundwater microbial communities from EPA Superfund site, New Mexico - SAE3-05 (SPAdes) (version 2) | ecosystem: Environmental > Aquatic > Deep subsurface >...
CATGGAACTTCAACAATACTAAACGATTTAAATGAAACTAAAGCTATTAAAAAATTATTTGGTGAGCATGCTTACAAGCTGTCAATTAGTTCAACTAAATCTATGACTGGACACTTACTTGGTGCAACTGGTGCGTTGGAAGCAATTGTTTGTATTTTAGCAATAAAAAATTCAATTATTCCTCCTACTATAAATTTGGATGAAGCTGATCCTGAATGTGACTTAAATTATACTCCAAAAGTTGCTGTGAATAAGAATGTTAATTATGCATTAACAAATACTTTTGGATTTGGTGGACACAATTCCACACTACTATTTAAAAAATACGTCGATTAATCATTCTTTCCATTGTTTTAAGCACAAAAATTTATTTCTGAGCTTAAATATTTAACGAGAATGAGTTATCGAATTGGTTTTGTAAGGTATTTCAAATGTTTCAGAAAATTACATTTTAAAGTTGATTAGAAGCAGATGAGTATTTCAAAAAAGCTACTTTCGTTTTTCAAAAGAAATAAACCCAATCCACTTGTTTCAAATCTTGAACTCGAAAAATTAGATAAACTTTCCAATAAAATTAATATTCAATTTGGTGATAAACTATTATACGCAAAGGCTTTAACTCACCGTTCATATTTGGATAAAGTAACAATATTAAACAAATCAAACGAACGTTTGGAATTTTTGGGCGATGCTGTGCTTGGACTAATAGTTGCCGAAACGCTCTTTACTCGGTTTGCTGATAAAGATGAAGGTTTTTTAACAAAATCTCGTTCTCATATTGTTGATAAAAATGCCTTATTTGAGGCTGCAATGAAGTTAGGTCTAAATCAATTTATCCTATTTGATGAACGATTTATCAAAAATAGCGAAGAAGGAATTAGAACAATTTTATCCGATTGCCTGGAAGCCTTAATTGGAGCAATATATTTGGATAAAGGAATAGGTGAAGTTAAAAAATTTATTTTGAATTGGATTGCAACACCAAATTTAGATTCTGGAAAATATCAAATAGATAATAATTATAAAGGGCAACTACTCGAATACTCTCATTCGGAGAAACTTTCACCTCCAAACTATGTATTAATAAACTCTATTGGTCCAGATCACAAAAAGGAATTTATAGTTCAAGTACTAATTGATAATATATTATATGGACAAGGACAGGGCAAAAATAAAAAATCAGCTGAACAGCAAGCCGCAAAATCCGCTTTAAGAAATCTAAAAAAATAAATCTTCCAATTTTGAATCTATTTGCCAAAAGAAATTGATACTTTAATTATATTTGTTCATTAATTATAATTTATTTTTATTGAGGAAATTTTAATGAATTTTGAGATTACTGACAGATTTGTCAACAGGCACATTGGACCAAATACCGAAGATTTAAACTTAATGCTCAAAGAAATTGGATTTGAGACCAAAGAGCAGTTATTAGAGAAAATAATTCACAAAAGTATTTCACTGAAAAATGAGCTAAATCTTGGTGAAGGAATTAGTGAATATGAATTGATTTCTGAGTTAAAAGCAATTGCTAAAAAGAATAAAATATTTAAAAATTTTATTGGACTCGGATATTATCCAACAATAACACCTGCGGTTATTCAAAGAAATATTTTTGAAAATCCAGGCTGGTACACACAATACACACCATATCAAGCAGAAATATCACAAGGAAGATTAGAGGCCCTTTTAAATTTTCAAACAATGATTTCTGATTTAACAGCTTTACCTCTAACTAATGCATCTTTGCTTGATGAAGCTACTTCCGCTGCCGAAGCTATGTTTATGCTGTTCAATTCAAGGAAAAAAGAAAGAAAAAATGCGAATGTTTTTCTAGTAGCTGATGATTTGTTTCCCCAAACGATTGATGTGCTTAAAACAAGATCAACTCCGGTTGGAATTGAAATTAGGATTTCTTCAGTAAATGACTTTGTTCTAACAGATGATGTGTTTGGTTTAATAGTGCAATATCCAAATTGTGATGGTGAAATTTCTGATTTTTCTAATTTATTTGCTGCAGCAACTGAAAAAAACATATTTAAAGTAGTCGCTGCTGATTTAATGAGTTTGGCACTACTAAAAGCTCCAGGTGAATTTGATGCTGATTGTGCTGTTGGTTCAACCCAAAGATTTGGAGTTCCGATTGGATTTGGTGGTCCACATGCTGCATATTTTGCTACTAAAGAAGAATTTAAACGACAAATGCCTGGTAGAATTATAGGCGTTTCGGTTGATAGAAATAATAATCCAGCGCTACGAATGGCTTTACAAACAAGGGAACAACACATTAAGCGAGAAAAAGCAACAAGCAATATTTGTACTTCGCAAGTCTTGTTAGCAATTATGGCGGGCATGTATGCTGTTTATCATGGTCCAATTGGAATAAAAAATATTGCAACAAGGATAAATAACTTGACCGCATTGTTGGAAGCATTGCTATCAACCTCTGATGTAAAACAAATTAATAATAATTATTTTGATACGCTAAAATTGCAGTTTAATAATGAAGCAATGGTTAAGAAAATAAATAGTTTGACAATTGAAAAGGAAATTAATTTAAGATATATCAACGAATTTACAATTGGAATTTCAATTTCCGAACCTACTTTAATTCAAGATGTTGTTGAAATAGCAAATATTATAAAGTCATCACTCAATGAAAAGCTTGTAAATATTGAGGATTTAAATTCAGTATTGGATTTTAAATCAACATTTGATGCAAAATTTAGAAGAGAATCAGAATATTTACTTCATAAAGTATTTAATTCTTTCCATTCTGAAACAGAATTAATGCGTTATGCTAAAAAACTTGAAAATAAGGATTTATCGCTTACTTCTGCAATGATTCCACTTGGCTCGTGCACTATGAAACTAAATGCAGCAACAGAATTATATCCAGTTTCTTGGAGCGAATTTAACCAACTTCATCCTTTTGCCCCATTAAACCAAGTTGAAGGATATTTAGAATTGTTTGATAAATTTGAAAAACAATTGTGCGAAATTACTGGTTTCGCTGGAGCTTCTATCCAACCAAATTCTGGAGCACAAGGTGAATATGCTGGACTTATGGTTATTAGAGAATATCATAAAAGTCGAGGAGAAGAATTTAGAAATGTTGTATTAATTCCTTCTTCGGCTCATGGGACAAATCCTGCAAGCTCTGTTATGGCTGGTAATAAAGTTGTTATTGTTGCTTGTGATAATTTTGGTAACGTTTCTCTTGATGACTTAAAAGCAAAAGCTCAAGAATACAAAGAAACGCTTTCTTCCTTGATGTTAACCTATCCTTCAACACATGGTGTTTTTGAGCATCAAGTTGTGGAAATGTGCCAAATTATTCACGAAAATGGTGGACAAGTTTATATGGACGGAGCAAATATGAATGCCCAAGTTGGATATACAAATCCAGCAACTATAGGCGCTGATGTTTGTCATTTAAATTTGCATAAAACTTTTGCTATTCCACACGGAGGCGGTGGTCCTGGAGTTGGTCCAATAGTCGTTGCAAATCACTTGGTAGAATTTTTGCCAGGGCATTCGGTAGTTAATATTAATAAGGAAAAATCAATTTCAGCGGTTTCTGCTTCGCCTTGGGGTAGTGCATCAGTAATTCCAATTTCATATGCATATATTAGAATGATGGGAAGCGAAGGACTGAAGAGAGCCACAGCAACGGCAATTATAAATGCTAATTATATAAAGGCTAAATTATCTAAATATTATCCAGTTGTTTATACTGGCGTAAATGGTAATGTTGGTCATGAACTAATATTTGATATGCATCAATTTAAAGCCAATACTGGAATTGAAGTAATTGATATTGCAAAAAGATTAATGGATTATGGTTATCACGCTCCAACTGTTTCATTTCCTGTTCACGGAACTCTTATGGTTGAACCAACTGAAAGCGAATCAAAATATGAATTAGATAAATTTTGTGACGCAATGATTTCTATCAGAAATGAAATATCTTCAATTGAAAATGGAGAAATGGATAAAGTAGATAATCCATTGAAAAATTCACCTCATACGGCAAGTGAAGTCATTAATTCGGATTGGAATCATAAATATTCACGTGAAATAGCTGCATTCCCTTATTCACACAGTAAAGAAAACAAATATTGGCCCACAGTAGCAAGGGTTGATGACGCTTATGGTGATAGAAATTTGGTTTGTAGTTGTTTACCTATAAGTGAATATGAGCAATAAATTTAGAAATAAAATGAAGAAAAAATGAACATAAAAAACATATTGGAAAATTCAAAAACTATTGCGGTTGTTGGTATTTCTAGCAATCCCAATAGAACAAGCAGAATGATTGCAGATTATTTGGATTACGCTGGCTATAAAGTAGTTGGCGTAAATCCTGGTAAACCGCAAGTTGATGGAATGGATGTGTATACGAGTTTAGAAGAAATTCCTTTCGAAATTGATATCGTTAATGTTTTCAGAAAGTCAGAGGATATTCCACAAATAATTCAAAGTGTTTTAAATGTAAAACCCAAAGTACTTTGGTTGCAACTGGGAATTAGAAATGACCAAGCTGTTAAACCCTGTATTGAAAATGGAATAGAAGTTATTCAAGATAAGTGTATTAAAATTGAACACAACCATTATTTATAAATTATGAGAGGTTTTATCTTTTTCCATAGACAAAAATATTTTAAAATAATACTATTATTAATATTTAATTTTAGTTCAATTTTATTTGCACAGGAATTAAACTCGATTTTCGAAAGTTCTTCGAGTTATTTTCAAGTAGACTCCATAAAAATTATTGGAAACGAGCAAACTCAAGAATTTGTAATACTTCGGGAACTTAGTTTTGAAGTAGGTGATACGGTAAATAGTGAAATATTACACTATAACCGAGAACGCATTTTTAGCCTTAGTATTTTTACAAAGGTTGATGTGGTTCTCGAAAAACAAAACGATAAGAATGTTGTATTGATTAAAGTTGAAGAAAGTTGGTACATTTTTCCAGTTCCGTTTGTAAACGTCCGAGAAAGAACCTTTGCACGAGCTTCTTATGGAGTAAGTCTTAAATACAAAAATTTTAGAGGTAGAAATGAAACAATTAGGGCAACAGTCTCATTAGGATACGATCCGTTTTATAGTCTTGAATATGTAAATCCATTAGTGATTCAATCCTATGATATCAGTTTATCGCTTTCCTTTGGCTTAGGAAAGTCTGTAAATAAAAGCGAAATTTTGGAAATTGTAAATGGGAATTCGTTCGAATTTAAAACAATTGTTATAAATTCAATTTGGGGTAAGCGAATAACTGAAGAAAGTAGTTTGTATTTTTCTGTGGGATATTCAAAGACAAAAGCTCCATCAGATAATTTAAATTTACTAATGGCGAGTGGAACTTCTATTGACCACAAAATTACAACTGGTATTTCTTATTTATATGATTCGAGAAATCTAAAACAATATGCAAGTGACGGTGAGTATTTTGGAATAAGTTATTTATACAATGGATTAGGAAATTCACAAAGTCACTATAATGTATTAAATATAGATATTCGTGATTACCAAGAAATTTATGAAAATTTTGTAATGAGAGGTTTTATTTCAGCGCGGCATACATTTGGAGAATATGTTCCAATATATGATTATTCGATGTTTGGATATGATTATTATATTAGAGGAAATAGATTTGAAATAAAGGAAGGAAATAATAGAATACTTACAAATCTTGTAATTTCGTATCCAATTCTGCCTGAGTGGAATTTTGCTTTAGATTTACCAATTTTGCCAAATAGTTTAACTCGTTCAAGAATTTCTATTATGGCTAGTTTATTTGCCGATGCAGGAGCTATATTTAATAATGGCGACAAAATAAAATTTACTGATTTTAGTCATGGATACGGATTTGGGTTAACGGTTCTATTTTTGCCATATTCATCTTTTAGTTTAGAATATGCTTTTAATGAATTTGGAAAAGGAGAAATATTACTTGGAACAGAAGTATCTTTCTGATATTGAACTTTATTATACATCAAAAATTGAAAATAATTTTATAGAATTATTTGATGACGAGTTTAAACATGTTACCAAAGTTATGCGACATACAATTGGTGATATTTTGAACGTAACAGACGGGATTGGAAATTTTTACAAAACTAAAATTTCTATTATAAACAATGACTCTGTAATAGCGAGCATTGTCGAGACCCAAAAATATGAGAACAGATTTAGCAATATTTATTTCTGTTTCCCACGCTTAAAAAGTGTTGACCGATTTGAATTTGAAATTGAAAAATTAGTAGAACTTGGAATAACAAATTTTATTATTTTCCATTCCGAAAGAACAATTCCAAAGGGCGAAAAATTGGAAAGATGGAATAAAATTGCTCTATCTGCAATGAAGCAATCTCTTCGTACCTATTTCCCAAAATTTGAATACTTAAAATCAATAGAACAAATAAATAAATTTGACGGAAAAAAAATTGTGCTTGACCAAAATGGAGAAACTAGTTTAATCAATTACGTGCGAGATATTAAAGAACAATCTACGAATAAAAATATTTATTTTGTATTTGGACCAGAGGGTGGTTTGTCAAAAAATGAAATAAGCCAAATCACAAACTGTCAAACATTAACTTTAACTCCTAATAGGCTGCGTGCCGAAACTGCTGTTATTGCAACCGCTACAATTGTGGCATTAATCTAAATACGTTATATGAGCTGAATAATTCTTTTAACTAATTTCTCAAACTTTTCTTTTACTAATTCGGCAGTATCCATTACTTCTTGGTGATTTAATTTGTTAGGAGAAATACCAGCTGCATAATTAGTAATGCAAGAAATTGCACCAACTTCCATTCCAAGTAATGATGCATAGATTGCCTCGTGAACTGTTGACATACCAACGGCATCTCCACCTAATTTTTGTGTCATTCTAATTTCGGCAGGAGTTTCATAACTTGGACCTTGGCTATACCAATAAACACCTTCTTTCAAGTAGATATCTTCTTTTACAGCAGCAGTTCTAATTACATTATTTATTCTATTTGAAGGAAAATCAATAAAATTATTCTTTTCTTGCTTTGATGCATTACCAAGTAATTCAGTTAGTTGTTTTTTTATATTGAATGAAATCATTGATGTGATAAGCATTAAATCAGCAGGATTCAAATGATTTAATCCACCAGCAGCATTTGTAAGGATTATTTTACTAACCCCAAATTTATGGGCAATAAAAACAGGAAGAACGCAGTCAGAAATATTGTAACCTTCATAAGGGTGAATTCTACCTTGATAAATTAAAAGTTTTTTACTGTGTAATTCTGCAAAATGAATGAATCCTTTGTGTCCTTCCACAGTTGATCTGGGATAGTTTTCTATTTCACTTGTTGGAATTGTTTTAACAATTTTGGTTTGTTCGGCAAATTCTCCAAGGCCACTTCCAAGTATTAACCCAATTTCTGGTTCAAATGGAATCGTTGATTTTAGATTATTAATTAGTTCTTCATATTTTAAATTTAAATCTATCATTATGCACCTAAAAAAGAATACCAGCCAAAGTAGCTGTCATTAAAGTTGATAAAGCACCACCAGCCAAAGCCTTTAACCCAAGTTTAGCAAAATCAGATTTCCGATTTGGGGCAAGTGGTGATAGACCTCCAATCTGTATTGCAATTGAACTAAAGTTAGCAAACCCACAAAGAGCATATGTTGCCATTAAAATTGTTTTTTCATTAATCAGTTCTTTTGAGGCAATAAGGGAACTCATATCAAAATATGCAACAAATTCATTTAGAACAATTTTTGTTCCAAAGAGAGAGCCAAATTGCATGGCATTTTCCCAAGGCACGCCAATACCATAAGCTAGAAATTGAAAAATAAATCCTAAAATAAACTGTAGATTTAGTGGATTTCCATATTGAGAAATAAGAAATGAATTGATTCCTGTAATATAACCAAAGCTTTCTAAAAGATAATTTGAAAGAGCGATTAAAGCAATAAACGCCAATAGCATAGCGGCTACATTTAGTGCAAGTTGTAAACCTTCACCAGCTCCAGTAGCAGCAGCTTCAATAACGTTTGAGGAGCTTTTTTCAATAGAGACTTTTACGCTCCCTTTCGTTTCTGGAATTTCTGTTTCGGGATAAATAATTTTGGAAATTACTAACCCAGCAGGAGCAGCCATAACACTAGCTCCGAGTAGGTGAGTTGCAAACATTAGCTGAGCTTCACCAAGAGACAAACCCATTACTTCTGAAAAAGTTGTGCTTAATATTTGAATATAGGCAGCCATAACTCCACCAGCAACAGTTGCCATTCCTCCAACCATTATTGTTAGAATTTCGCTATTTGTCATATTTTTAATATATGGTTTAATCATTAATGGAGCTTCGGTTTGCCCAACAAAAATATTTGCAGTAGCAGATAAAGATTCGGCACCGCTTGTTCCAAGTAACTTAGCCATAACCCAAGCCATTACTTGAACAATGCGTTGCATAATTCCAAGATGATAAAGAATAGCCATCAGCGAAGCAAAAAATATAATTGTTGGAAGTACTTGAAAGGCAAAAAACATTCCTAAACTATTTTCGGTTCCAGGACTAATTGCCAAATTTCCAAAAACAAATTTTGCGCCTTCAGTAGTAAAATTAAGGATAATCACAAAAAAGCTACTAACCCAAGAAAAGAAAAGTTTGGGCCATCCAAGTGGAGAAAAATATTGCGAAAAATACTCTCCTTTTATGATAAGAAGAGCAAATATAAATTGTAAACTAAGTCCAGTGATAACCAGACGCCAATTTATATGCTTTTTATTATTAGAAAATAAAAATGCTATTCCTACTAAAAGTAAAATTCCAAAAATTCCTCTGAGAATTGATATCATGTCCATAGTATTTCCATTTTAAGGTATATAATGATGTTTGCGACAGCGAGCTTCATATTTGTCGGTAGCACCAACATCAACTTGCTCTTTTGAATCGGAAATGCGCTGAGTCATTGTTGCAGGACTTCCACAAACTACGCAAATAGCTTTTGGCTTTGTTACATATTCTGCAATAGCTAGTAATGTTGGCATTGCTCCAAAAGGAGTTCCTCTAAAATCCATATCAAGCCCAGCAATTATAACTCGTTTTCCCATTTCGGCTAATTTTATAGATACTTTAACAATATTGTTGTCAAAAAACTGAGCTTCATCAATTCCAACAATATCTGCATCAGAAATCTGTTCAAGAATATCTTCGGAGTTATCAACCATAATGGATGGGAAAGCTTGTTCACTGTGAGAAACAATTTCGGTATTTGAATAACGATTATCTATTATTGGCTTAAATACTATAACGTTAAGCTTAGCAAATTTTGCTCTACGCAATCTTCTGATTAATTCTTCAGTTTTACCACTGAACATACAGCCAGAAATTACTTCAATCCATCCCGCATTGTGTGGAACAGGGTGTGGTACGAAATCAACCATAAAAATGTTACCTTTTAATTAAATTGAATAGCAATAAAGAATGAAAACCATTTTTATGCATTTAAATTTTTATCTCCAAAAGAAAAGGGAAGCAGTTCTTTTAACAGAAAAGATTTAACATCTCCGTTTCCATTAGTTATTAATACTTCTAAATCCTCTCCGCATAGTTCAAGTAAAACTTGGCGACAAGAACCACATGGTGGAATATAATCTTTACTATCAGAGGTTATTGCTATGGCTGAAAAATCTTTTGCTCCTGCAATTTTTGCAGTAAAAACAGCAGTTCTTTCTGCACACATTGTAACCCCATAAGCAGCATTTTCTACATTAGCGCCTTGAAAGATATTTCCCTCTTTTGTCAATAATGCTGCTCCAACTCTAAATTTTGAATAAGGAGAATATGATTTCCCCTTAGCATCTAATGCAAATTTAATAAGTTCATCTCTGTTCATAATCATTCCCATCTATTTGAAAAATTTAATCCTCTTATAAAAAAGTATATTAAATTTATTTCATAATTTATCTGTAAAAATAAAAACAAAATTGGACTAATTTTATAACCAAAGTTATTTTGAAAATTATTTAACACAAAAATATCTATTATTATTTTAATAAAGAAAGGTAAGATAAATAAAGTCCCAAATGGAAATGCAAAAACGGAAAGTAGGGAAAGTAAATTAAATAAGTGCCAAATAGCTAATATAACTTTACTTTTTAAAGAATAATGAATAGAAGTTGATGTATGTCGTGATTTCTGATTTACATATTCCGAAAAAATATTTTTTGAATTGCTATATACAAATGAATCCGGGTTGGTTATCATTCCAATTTTAAGATTATTTTTGATTGCTTCCTGCAATAATAAATCGTCATCACCACTAAGAGTAGTAGTTGTGTTTTTGAAGCCGCCAACTTTGTTGAAACTACTTTTGGAAAAACCAAAACTACGTGCTGAAGCGGAGTAAGGAAATCCTAACTTTGCAAACGAAAATACAATTATATGTGCTTTAAGATTTTCGAAACGAGTAATTAAGTTAGTGACCGAATTAGTTTTAGTATATGGTGCAATTCCGAATAAAAAATCGTAATTGTTTTCAAATTCATTTGCAAAGGAATTTATCCAATTATTTTCAGGCAGGCAGTCAGCGTCGGTTATGAGAATATAAGGGTATTTTGCATGTTTAATCCCTATATCAATGGCTCCTTTTTTAGCTTCGTAAAATTTGTTTTCAGCCCTAATCACTTTAAAATTACTAAATTCTGCACAAAGTGTATTTGCTTTTGAGTTAGTGCCATCAACAGAATTATCATCAACTATAATAACTTCGTAATTTTCTTTGGAATAATTCTGTTCTACTAATGCTTGAATTACACTTTGTATATTCTTTTCTTCGTTTTTGGCAGCGATAATTACAGATATTTTAGTGCTACATTCAATATTTTTCTTAAATTTAAATAGTCTGTTTAAAGCAGAGTAAATTAGTAGATTAAAGATTAGAAGTAAAAACGTAATTCCAAGTAATATATATATAAGTGTAATAGTCAAATTTCCTCTTCAATTATTCGTTTTTTGCATTAGTTCTTGGTCTTCTAGTTTCAAATCAAGCAATTTCACAATAAGTGCTAGAAGTATGCTTAACTTAATAACCTTTATTGTTTATAGAAAAACGGGATTCAGTAATTGTTGATTTCTGAATTCCCGTTTCTGGTTAATTTTTTAAGTATGCTTTTTTGCCACTATCTTTGTAAAGCTTTGGGCTTCCCTAAAATTTCATTCATAATTATAAATTTCTTTATTGAAGATGAATTCTTTAGAGATTCCTTTATTTCCAGTGCTTTTTTACTTTCCCGTTTATCTTTAGTGGATTTTATAATACTGTTATATGATTTTGATGAATTTTCATTTTCCAATTTTGTCGATTTTTGTCGAGTTGTTGGTTCAACAAATTCCTTTTGATAAGGCATGCTTGATTCAATAACTTGTGGATCGAATGAATTTTGCATCGCATTATCGTAATAATCATCAACTTCAGAATATGTATTCGTTTTTTTTGCTTTTTCAATCTCTACATTGATAGAATTGAAAAATTCATCAAAAGGATTATTTACTTTCCTGTGTTGTATATTCTCAACTTTACTCCCTTGAACAGCTTTTGTCTTAGTATTTTCAACAGTTGGTTTCTTCTTCTTAAATATAGAGGACAAAAAACTAATTACAAAAAATATAACAACAAGATAATCTACAATATTGTCCATTGTTTACTCTGGTTTGTCCTTTTTATCAGAATCTGGTTTTGCAATAGAATTTCTCATTTCAGTGTCTGATTGAATATTTTTCAAATTGTAATAATCCATCACGCCAAGATTTCCGTTTCTAAAAGCTTCTGCCATTGCAAGCGGAATTTGAGCTTCGGCTTCAACAACTTTTGCTCTCATTTTTGCTACTTCAGCATTCATTTCTTGCTCAAGTGCAACTGCAGCTGCACGTCTTTCTTCTGCTTTTGCACGAGCTACTTTTAAGTCAGCTTCAGCTTGATCTGTTTGTAGAATTGCACCAATATTTGTACCTACATCAACATCAGCAATATCAATAGATAAAATCTCAAAGGCAGTTCCAGAATCTAAACCTTTTGCCAAAACTACTTTGGAAATATTATCAGGATTTTCTAAAACATCTTTATGTGATTTACTTGAGCCAATTGTTGAAACAATTCCTTCACCAACACGTGCCAAAATTGTTGATTCATTTGCACCACCAACAAGCCTTTCGAGATTTGCTCGTACAGTAATTCTTGCAATTGCTTTCAACTGAATTCCATCTTTGGCTACAGCAGATACCATTGGAGTTTCAATTACTTTTGGAAGAACCGACATTTGAACGGCTTCTAAAACATTACGACCAGCTAAATCTATTGCCGCAGCTTTTTCAAATGAAAGTTCAAGATTAGCTTTGCTTGCAGATATTAAAGCATTTACAACGTTTACAACATTTCCACCGGCTAGAAAATGTGCTTCCAACATTGAAGTATCCAACTCAATTCCAGCTTTTGCTGCCGAAATTTGACTTCGTACAATTGTCATTGGTGAAACTTTTCTAAGTCTCATTCCAACAAGGTCCTTAAAAATTTTGAGTTTAACCCCTGAAAAATAAGCTGTTATATATAGTCCAATTGGTACAAAATATGTGAACATGAAAAGAAAAAATATTGCACCAAAAATAATTACAACAGATAAACCAGTAACTGCTTCCATTATTACTCCTAATATTTAATTAAAACTAAACTTAATTTATGAATAAAGAGTTATTATTACAAGCTAAAGATACACACAATTTCCGGATTCAATTATGATATATTTGTCTTCAATTAATTCAGAAAACAATTGATATTTTGTGCCAAAAAGTTACACCAAAATTGAGTATAATTTTACAATTGCAAGAAAATGATTTAAATTGGAATTATGAAAACAATATTTCACTTAGATTTAGATACTTTTTTTGTTTCCGTTGAAAGGATTATAAATCCAGAATTAATTGGAAAGCCAGTTATTGTGGGTGCAAATCCAAAATATGGAAGAGGAGTCGTTGCAGCTTGCTCATACGAAGCACGAGAATATGGAGTTCATTCTGCAATGCCAATTAAAAAAGCGTATAAACTATGTCCAAATGGAATTTATGTAAATGGTTCTATGCGAGAATATTCGAGATTTTCTAATGAAGTTAAATCGTTACTTGAAAAGTATACTCCAATAGTTCAACAAGCATCAATTGATGAATTTTATTTGGATTTTACAGGTACTAAGAAAATTTACGGTTCAATATTTGACGTTGCAAAAAAAATACAAAATGAAATTGAAAATAAGTTGCATCTTCCGTGTTCAATTGGAATTGGTACAAATAAGACAATTGCAAAAATATGTTCAGATTATGCTAAACCAAAAGGTGTTACATATATTTTTGCTGGTATGGAAAAAGCATTTTTAGCTCCTTTGCCTGTGCAAGTAATTCCGGGTGTTGGAAAAGTTATGTTAGAGTCACTTAACTCAAAAGGTTTTATCACAATTGAAGATATTACAAAAATTTCGGAGGAGTATTTTAGTTTAACTTATGGAAAAGCTGGAATATCACTTTGGAATAAAGCTAATGGAAGAGGAAGTACAAATCTTGATGTTAACCGAGAGAGATTAAGTATTTCTAAAGAAAGAACTTATGGAAAAGACGAATTAGATGTTGAAGTGATTGAAAACACTCTTTTTAATCTAACTGGAAAAGTATGTCAGAGTTTACGAGATAAAAATTGGGAAACAACCACTATAAGTATAAAATTACGATATTCTGATTTTGTGACTTTAACTCGCTCTAAAACAATTAAAGCAACAAATGACGATAAAATTATATTCGAAACGGCTTTAAAATTGTTTAAGAATGCAAATACTAGAAGAGTAGCGGTACGTTTGATAGGAATTCATTTAACAAATTTTAGCGAATTTTGTGAACAGGAGAGTCTTTTTGACGAAGAAATTAAAAACAGAAAAGGAATGTTGGAAGCTGTTACTTCAATTAGGGATAAGTATGGCTTTGATTTAATAAAATTTGGAAATATTGGGGTGCAAAAATAATAGATTAATAACTTTGGAATTGTGGAAAAAATTTCAGAAATTAGAAATATCTTATTTTTTATAATATATATATGAACTTTATGTATAAAAATGCAATAAAAAATGTATTTCATCAGAATGTAAATCCACTTCTTACGGATTATTAACCTATTATTAACTAAAATATAATATTAATTAAAAAAATGGAGTAATATATGTGCGGTATAGTAGGTTATATTGGAAATAAGAATTCAATTCCTATTCTTATTGAAGGATTAAAGAGACTTGAATACAGAGGATATGATTCTGCAGGGATTGGAATTATATCAAACGAAAAAAGAGAAACTCGATCAATTAAAAGTCTTGGTAAAGTTTCAAAACTTGAGGATAAAGTTGAACATCTGAATATAGAATTATCTTCTTTAGGAATTGCACACACGCGATGGGCAACTCACGGTGAGCCAAGTGAAATAAACGCACATCCGCATTTTAACTCCGATGAAACACTTTATGTTGTTCATAATGGAATAATAGAAAACTATTCGGAAATTAAGGCTAAGCTTATTAGAGATGGTTATGGTTTTATTTCTCAAACAGACACAGAAGTTTTGGTTCATCTTATTGATAGCTTTATGAAAAAAGGTAAATCTTTACTAAAATCTGTTCAATTAGGGTTGAGTGAAGTAAGAGGAACCTATGGAATTTGTGTTATTTCCAAAAATGAGCCAGATAAAATTATAGTAGCACGTAAAGGCTCTCCGCTTGTTATAGGAATTGGCGATGGTGAACATTATATCGCATCCGATGTAAATGCGTTGGTTGGACACACTAGCCATTGTGTTTATCTTGAGGATGGCGAAATTGTTGAGGTAAAAAAAGATAAGTTTACAGCAAGTTCAATTGATAACGAAGATATTTTAAAAGAAGTTCATGAAATTAGTGTTGAACTTAATGAAATAAGTAAAGGCGACTATCCGCATTATATGCTAAAAGAAATATTTGAGCAGGTAAATTCTGTTCACGATTCTTTTAGAGGTAGAATTTTAATGGATGAAGGCACGGCAAAACTTGGCGGAATTGAGAGAATTACTGCCCAAATAGCAAACTCTAAACGGATTTTACTTTCTGCTTGTGGAACTTCGTGGCATGCTGGTTTAGTTGGCGAATATATGCTTGAGCAGTTTGCGGGAATTCCAGTTGAAGTGGATTACGCTTCTGAGTTTCGCTATAGAAATCCAATTGTAACCAAAGATGATGCAATGTTTTTTATTTCCCAGAGTGGTGAAACAGCAGATACTCTTGCAGCAATGAAAGAGGCCCGAAGAAGAGATGCTCTTATTCTTGGAATTTGTAATGTTGTTGGAAGTTCAATTGCTCGCGAAAGCGATGCTGGCGTTTATGTTCACGCTGGTCCTGAAATTGGCGTCGCTTCAACAAAAGCATTTACATCGCAATTGGTTGTTTTTGCATTAATTTCTGTTTTAATTGGACGAAAAAGACATCTTAGCCTAATTGATGGACAAAATATACTTCGTGAATTAGAGTCACTTCCAAAAAAGATAGAACAAATATTAAAATTAAATAACCAAATTGAAGCAATTGCCGAAAAATTTGTAAACGCTAAAAACTTCCTCTATCTTGGAAGAGGATATAATTTCCCCGTTGCTTTGGAAGGTGCTTTAAAAATGAAAGAAATTTCTTACATTCACGCCGAAGGATATCCAGCAGCTGAAATGAAACACGGACCAATTGCGTTAATTGATGAAAATATGCCAGTAGTTTTTATAGCTCCAAAAGATTCTGTTTACGATAAAGTTATTACCAATATTGAAGAAGTTAAAGCTCGTAAGGGAATCATCATTGCAATTGCAAGCGAAAATGATAATGAAATTGATAAATTAGTTGACTACTCAATTAAAATCCCAGATACAATCAGAATGTTGATGCCAATTCTTACAGTAATTCCTTTACAATTATTGGCATATCACGTTGCGGTTAAAAAAGGATTAAATGTTGATCAGCCAAGAAATCTAGCAAAAAGTGTAACTGTAGAATAATCAAACATAGGAGTACGATTATGTCACGCAAAAATGTTCTAATTATGGGTGCCGCTGGGCGCGATTTTCACAATTTTAACGTCTATTTTAGAGATAAAGAGGAGTATAATGTTGTAGCATTTACTGCAACACAAATTCCGAATATAGATGGAAGGATGTATCCAACCGAATTGGCTGGCAAGCTTTATCCAGAAGGTATTAAGATTTATGATGAATCTGAATTAACAAATTTAATCAAAAAATTAAATGTTCACGAAGTTGTATTCGCATACTCGGATGTTCCATTTAATTATGTTATGACAAAAGCATCTATTGTTAATGCAGCTGGAATTTCGTTTAGATTGCTCGGTGGTGAAGAAACAATGATAAAATCAACAAAACCAGTAATAGCAGTTGTGGCAGTTAGAACTGGATGTGGAAAATCACAAACTTCTCGTAAAATTGTTGAATTACTAAGAGCTGCTGGTAAAAAAGTTGTTTCAATACGCCACCCAATGCCTTATGGTGATTTGGTGAAACAAAAAGTGCAACGCTTTGCTACTTTAGAAGATCTTAAATTTCATGAATGTACAATTGAAGAAATTGAGGAATATGAACCACATATTGCTATGGGTGGAATAATTTACGCTGGCGTTGATTACGAAGCAATTATTAGAGAAGCAGAAAAAGAAGCCGATATAATCCTTTGGGATGGCGGAAATAATGATATGTCTTTCTATAAAGCTGATTTAACCTTTACAGTTGTTGATCCTCACAGACCAGGACACGAAATGATTTATTATCCAGGAAATACTTCGCTAAGAATGGCAGATGCGGTGGTGATAAATAAAATGGAATCAGCTGATGGAGCTGATATACTTACTGTGATGAAGAATGTAAGAAGCGTAAATCCAAAAGCAATAATTATTGAAGGAGCTTCTCCACTTACGGTTGAACATCCAGAACTTGTTACAGGTAAAAGGGTTCTTGTAGTTGAAGATGGTCCAACTTTAACACATGGAGAAATGAAATATGGTGCTGGAACCGTTGCTGCTCAAAAACTAAATGCTGCAGAAATTGTTGACCCACGTCCATATACAGTAAAATCAATAACTGCTACTTATGAAAAATATCCAAATATTGGAATTCTTTTGCCAGCAATGGGTTATGGTGATGAACAGATGAAAGATCTAGAAGAAACTATTAACAAAGTTGAATGTGATTCAGTTGTTATTGGAACACCAATTGATCTTGGAAGAATTCTAAAAATAAACAAACCTTCAACTCGTGTAAAATATGATTTACAAGAGATTGGCGCTATAACAATTGAAAGTATTTTAAAACAAAATGGTATTCTATAGAGATTGTTAAACCGTAATTTTATAACCCAAAATTACGGTTTTGAATTTTAAATAACTAAAAAATGGCTAAGTATATGGAAAAAATTGCGGTTGTAGCATTGGGTGGAAATGCCCTTTTGCGAGCTTCCGAAACTGGAACTATTGAACAACAAGAGAAAAATGCATACGAAACACTTGCAAAAATTCTTGAACTAATCAGAAATGGATATAATGTTGTTATTACGCACGGAAATGGACCGCAAGTTGGTAACATTATGTTACGAAACGAAGCTGGATTTGAAAAGTATAAAATTCCTAAAATGCCTTTAGATATTTGTGTGGCTGATTCTCAAGGCGGAATTGGTTATATGCTCGAGCGACAAATGAGAAACGTTCTGAATGATTTTAAAATTGATAAAAATGTTGTTTCGCTAATTACACAAGTTCTTGTTGATATTAACGATCCAGCTTTCAAGAATCCAACAAAACCAGTTGGTTCATTTTATATTAAAGAAGAAGCAGATTTATTGGCAAAAGCGAATAATTGGGAATTTAAGGAAGATTCTGCAAAACGTGGTTGGCGAAGAATTGTTGCTTCTCCTGAACCAAAAGATATAATGAATAAGCAAATAATTCATGAGTTAGTAAATAATGGTCATATTGTAATAGCTGTTGGTGGTGGTGGAGTTCCAATTTATCGTCACGAAAACAACTATCTTGAAGCAATTGAAGCTGTTATTGATAAGGACCGAGCTTCATCTTTGTTAGCACAACAAATTAATGCTGAAACACTTTTTATAATTACAGATGTTCCTAAGGTTTATATTAATTATGGAAAAGAAAACCAAGAGGAATTAGATGTAATTTCAGTCTCTGATGCAGAAAAATATTTGCTGGAAGATCAATTTGGTGCTGGAAGTATGAAGCCTAAAATTTTAGCTGCAATCAATTTCATCAAAAATGGAGGAAAGAGAGCAGTTATTACTTCCGAAGAAGAAATAGGGAAAGAAAATGGTGGAACACAAATTATATCATAAATAAAAAAAATATTTTGCAATTTAAAAAAAATTATCTATTTTTCGCTTCTTAATTTTTGCGGGCGGATAGCTCAGTCGGTAGAGCAATGGACTGAAAATCCATGTGTCGGCGGTTCAATTCCGTCTCCGCCCACAAATTTTAGCCGTGTTACCGACACGGCTTTTTTATTTTAAAGAAGAAAATAGCAAAACGAGGTCAAAAACGAATAATTTACACAAACTCGTTTTCAATATCTCTATAAAATAAACCACAATGGATTTTTAAGTCTTAAAGTTGTTCGCCTTTTAGTGCGTCAAAATTTGAAATTTCGCACCGTTTTTCACTTCTAAAACAAACTCAAATTTAACAAATGAAAAAAATGTTAAAAAGTGTTATCATTTTATACCAAAATGGAATTCTTTTCAGCAAAATTTAACTAAGACTAATTATCCCATTTGGTTAAATTCAACTTGAAGATAACAATATAACTTGTTATCTTGCGTCATTATTAACAAAGAAATTTCATTTTGAAAAATATAATTAAAGTTTCGCTTGCATTACTCCTTTTTGTTCTTTCATGCAAAACAGCAGACTCAAACGTGGTTGAAAATGGAAGTAAAATCTCACCAATTGTTGTTGAAGAATTGGCAAAAGCTAAATTTGGGGATAATTTTAATCTAATTTTTAATTCAAAAAAGGATTATGTGTTATGTACAAGTTCACCCAAAGCAGAGATTCCAAATAGCGGTGAAATTAGTTATTTTATATTCGACATTTTAGGAAATATGCTAGTTGAAGAAAAAATAATTAGAAATGGTTCAATTTCTTGGATTTCCGACTATGAAATAAAGGTTACTGAAATTCCTGGAATGATAAGAAAGAATGAAAATGGAGAAATGGGATACATATTAAATCTAAAAAATAATTCAAAAACAAAACTAAATGGAGGAGTTAATTGATTACTCACAAAATTAAAATATCTGTTCCGGTAATAATATTTGCTTTAGCTACATTGTTTATAGCAAATAATCAAATTTCCGGAAATGACACTGACACAAAAAAGTCAGGCAAACAAAGTTTTTTGAAAATGCAAAAAACAGATGGAAAAGCAGTTTCCAAAGAAAATTGGTCGCAAAAAAAACTTAAAGTTAAAGGTGTGTTAAAATCTGATTCACCAGATAAGTTTGATGAAATTCAAAAAAGAATTAGAACTGCTCCTGGTAAAAAAGAACCAGAATATGAAAGAAATTATCGCTTTATTGAATTGAAAAAAGCAAAAGATCAACTAAAACGACAAAAGAACTCATCAAACCAAATAATGGAAACATTAAATTGGGTTGAAAGAGGTCCTGCAAATGTTGGTGGTAGAACTAGAGCAATTGTTGTTGACCCTAGCGATGCAACCCATAAAACTTGGTTTGCTGGTTCAGTTGGTGGCGGCGTTTGGAAAACTACTGATGCTGGAGCAACTTGGGTTCCTTTAACAGATAATATGCCTAATTTGGCAGTTACTTGTTTGGAAATTTCTAAATCAAACAATAATGTTTTATACGCTGGAACTGGTGAAGGCTTTAATAATGCCGATGCAATACAAGGAGATGGTATTCTTAAGTCAACAGATAAAGGAGCAACATGGAGTCAATTAGCTTCAACTACATTAAATTCAGATTTTTCTTATGTAAATAGATTAGCTGTTGATCCAAATAATGAAAATATTGTTGTTGCAGCTACAAATACTGGAATATTTAAAACCACAAATGGTGGAACGAACTGGAGCAAGGTTTACACAGGAACAGTTCAGGATTTAAGAGCAAATCCAAGTAATTTTAATACTCTTTTTGCCCCAACTTCTCAAGGAGTTATGCGCTCATTTAATGCTGGTGCAACATGGGTGCTTCCTGAAAAGGCAAAATTTGGTGGTGGAAGAATTGAAATAGCTGCTGCTTTGAGTGATACAAATAGGCTTTACGCATCTGTTAATTCTGTGCCAAATAAAATATATTCTACTTTTGATGGTGGAACAACTTGGGTAGAAGTACTTGAAAAAAGCGGAGCCGATATTGCATGGCTTGGTGAACAAGGATGGTACGATAATACAATTGGTGTTAATCCGTTTAATGAAAACATTGTTTATTTTGCTGGAATTGATTTATGGCAAGCAAATATAGAAACAGATTCTATATTTGGAATATCTAACATTGTAGATACTTACCTCGACACAATTTTTTCATATACGCCTACAGCATTGCCTGAAAGAGATGGTGGTTTAGGAACTGGTGATGATTTTTGGGGCGAAAGTTTGATGATTAATACCGAATTACCAAATATTGAGATACAGTTTGGTCCTGGAAAATCACAAAAAGCCCACTTATTCTCAAATAGTACTTATCTTTATAAAAATTATGTAGATGTTCCATTCGAAGTTTGGGATACAAAGAATAACAAGCAATTAATGTGTTCCTTTTCTGATGTTTATGTAAATAATGCATTTAATTTGGGTGCTACTCGTGGCGATGTTATTTTTGTAAATAATGTTGATTATGATGCAGTTAATCCTTCAAGTGATATTGCTAAAACTTATGGACTTAAACATGAAAATGCATACGTTGTTGCTCTAAGAATGGCTGTTGGTAAAACTTGGAATGCCGATAATTTACCTGACGTTAAATTAAGTATTGAAGTTGGAAAATTACCTGCACTCTCAAGAACTACTGTTGCTATCACGGATGGTTATGGTCAATACCCAACAAATACTTACACCCACGTTGATCATCATAATATTACAGTGTTTCCTACAAATAATACCACAAAGGAATTTATTTTATTAAATGGAAATGATGGTGGTATTGCGGTTTCTTATGATGCTGGTGCTTCTTTTGATGAAGTTGGGCTTAATGGTTACAATACTTCACAATTTTATGGTGCAGATAAAAAACCTGGTATGAGTGAATATTTTGGTGGAATGCAAGATAATGGAACTTGGGAATCAGCTAATGATGTGGATGCCGATAAAACCACCAAATACACATATCGAATTGGTGGCGATGGTTTTGAGGTTTCTTGTCATTATGGTGATAGCCAAAAAATGATTGGTGGTTCACAATATAATAGATTTTACAAAACAGAAAATGGTTGGCAATCATACGGTGCGGCTAGTGTTGGTTTTAATGGTTGGGGCAATAGCGCTGT
>Ga0209016_1001232_pt1 | contig 21617 bp, 17 predicted proteins | sample EPASupsiteSAE305_FD_187265 | JGI IMG/M metagenome (GOLD analysis project Ga0209016, IMG submission 187265) | Bioremediated contaminated groundwater microbial communities from EPA Superfund site, New Mexico - SAE3-05 (SPAdes) (version 2) | ecosystem: Environmental > Aquatic > Deep subsurface >...
ATGCTCTACCATTGAGCTATCGCGGAATAAACAATCAAAATTTCAAGCGACATATTCGAACTTGCATCCCGATTCTATCGGGATAACAGCCGAATGCTCTACCATTGAGCTATCGCGGAATAACAATCAAAATTTGAATACCAAAAATAGCATTAACAGTGAGTTTTGTCAAGTATATTTTTAAAATAATCAAAAAAACCTTATCAATATTTTCTAACTTATGAGAAAATAATCTTATTTGTTGAAAGGGAATAAATCATAATATACTCTAAACAACTTTGTAACTAAATAATTGATTAAAAAGATTTCGGCACGTATTTTGTCAACATAATTTGAATAATAAATTGGAATTACAATGAATTTAAAAAACATTGAACATATCGGAATAGCAGTTAATAGCATTGAAGAATCGCTCAAATATTATGAAGGCGTTTTAGGATTAAAATGTTACGCAATTGAAGAAGTTGTTGACCAAAAGGTAAAAACTGCATTTTTGAAGATTGGCGAAACAAAAATTGAATTATTGGAAGCAACGAGTGAAGCAAGTCCAATAGCTAAATTTATTGAAAAACGGGGACAAGGAGTTCATCACATAGCTTTTGCAGTAAATGGAATTGAACAAGCTCTATTAGAAACGAAAGAGCAGAATATTCAATTAATAGATGAAAATCCTCGCAAAGGTGCCGAAGGTTTGGAAATAGCTTTTCTTCATCCAAAATCAACTGGTGGAGTTTTAACAGAATTTTGTGAAAAAAAATAATTAAAAATTGAATGTAACCACAAAATCTACATTCATTTAAAAGGAGTTATAATGGGAATGCAAGAAAAAATTGATGAATTGCTTAAAAAGCGTCAAGAAGCCAAATTAGGTGGTGGCGAAAAGCGCATTGATGCACAGCATGGAAAAGGCAAAATGACCGCTCGCGAACGTATTGATTTATTATTAGACGAGGGTAGTTTTGAAGAATTTGATATGTTTGTTTCGCATAGAACAATAGGATTTGGACTTGAGAAGCAACAGTATCTTTCCGATGGAGTTGTTACTGGGTATGGAACCATTGATGGAAGATTAGTTTATGTGTTTTCGCAAGATTTTACGGTTTTTGGTGGCTCGTTATCCGAAATGTTTGCCAAAAAAATTGTTAAGGTAATGGAAAAAGCGTTAAAAGTTGGTGCTCCAATTATTGGAATTAATGATAGTGGTGGTGCAAGAATTCAAGAAGGTGTAAAAAGTTTAGGTGGTTATGCCGATATTTTTCAACAAAATATTATGGCTTCTGGAGTGGTTCCACAAATATCAGCGGTTTTTGGTCCTTGCGCTGGTGGAGCTGTTTACTCTCCCGCTTTAACCGATTTTACAGTTATGTCAAAAGGAACAAGTTATATGTTTGTAACTGGTCCTAAAGTTGTAAAAACAGTAACTGGCGAAACTGTTACTACCGAAGAACTTGGCGGGGCACAAGTGCATGCAACAAAATCTGGAGTTACTCACTTTGTTTCTGAAGATGAAACAGAAGGAATTTTGTTAATTAGGAAATTGCTTAGTTATCTTCCACAAAATAATATGGAAGACCCACCACAAAAAGTTTGCAACGACCCAATTGATAGATTAGAAGACGCATTAAACAGCATTATTCCAGAAAGCGCTAACAAACCTTACGATGTTAAAGACGTAATATTTTCAATTGTGGATAATGGTGAATTTTTGGAAGTTCAAAGACAATATGCACCAAATATTGTTGTCGGATTTGCAACATTTAATGGAACATCTGTTGGAATAGTTGCAAATCAACCAAACTATCTTGCGGGCGTTTTGGATATAAACGCTTCACGAAAAGCTGCAAGATTTGTACGTTTTTGCGATGCATTTAACATTCCAATTGTAACACTTGTAGATGTTCCTGGATTTTTGCCTGGAACTACTCAAGAATATGGTGGAATTATAATTCACGGTGCAAAATTACTATTTGCTTATGGTGAAGCAACCGTTCCAAAAATAACAATTATTCTTCGCAAAGCTTATGGTGGTGCTTACGATGTTATGAGTTCAAAACATTTACGTGGAGATATAAATTACTCGTGGCCTGGAGCCGAAATTGCAGTTATGGGAGCAAAAGGTGCAATCGAAGTTCTTTATTCTAAAGAATTAGACGAGTTTACTAATCCCGAAGATAAAGCTAAATTTAGTGCAGAAAAGGAAGAAGAATACAAAAGCAAATTTGCAAATCCTTATGTTGCTGCAAAATATGGTTATATTGATGATGTTATTGAACCAAGAAATACTCGATTTAGAGTAATTAGAGCATTGCAAATGTTATCTACAAAAAAAGATAGTAATCCACCAAAGAAGCATTCAAATCTTCCATTATAAAAAGGAGTAGTTATGTTTGATAATGTAAGTTTTTCTAATGTTTGGAATAGTAACGGAATTTTTATTTCAGTTGTTGGATACTTAATAGTGTTTGTGGCACTTCTGTTTTTAACAATTATTATAACAAATTTTCAAAAGGTTTTATTAGCCAAGCAAAGAAAAAAATTAAAATCTGTTGGTCATAGAGCAGCAAATGCAGAAAATTTAGAGATTTCTGGTGACGTTAGTGCGGCAATTTCGGTTGCACTTTATCTGCATTTCCAAGAAAACCATGACGTTGAAAATACAGTTTTAACAATAAAAAGAGTTCAAAAAGTATATTCTCCATGGAGTTCAAAACTTTATGGATTAAGAGAATTGCCCAAAAGATAATTTTAATAACACAAGCCTTTATAATTGGCTAAGTTCATTTGTAATTTGACAAATGATTTAAAAATAAGGTTAAAAAAATGAAAAAATTTAAGTTTATTATACGCGGAAATGAATACAATGTTGAAATACAAAGCATTGAAGACGAAATTGCCGAAATAGAAGTTAATGGTACCACATATCAAGTGGAAGTTGTAAAAGCAATAAAAGAAATTAAAACGCCAAAATTAGTCCGTTCACAAGTTGTTCCAGCTGGTGGAGCCGATAGTGCTAAAACAAGCAAACCTTCTGAGAAAAAAGGTGTCGGATTTGTAAAAGCGCCATTACCAGGAACAATTATTGAAGTGAAAGTTAAAGTTGGAGACGAAGTTAAAATTGGCGATAATCTTTTAATTATGGAAGCCATGAAAATGGAAAACGAAATTAGATCGGATAAATCGGGTAAAGTTTCCACAATTAAAGTCAGCAATGGTGATTCAGTGCTTGAAGGCGACGTTTTAGTTGAGATAGGGGAATAAAATGGAAGGAATATATCAATTTATTCGATTTACTGGCTTTGCAAATGTTACTATTGGGCATTTAGTAATGATTTCAGTTGGTTTGTTTTTTATCTATTTAGCAATAAAAAAAGAATATGAACCACTTCTTTTAGTACCAATTGGATTTGGAATTTTGGTGGGTAATATTCCATTTGTTGAAAATGTTGGAATGCAAATAGGAATTTATGAAGATGGCTCAGTTCTAAATTATCTTTATTTTGGAGTTATAAAAGGAATTTATCCACCACTTATTTTTCTTGGAATTGGTGCGATGACGGATTTTTCTGCTCTTATTTCAAATCCAAAATTAATGTTACTGGGTGCGGCAGCTCAACTTGGGATATTTTTAACATTTATGGCTGCTTTAGCGCTTGGATTTACGGTAGAGCAATCAGCAGCAATTGGTATTATTGGCGGAGCTGATGGTCCAACTGCAATTTTCCTAGCTTCAAAATTAGCACCAGAGCTAATAGGAGCAATTGCAATTGCAGCTTATTCTTACATGGCTCTCGTTCCAGTTATTCAACCACCGATTATAAAATTGTTAACAACAAAACAAGAACGTTTAATAAAAATGAAACCTCCGAAAGCAGTTACCAAATTGGAGAAAATGGCTTTTCCTATAGTTGGATTTTTGTTGACTACTTTTATTTCTCCAGGTGCATTACCATTATTGGGATTTTTATTTTTTGGAAATCTGTTGAAAGAATCTGGAGTGACAAAAAGACTTGCAGAAACTGCTGCAAAACCAATGATTGATATTGTAACAATAATACTCGGTTTAACGGTAGGTGCCTCAACACAAGCAACTACATTTTTAACTCCACAATCAATATTAATTTTTGTATTGGGTGCTATTTCATTTATGGTTGCAACGGCAGGTGGTGTTTTATTTGCTCAATTTATGAATTTATTTTTGAAAAAGGAAGATAAAATAAATCCAATTATTGGTGCGGCAGGTGTATCGGCTGTTCCTGATAGCGCACGAGTTGCTCACTATCTTGGACAAATTGAAGATCCTACAAATTATCTTTTAATGCATGCAATGGCTCCTAATGTTGCTGGTGTAATTGGTTCGGCAGTTGCGGCTGGTATTTTAATGGGATTTTTGTTGAAAGTAATTTAGATTTGAATTTAAATGATTAAAAAAAGAGACGTCCTAAAACGTCTCTTTTTTTTTTGAATTTCTTGAAATTAACCACATCCTCCAAGAGCTCTTACTTTTTGTTTTTCAACAACTTTTGGTTTGGCTTTTTCAATCAATATTGGCATTTTTTCGGAAGCTTCTTTTCTAAATCTTTGAGTATCATTAAAAGTTGCTTCAACAATTGATGCTTTGTTAAAATCAAGTATTTGGGATTTAAATTCATTAAATCCGCCTTTTAATTGAATAACATTTTTGAAACCAAGTTCTTTAGCTAAAATGTATCCTTTTTTCGAATTCTCATCATTATCACCAACAATAATATTTACTTTATCTTCTAAGTTGAAAATATTTTTTGATGATTTAGAAAAGAAGTCGTTTAACACTAAATTAGTGGCACTTGGTAAAGTCATAGTTTGAAATTCTTTTGAATCTCTGATATCAATAACCTGAAAGCTTTTGTCTTTAGACATAAATCTTAAAGCCAATTCATCAGAGGTTATTGTTTTAATTTCAAATTCAGAAATGTAAGCTAGGTCGTTTACTTTATCAAGAATCAAAGTTTTTTCTGGTTTTAATGTTGCTGCAACTAATCCAATAAGCATGGCAACAGATGTAATTATAACCAAAGAACGTTTTGAAGTAGGATCAACAACTTCGGTTTTATTAACATTTTTTTCAATTTTGGCAACAATCCAATAACTTCCAAAAGCAATTATTGTCATAAAAAATGCAAATAAACCTAATGAAATATTAAGAGTTTCAGAAATTTGTGGAATTCCTAAATCAGAACCGGTATACAAATTTTCAAAAATTGGATATCCTTCAATAAAAACTAAGATACCAAGCATAGCTCCTAAAACAAAAACCATTGCGTCAATTTTTCCAATCATTACTGCACAAAGGCTTGTGCCGGGGCAGTAACCACCTATTACAAAACCCAAACCCATTATCAAACCGCCAACAATTGCTGACCATAAGAATAAGGGATTAACATAAATCAGCTCTAAATCGAGCAAACCAAAGTGTGATAAAACAAGAGTTCCGACCATTGCAGTAACTCCAGCAGTAAAAAACACTCTTAAAACTGTAAAATCATATCCGTAAAACACGCCAGCTAATTTCTTCGAAGAAGAAAATCCGGCACTTTCTAAAATAAATCCAAATGCAATGCCTATTAAAACGGCAATTATAAGATTAAATTCATTATTTATAAATTCTGGTACTAAAGGTCCCATTATTCTCTCTCAAATTAATTAATTGATCCAAAGTTTTCTAAAGAAATAAGCAAAAAGATAACCGCCACCAAATATTGCAAGCATTGTTAAAATTCCACCAGTTGAAAAAACAGCCATTCCACTAAGAGCTGCGCCACTTGTGCAACCTCTTCCGAGTTGCGAGCCTAAACCAAACAAAGCACCGCCAATTAAAGCTGCCACAAGTCGTGTTTTTGATGTAATTCCAGAGTGATGTTCAACTTTTAATTTTAGTCGGTTAGCAAGAGTTCCAGATATAAATGCACCGAGTAGAGCACCCAACACTTCAAAAACTAACCAAGCTTTTAATGGACTTCCTTCGTGCGTTTTGTTAAAATCTTGCAAAAAAGGCACATTTTCTGAATGTGTTGGAGCAATTGTCTCGAGTGAATAAATTACAACATTTTTTGCGGCACCACTTGCACCCAAACCATGACCTGTAATATAAATAGTAAGCAGTAATAACAAACCAAGTAAAAATCCTGCTAAATAAGGATTCATATATTTAGTGTTTTTCATTTTCTACCTTTTCGTTTTCTTTAATATTATCGTTATTGTCTTTATTTTCTTCTTCATTATTATTTTCTTCGTTTTCATCTTCAACATCTTCATAACCGGTCATCATTGCTTTTAGATTTGTAAGAATTGAGTGGCCGGTTGTAATTAAATAAACGTGAACAACAACAAATGCCATTAATGCATAAGCACCAGCAGTATGAATTAATGCAACTGTTTCCAAACTCTCAATATCCAAACCTCCAATATTATCACCAGAAGTGTATCTATAAAACATATAAAATAAACCAGAAATAACCATAACTGGAATAACCATAATTTTAAGTTCCAAGTAAGTTAAACGTTGTAACGGATTTAATTTACTTAAAACCGATTTTTTTGTTGGGTGAGGTGAATTTCGGAAAATGCCCAAAATGTAGAAGTCTAATTGTGCTTTTAAGAATTTTGTTGTTGGAATGTATTGACGCCATTCACCAGTTGTAAAATGCCAAAATATAGCAAAAACAATAACAACAATTAAAGCATAAGCGGCATAACTGTGAAAAATAACTGCATTTTCATATCCAAAAAATGAATAAGAGCCATGAACTTCAAAACCGGTTAGCGCGAGAAAGAAAATTAAGAATGCCTGAGTCCAGTGCCAAAATCTTTCAAAACTTTTATAAATATAAACTGTTTTCATTATTTAATACCTATTATTTTTGTTTATAAGAAAAATAAATTCTTAATAATCCGTGAAATAAAACACCAACAAATGAAAGAATTATCACTAAAAATCCAGAAGAATCAATAAAATCGCTATAATCTCTGCCAGGTAAATAAAAATCATTTAATCCTGCAAGACGACTATTTTCTCTTTGGTGACAATTGGTGCAAGTCAACGATTCTTCTTTTGGTGCAACTTGATGATTAATTGGCCAGTACATTTCGGTTTTAATAAAAGAATATTTACCACTATAAGGCAATCCAATTGTTTTCATTCCTTTTTCTGAAGCACTATTCCAATTAAAATCTTTCCAGAAAGCACCGTCACCAACATTATCTGCATAAAGGTGTGGCAGAATTAGCAATTTTGTAATTGGGTCAAAAATTTGATTGGCAGTATGAATTTTTACTGGGATAATTTTTGAATTTTTGTCAGAATATGAGCCATATAATGGATTTAGAACAACAGCTTTTGTTGTATCTTCAATTTTATCACCAAGAACATAATGACCAGCAGTTCCGTTAAACCAAACATAATCTGGTTCAATGTTCTTTCCATAAGTAAAAGAGCCTTTAATTGATTTGTAAATGTGATTTCCGAGTGAATCAATATCTTCGTAGGGCTTTCCATCTCTTAATCTTCCAGCAGTTGACCAATCCCAATCCAAATTTGTAGGTGTTCCTTTGGAATAAATTGGAATATGGCAAGTTTGGCATGCTACTTTTAACGTATGTTCGTTTAATATTTCTGATTCATGAGGAGTTGACGTGTGGCAATCTTCACAATTTGATCTTTCGGTACTAATTGATGCAATAGAATAAACTTTTCCTGTAATTTGATGATTTTCAGTTTTGTGACAATCGATGCAAACCAAATTTGGACCAGCTTCATCCATGTGAATATCAATTTCTCTTCCAGGATGGAACATAGTATTATCCAAATCGCCATGTTTAACATTATTTCCACCACCACCGTAAAAATGGCAAACGCCACAATTATCACGAGTAGGTTTTCCAACACTTTGAGCTACTTTTCTTAAATCAACACCAGGATCTGGTGTTCCAGATAAATTTGCTCCTTTTACATAGGAATTTGACTGATCGTGACAAACTAAACAATCAACATTTGTGGAATCTGTATACGAAACACCATTTTCCGTCATATCAAATCCAATATGGCATTTTGCACAACTTTTGGTATTTGATTGGGTTCCAATACAATAATTGTTAATAATATTTTTCTTTCCAAGATAAACTATCCCTTTTCCTTCAATGTAATCGGGTCTTTCCCAATTCCAATGTGAAGATTGCATTACCTCAACATGGCGTTTGTTGTGGCAAGTAATACAAGTTGCAGTTACATCTTGTGGACGGTTAAAATCTTTTTGTAGAGCATCAAATTTGCTGTGATCTACAACTTTTGCTGGTTTTTCAGAATATTTTGCTTTTAAAATTACTTCCTGAGATGGACGAAATGTTTTGTCAGAAAAGATGTTAAAAGATGCAATTACAAGCACAATAATTACTGAAAGAACAATGATAAATTTCCTCATAAAGGATTCCTTACAAAAATTATGGAGATTAAACACTAATTGTTCTATGGGCTAAAACAATATAATTTCATCCCCAAAAATAGTAATATTATAGACTATAAAACAGTATATTTTAGATTTGAGAAATGTTTTTTACAAGATTGCTAATAATTTTGTAACTTTTAAACGATAATTAATTATAAATATTTTGTAATTTTTTAGAAGAATAGTTGAAATGAACTCCAGTACAGAAATTCTAAAAAAGTTATTACTTAATCATTCCAAAACTTTAGGAATTGACTATCTTTTTGACAACGATTTTATATGTTGGGAAGATGAAAACTACAATTTAATTTCTGTTTCTTCTTCATGTGAACAAATTACTGGTTACACCTCGGAAGAGTTCATTAAAAATCCAAATTTATTTCAAAGCATAATTTTATCTGAAGATATACAGATTTGGGAAAAAAGATGTGAGGATGTGCTTTCTAATAATATCAGAAATTTGGAATTTAGAATTCGCAACAAATCAAAAAATATTGTTTATATTCAACATAATTCCCAACGGCTTTTTGAAAATGACGTTTTTATAGGAATTAAGGTTCAAAATAGAAATATAACTACTCAAAAACTAACCAATGAAATAATTAACGCAAGTTCGAGTGTGCTATTTTTATGGAAAAATGAGCCAAATTTTCCAACAGAATTTGTTACTGAAAATGTTAATAATTTGTTAGGATATGATGTTGAAGATTTCACAAGCGGTAAAATAATTTTTAACAATTTAATTCATCCCGAATGTATTAATCGAGTTATGAATGAAGTTAAAGCAAATCGGTTGGATAGAAATTCAAGCTACACGCATCAACCATATAGAATTATCACAAAAGATGGAAAAATTAAGTGGGTTTCTGATAATACTTCGTTACGTTACGATTCTTTGGGCAATTTAACTCATTTTCATGGAATAATTTCTGACATTACGGAATCTAAAAATGCTCTCGACAAACTAAAACAAAGTGAAGAAATTTATCGCAATGTGTTTAATCACTCGCCTTTAGGAATTTTGCATTTTGACAAAAATGGAGTTATTACTGATTGTAACGAAGAATTTTCTTCAATTATTGGAACTAATAAACACAATTTAATTGGTTTTAATATGCTTACCAATATTACAGATATAGAACTGAAAGAAGTTGTTCAAAAATCTTTAACAATTGGTTCAGGCGTTTATAAAAATTTCTATACATCAGTTTTAACTGGTAAAACCACACCGGTTGTTGGTCGGTTTAATGCAGTTTATTCCGATGGCAAACAAATTATTGGTGGAGTTGGACTTATTGAAGATATCACTGATAGAAATAATCATGAAAAATTACAAAAGGCACTTTTTGATATTTCAGCAACTTCGAGTAAAATTATTTCAATAAGCGAACTTTATAAAGAATTGCACGAAATTATTATGCGACTTATGCCTGCCGAAAATTTGTTTGTCGCAATTCACAATAAACATACAAATTTAATTACTTTTCCATATCACGTTGATAAATATGATTCCGCTCCAAAACCTAAGATTTTTGGAAATGGATTAGCCGAATTTATTTTGAGAACGAAAAAAAGTCAGATAATAACTGCTAAAATAGATAAAGAGCTCCAATTGAAAGGTGAAGTTGAACTGAGTGGTGAATCTGCACAAATTTGGGTGGGAGTTTATTTGGATTTTGAAGGCGATTATCAAGGCGTTTTGGCTCTTCAAGATTATGAAAATCCAGATGCGTACTCACAAGAGGATTTAAAGGTTTTACAATTCGTTTCAGAGCAAATTGTAAAAGTTTTAGATAAAAAATATGCTGATAGACGATTGTTGGATTCTATTGAGCAACTTTCACTTGCTAAAATGGAACTGGAAGTAATTAATAAGAACAAAGACATATTTTTTTCCATTATTGCTCACGATTTACGCGCACCATTTAATACTTTACTTGGTGTTACTGAAATGATTTCTGGAAATATGGATGATATGTCAATGAAAGAAGTTAAGGAGATTTCAAGTGTTATTCATTCATCTACAAATAATTTATTCAAGTTAATTGAAAATTTACTAAGTTGGTCACGATTGCAAATGGGAGTTTTTCAAATTAATCCAGTTAAATTGTCAATTTTAGAAGTTATTAACGATGTTTTGGAAGTTGTAAGTTATTCTGCATCGGATAAAAAAATAATGATTGAAAACAACATAACTGACTTAAATGCAATTGTGGATAAAGAATGTCTTAAAACAGTTGTTCGAAATCTTTTGAATAACGCAATAAAATTCACTAACCGATTTGGAAATATAATTTTATCCTCAGTAGAGTTAGAAAGTTATGTTCAAATATCAATTAAGGACAATGGTGTTGGAATTAAGGAAGAAGTAATTCCAAAATTGTTTGGCATTTCGTCCAAAACCTCAACAATTGGAACTGAATCAGAAAAAGGAACAGGACTTGGACTTATTCTTTGCAAAGATTTAATTGAAAAAAACAATGGTAAAATATGGGTAAAAAGTCAATTTGGCAAAGGAAGTGAGTTTAGTTTTACAATTCCAAAATTCTAAAAAGTGGATTTTCAAATTTATCTGGTAACATCGATTGAGTAAAAAAAACAAACTCATATCTCAATAATTATATTTCGTTGTTTAAAAAGATTCATACCAATGCAACCAGATACTCGCTCACTGGTTATTCATCAGGAACATTGGCTGATTTTTGGGAAAACAATGCCAATTTGAGTTATATTCATCGTTTATAACAAACAATTGAAGCTATTCTCCAATAAATTGTGAATCGAAGTCTTGAATTGGTGAAAGCACATTTCGAAACTTTGGTTCTTCAATTTCTAATTTGGAATGTTCGAAACTCCTTTGGTTAGTTTTGTTTTCATCAATCTGAGCCCAAGGGACCATAAATTTTAGCTCAGATGAATGTAATTCTAGAAACATTGAATAATGATCTTGTGTTGAAAAATGCGCATTTGCATATTCCTTCCCAGTTGTATCATAGTTGCGTTCCATAATTGTACCTCAACAAATATTATTTCACCACCAAAAAATTTGGTGATAATAGCATTATTTGGATTGATTAGAAGGTACAAAATCTTAATTAGTCAAGCAACAGAAATGTTTTAAATAATATGAAATTCAACTTAAACGGTATAAATGTTCATGAAATATGAATATTATTTGACTGAAAATATTAAATTTGGATTGTTTGTAACAAATAATTAGTTTCGATTGTAGAAAATGAATAACAAATAGGTTTTAATAAATTTATGGCAGTAAACGTAACGTCCGAAATAGGTAAGGTTGGTGGAGTAATTATTCACACACCAGGCAGTGAAGTTGAAAATATGACTCCACAAAACGCAGAAAGGGCTTTGTATAGCGATATCCTTAATTTGTCAGTTGCTGGAAAGGAATATTCTTCATTCAAAAATATATTGAAGAAATTTACAAAAGTGTATGAAGTTAGCGACCTTTTAACCGAAATAGCAAAAAATGATGAAGCAAAAACAAGCATAATAGATAATATTTGCAAAAATGAAGATATATTTGATTTGAAAAATCAATTATTGGAACTTTCTTCAGAAAAACTCTCAAAAGTTTTAATAGAAGGTTTTCCGTTAGTTTATGACAATTTAACAAAATATTTAAGTGGAGAAAGATATTCGCTTCAACCACTTCATAATTTTTTCTTTACGCGTGATGCGTCAATAACAATTAGAGATAAAATCCTAATTTCACAAATGAGTAGTAAAGTTCGTGAACGCGAATCAATAATTATGGAAGGAATTTTTAACTATCATCCTCTTTTAAAAGCAGAAACAATAAATCCGCAAAGTAGTAATTTTTTCAACTCAAAAATAACGATTGAAGGCGGTGATGTTTTAGTTCCGCGAGAAGATATTTTGTTAATTGGAATTGGTGCTAGAACTACAACACAAGGTGTGGATTTTCTTATTGACAAATTCAAAGAACAGGGAAAAAGGAAACATATTATCATTCAAGAACTTCCTCTTAAACCTGAATCTTTTATTCATCTTGATATGGTTTTCACTTTTCTTGATAAAAATCAATGTATGATTTATGAGCCAGTTATTAAAAATACACACGATTTTCAAACAATTCATATAGTTGTTGATAATGGAAAAGTTGAATCAATCACTGAAAAAAAGGATATTCTAAAAGCGTTAAAAAATCTTGGAATGGAGCTAAATCCAGTTATTTGTGGCGGTCACGCTGATATTTGGACTCAAGAACGTGAACAATGGCACAGTGGAGCAAATCTTTTTGCATTAGCTCCCGGACAGGTAATTGCATATGGCAGAAACGAACGAACTATTGAAGAACTTAACAAAAATGGATATGATGTTCTTAACTCGGCTGATATTTTTGATGGTAAAATTAAAATGGAAGATTATAATAAATTTGTAATTACTTTACCTGGTTCAGAATTAGCAAGAGGCGGTGGTGGTTGTCGCTGTATGACAATGCCAGTTAGCAGAGAACCTGTTAATTGGTAAAATCAATAAACTCTGCCAAATAGGATTTCTTTTTACATAGAAAAAAGAGATAAAGTAATTTAAATTTGGTTATGGAAAAAAATAAAAAACCGTCGTTAATAAATAGTAATCAACTAAAATTTATTCATTGTAGTAATGTAGCTTGCAAAAAGTTGTTTGTAATAAACAAAAAGGAAGTTGAACACGGAAATGGCGTTTTCTTCTGCCCAGAATGCTTCCCCAAATCGAGAACCCACCATACAGTTGAGTGTGCAAGTTGTCTAACAATAATTGATTTTCTTGCTCCAGATTTGGATGAAGAAATTACAACTTATTACACAAAAAAATGCACATTTTGCAATGGAACAATTGAAGATGAAATAAAGCTGAGTAAATTTAACACAATTGAATTTTACACTCATTGTTAAAAAATTATTGCTAATCGAAACACACCTTGTTATCTTTATTTGGTATTTTATTAAACTTTAGGATATAAAATGAAGAATCTCCGAACTCTGTTATTCGCTTCAATTTTTTTGTTGCTTGCTGGATGTTCATCATCGCAAGATATTGTTAAACAGCAATCAAATTTCACTTCTTTTAATCAAGACACGGTTAAATCATATCAATTTGATACTGGTAAAATGTGGACATTTGAAGATGCTCCAATTGATTATTTTGATAAAACTTATTCATTTAAACCAGATTCTGTTTGGTTAGATGATGTTCAAAAATCGACTCTTAAATTTGCAAATTGGTGTTCATCATCTTTTGTTTCTGAAGATGGTTTGATTATGACGAATCACCATTGTGTCGATTTTATAACAAGCAGATATGAAAAAGAAGGTGAGGACCTTCAAAAATATGGTTTTTATGCTCAAACTCTTGCAGACGAACGACGAGTTCCAAAATTATTTGTTGACCAATTAATTTTTACAAAAGATGTTACCGACGAAATTTTCAAGGCTGTCGATTTGGGTAAAACCGAAACGGAAAAAGCCAAATTTTTAAGAGAAAAAACCAAAGAATTAGAAAAAAAATATTCTGACGAAAAAGGACTTATTTGTAAAGTAACCACGCTTTACAATGGTGGAAAGTACTCTTTATATGGATATAAGCGTTATAATGATGTTAGAGCTGTTTATGTTAATGAAGGACGAATGGGACTATATGGTGGCGACCCTGATAATTTTACTTATCCTCGTTACAATCCAGATTTTGCTTTTATGCGTGTTTACGATGATAATGGAAAGCCTTTAAAAACTGACCACTTTTTTAAGTTTAGCACAAATGGTGCCGAAATGAACGAGCCAATTTTTGTTGTTGGAAATCCAGGTTCAACTTTCCGATTAAAAACCATGGCACAGTTGGAATTTATGCGTGATTATTCTTATCGCAACCTTAATTTTTTCACCAATGGAAAAGTGAAATACTATGGCGAGTTAATAAAAGAAGATCCCACTAATGCAAGAGAGTACGAAGATCAAATGCTTTTTGTTGGAAATGGAGCAAAAGTATTTAAATACAGTTATCAATTTTTAACTGACCAATATTTAATGGCTCGCAAAGCCGATTTTGAGAAGAAATTTAAATCCGCAGTTAAAGGTGATGCAGAGTTAAATAAACTTTACGGACATCTTTGGGATGGAATAGAAACTGTAAATAACGAACTTAGAGATTATGCGGGTGAAATTGCGGCTTACACAATTTCGGTAAGAAGCAGTTCTGATTATTTTTTAATTGCTCAAAATTTAATAAATCTTGCTCGTGAACTTCAAAAACCAAGTGAAATGTTAAAAGATAATTACAAAGGCGAAAAATTGGATTCGACGATTCAATCCATATTTCCAAAAGATTTAAATATTATTGAAACTGATAAAGAACTTGCTTTGCAAGCTGATTATATGATGTTAAATCTTGGGGTAAATCATCCTTTAATGCAAAAAATTTATGGTGGAAATAAAGGAGCCAAAGCGGTTAAGTTTATTAAAAGCAATTCTCAAATTATAACCGCTGAGGGAGTTATTAGCCTTGCCAAAAAAGGTGCAGATGCAATTCTTAACAGCAACGACCCATTTATCAGTTTCATTTTAGAAACTAAAGACAAGTTGGCGGAGTTGGGCGAAATGCAAAAAAATGCGTTGGAAACTGAACAAATAATGGAAAATGAGTTGGGCAGAGCTTTGTTTGAGGTTTATGGAACTACAATTCCACCAGATGCAACTTTTACATTACGAATTAGTGATGGTGAAATGAAGAATTATGAATATAATGGAACAGTCGCTCCAGTTCAAACTACTTTTTATGGATTGTATGACAGATATTATTCAAATAAAGGCAATTATCCTTGGGGATTGCCAGAACGTTGGCTAAATCCTAAAGAAGGTTTTGATATGAGCACACAATTCAATTTTATTTCTACTAATGATATTACTGGTGGAAGTTCTGGAAGTGCAGTAATAAATAAAAATGCCGAAGTAATTGGTGCTGCTTTTGACGGAAATATTGAATCAATTCCTGGTAATTATCTTTATAATCCTTCAAATAATAGAATGGTATCGGTTTCTTCTAAAGCAATGTTGCAAATTTTGAGATATATTGGCGATGCTGAAAGAATTGCTGACGAACTCGAAGCTGGTAAAATACCAGAAAAATATAAAGTTGTTGAAGAAGTTGAAGAAATAAAGGAAGTAGAAGAAGTTTCTGGTAAATAATTAGTAAATAAAAAACCTCCAAGGTTTTAAAAACCTTGGAGGTTTAGTTTTACAAAAAATTTAGTAAATAAAATAAAATTATCTCAATCTTAAAAATCTGCGTTCCTATTTGTAAACTAAAAAAATCAATCTTTAAACATCAGTTTACTATCTTTTTCGCTTCCTTTTTTAGCCCATTCTTCTGGAACAATTTTCCAATTTGAGTCAGTTTTAGGATTTACATTTCCTTTTTCTTCAATCCATTTCATCATATAAAATCTCAAATCTTTATCGGTAGAAGTAATAATTCGCTCAGCTATTTTTTCTTGTGGAATTTTGGCTCCAATTGTCAAATGCCCGCCACCGCCATTTCCTCTATAGGAATTAAGAGCAACTGTGTACATTTTATCCAATTCAAATTTACTGCTATTTGTAAAATTGGTAATAGTAACTCTTTCACCAGCTGATTTTGATACATCAACAATGTAATTTATTCCAGCAGCAGATTCGAAATTATAAAATCGTTCTTCCAACATTGGTGAGCTTGAACGTTCTGACCATTTTAACTTGCCGTTTTCATCCTTAACAAATTTTAGTAAATCATCATTTTCGTTTTGCATTTTGTTAAACCAAATAGCGCTACTATATTCCAAAATGTCCTTAATTTCCTTTCCAGAAAGACTAATTGTGTATAGTAGATTTTCATATTTATAGAGTTTGAACATATCTTTTACAAATATTTTGCCATTTTCAATTTCGGTATCAAAAGTAAGTGGAGCAGCGAGTGAAATATCGGCATTTGTAATTTCGAGTTGTATTTGATGAATTAAATCAACAAATGGAGAATCGCCAAAAAGAGCATCTCGTGAAGAAATTGTTTCTGTAAAAGTGCCAATTTCTTTAGAAACATATGTTTTTACTGTTTCAAACTGAGTATTAAATGTCCTTAAAAATGTTGAATCTGCTTCATAATTTTTGGAATCAATTAACTTTCCAGAAATTTCTTTCTCCCAAATATTTAATTTTGGATTAAACATTAAGTCAATTGATACTTCCGCAAAAGTGCGAGCAGAGCTAGTTCCACCAATTAAAAGCACTTTATTGCTATCGGAATTATTTACAAAAATATTCCAACCTTGATGATCGTGACCAGTAAAAACAACATCAAAACCGGGAACTTGCTCAGCAACTAAGCGAGTAGCATTTTCATTTTTATAAGATGAAATAGATTGTCCATTATAAGTTGGGTCGCCACCGGCGTGAAAAAGTCCAACAATAATTTCGGGATTTTCATTTTGCTTTATTATTGGAACCCACAATTTTGCAGTTTCAATCATATCGTCAAATTGCATTCCTTCCCAAATTTTTGGAGGTAACCAATTTGGAATTGCTGGAGTTGTTAATCCCAAAACCGCAATTTTTACGCCTTTTCGCTCAATAATTGTATATGGGTTAAAATAAGGTTTTTGCGTTTTAACATTAACCGAGTTGGCAGAAAGCCAAGGAAAATTTAACTGCGTTGCAAAATTATCATAAACATCGTGACCAGTTTCTATATCGTGATTTCCAACAGAACCAGCATCATATTTCATATAATTCATAACCTGAGCGTATAAATGCGGAGAATTTGGCTCCTCAAAGTTGTAGTAATACACGGCTGGAGTTCCTTGCAAAATATCACCATTACTTAGCAAAACAACCGTTTGCGAAGTATCGCTCCTTTGTTCATTTAGGTAAGTTGAAATATTTGCAAGTGAATGATTTGTTTCCTTCATATCCATAAAATCGTAAGGATAAATTGCACCGTGTGTATCTGTTGTTTCAACAATTTTGAGCTTAATTGTTTGTCCAATTAAAGTGGAAAGTGAAACCACAAAAAGCAAAAATGCGTTGACTATTATTTTATTCAAAATATTTTTCATTTTTTCTCCAAAGTGTAACTTGTTAGTAAAACATAATAAACGATAGGCAATATTATTAAAAAGGAAATTTAATTGAAAATAATGTTGGAAAATAATGAATGTTTAGATGTTATTAAATTGTGAAGTTTTATTCATTTTGCGTTTATAATGATTTTATCAAAAAAATCATATATTAGCATCAAATTTTATAAAAAATTTAGGATACAAAATGCGATTACTCAATGTTTTATTTTTAGCACTTGTTTTGTCAATTTCCATAAAAGCTCAAGCTGGATTATATAAGCCAATTGATGTTGATACTGTGAAATATTCTTTGGATGATTTTGGTAAAATGTGGACTTTTGATGCCATTCCTTTTGATAAATTTGAGAAAAAATATGAATTTAAGCCTTCTGCGGAGTGGTTGGAAAACGTGCAAAAATCAGCACTCCAATTCGGTGGTGGATGTTCTGCTGCATTTGTTTCTGAAGATGGATTGATAATGACAAATCATCATTGCGGAAGAGACCAACTTACTTCTATGCAAGATGAAGGTGAAAATTGGTTGCGTGATGGATTTTATGCTAAATCGATTGATGATGAAAGAATTGTTCCAAATCTGTTTGTTGACCAACTAATTAAAATTGTTGACATCACTAAAGAAGTAAAAAGCGAAATGGAAAAAGGGGAAAGCGACAACGAAAAAATTACTTTGCGTGATTCGTTGCAAGCTAAAATTATTAGAAACGAAGAGTTAAAAAGCGGGTTGGTTTGCAAAGTTGTTACTCTTTATAATGGTGAAAAATATTCTCTTTATTTTTACAAACGCTACACCGATATTCGTCTTGTTATGGCTCCAGATTTCCAAATTGCCGCTACTGGTTGGGATTGGGATAATTTTACATATCCTCGCTACGAATTGGATTTTATGTTTTATCGTGCGTATGATGAAAACGGAAAGCCAGTAAAATCAGAAAACCACTTTACTTGGAGTAAAAATGGAGCAACTGAAGGCGAGCCAATTTTTGTTGTTGGAAGACCTGGAAGCACCGATAGATTACTTTCAGTTTCTCAACTTGAGTATTTACGCGATGTTGTTTACACAAATCGTTTAACTCTTTACGAGGAGATTTATCAAGTTTATTTTGAGTTATTCAATAAATATCCGGCTCGTGAATCTGAATTGCTAAATTATGTTATGGGTTATGGAAACGGACGAAAATCGTATGCTGGAAGGTTATTCGGTTTAAGTAAACCAGAATTAATGGCTAAAAAAGTCAGTTTTGAAAATGAACTAAGAGCAAAAATTGCAAATTCGCAAGAATTATCAGAAAAATATAAAAATCTTTGGAGCAATATTGATGTGGTTATTGCAAAATTAAGAGAAACTTCGGCTGAATATTACGGCTTTCAACCTCAGCAAAGAACTGCTTCATCTTATTTTAGAATAGCTTACGCAATTGTTGAATATGCAAAAGAAATGAAAAAAGAAGAATCCGACAGAAATCCTTTGTATAAAGGCGAAAATTTGGCAAATACTTTGAAAAATATTTTTCCTACAATACTTGATGAAGAATTTAATAATCTAATTCTAAAAGCACACGCAAATACCACCACAAGCATTCTTGGAAAAAATAATGAAATTTTGAACAAACTTTATGGTGGAAAAACTGGAGCTGATGCGGTTGAGTTTGCTCTTAGCCACTCGCTAATTACCACAAAAGAAAAAGTTGATGAATTATTGACTTTAACACCAGATGAAATTCTAAATTCTGACGATTCGTTTATTCAATTTATTGTTAATTCGCAAAGTATTTTTGAAAAACTCGATGCTGAAAGAGAGGATTTGGATAATAGATTAACAATTTTAAATCAAAAGTTAGGCGAAGCAGTTTTTGATGTTTTTGGCGATAATATTTCACCAGATGCAACGCTAACTTTGCGAATTTCTGACGGCGTTATAAAAGGTTACGAATATAACGGTACAATTGCTCCAGGCAAAACTACTTTTTATGGTTTGTGGGATAGATTTATTTCATTTGGTAAAAAAACTTATCCTTGGGGATTGCATCCAAGATGGCAAACTCCACCTGCGGAATTGGATTTGTCAATTCCAATCGGTTTTGCTTCAACTAATGATATTGTTGGTGGAAATTCTGGAAGTTCCTTAATTAATGAAAATATGGAAGTTGTTGGATTGGCTCATGACGGAAATCTTGAATCACTAGCGGGACATTTTATTTTTGATGAGACAAATAATCGCACGGTTTCTACCGATTCTTGGGGATTGCTCGAAGCATTAAAACATATATACAAAACCGATAGACTCGTTGAAGAATTGTTAAATAGCAAGATTGAGTAAAAGAGAAATACATTCGTGCTTGTTATTTCCACTTATCCAAATATTGCATTTGGATAAGTGATTATTCAAGTTGTTTTTTGAAACACTTATTTGCATAGAATATACCTTATTAAAGAAAATATATGTTTTTATTACAATTTATTTAAATTTTGAAAAGAGGAATCACTATGAAATCAAAACTATTAAATATCATCATTTTGTTTACTTTATTGTTTGCATCTTGTTCTAGAGAAAATAAGCCAGAATTCTTCACATTCCAATTTGATAAGCATGCGACATTAATTATTAAGAATATTCAGCCTGATGATGAATATTCAGTTGTCGGACGATATGCGACTTTTTTATCAACAGATTATATAAATAATAGTAAAAGCACTGAAAAAGCACTTAAAAATAACAATGGTGAATATGTCCTAAATTTTAATATTAGTGCTCCATCAGATGTTTATTTAAAAGTAAATGAAGATTTGCAAATACCACTGTTTTTAATTCCTGGGGACACTCTTTATATGACTTTAGATTTATCTGATTCAAGTAACATACTTAAAAGAATAAAATTTGAGGGTAAATCTGCATCAATAAATGAATATAAAGTAATGAGACGTGAAAGATTCGGGGTTCGTTATCTAGAGAAGTGTGCAAGAATTGTTAGAGCTAATTTGCCAGTAATGGTTATGCAAGATTCATTAGATTCTATCAGTCTGGTGGAGATGGATTTTCTAAATGAATATTCCAATAATAACTCTATTCCTAAATGGTACTTGAATTTTGCAGGTAATCAGATAATATATACCACGGCAGATTATAAATGTTACTATTTAAATTCTAGGAAATGGCAAAAAATAGAAGCAGAAGAGCCTAATAATTATCTTAAATTTTTAGATGAAATTAAAATTAATAACGATGAAGTTTTAATATCTCCTTATTACTATTATTTTCTAAAGGAGTATTTTGAACTCTCAAATCCTGATTCAATCTATAAAATGAATGTAACAGAAAGAAGAAAAATCCTTGGAATACATGCTTTAAAAAATGCTGAGAGAATTTTGTCTGGTGAAGTAAAGGACGTCTATAACACCTTTATTATTTCTCAGTTCATAATTGATATAGGGGAATATAAATTAGCTGAAGAAATTATTAATGATCCACAAAGAGATATAGTAAGTTCAAAATATAGAAACTATTTGGTTAAATATTTAGAGGATAAGTCATCACTAAAACCTGGAATGAAGGCACCAGCATTTTATTTGTTAAATTCAAATAATCAATATGAATATTTGGATAGTTATAAGGGTAATGTAATACTTCTAAACTTTTGGTATCCAGGATGTAAACCCTGTGTTAATGAAATTCCTTTTGAAAAAGAATTGGTAAATGAATTTAAAAATGAAAAATTTAAACTCATTAATATTTGCTTATTTAATACTGAGGAAAGTTGGAGGAATGCAATAAATAAATTGGGAATGGAAGGAATAAATTTGTTTGCAGATAAGAATTGGGAAGATAAATTAATTAAGGAATACAATACAGCTAGGTTTCCACATTATACATTAATTGATAAAAATGGAAATATAGTTTCAAATAATCCCAGTAGACCAAGTGACGGTGTTTCGGAAGAAATATTAAAATTATTAGCTAAGTAATTATTTTTTGTGTAACGGCTCCACTTAATAGATATTTTAAAATATAA
>Ga0209016_1001238_pt1 | contig 21536 bp, 18 predicted proteins | sample EPASupsiteSAE305_FD_187265 | JGI IMG/M metagenome (GOLD analysis project Ga0209016, IMG submission 187265) | Bioremediated contaminated groundwater microbial communities from EPA Superfund site, New Mexico - SAE3-05 (SPAdes) (version 2) | ecosystem: Environmental > Aquatic > Deep subsurface >...
CAGCAGCAAACAGTTATTGAAGCTGATCGAGGAGAAGAAAGCGGTGCTGCTGGATATTCGTTTTTCTGAAGAGGTCAAAACCTGGAAGATGGGATTTGGTCTGCAGATTCCGCTCAATGAATTGCCGCTGCGTTACAAGGAACTGCCCAAGGACAAGATCATTGTGGCTGCCTGCCCACACAAGGATCGCTCATCATTGGCCATGGCCTATCTGCGCACCAAAGGCTACAATGCCCGCTACCTGACCGATGGCCTGACCGGTCTGGCCGAGGCGTTGCGGGGGGATGAGGCCAGGGAGTTTCGTGAGGATACCGGATGTTGTCCGTAGAACAGATCACTTGAAAGCCGGAGCACGCTGGTAGGCTACCCCCCAGTAGTATCCAGAAATTACAAGCCGCTTCCGGTTATACCGAAAACGGCTCTTAACAGTGTCATTCTTTCGATTAGTCAGATTATTTCACTGACAAGTTATCAAATAATACATATGAATCTGCTTTTGACCAGAGCCCGATTTTTCCGCTGATCGGTTCCTTCCAGGTTTCATTAATATACTTCTTACCGTTCAGATAACCTTCGATTTTAGACCCATTAATTACGACCTGTAGGGTGTGCCATTGATTTGTAGCTGTGGGTGCATTACGTACCCACTGTACGGAAGAACGTCTCCCACGCACCATTTTGAAAAGCACCAGGTTGTTTTCCAGAGCGTTAGCACGTATTACCAGATAATCACCATTAGGCTTGATATTGAAGGCAATACCGGCGGCCTGATCAATCCTGCCACTGACTCCTTTAAATGAAACCGTAATGGTGCCGTTTTTGAAGTCGGTAACATCTTTAAGCACTGTTAACGGGAAATATTTGTAGGCCTCAAGATTGTCTAAAAATTCGGCATATCGCTCCCCATAGAGCCCCTTGGCTTTATCTGCCACGCCGCTTGCAGCAACCCCTTTTTCCCACTTTCTGCCGTCAACGGCATACACAGGATTGTTGTTATCCCGATCAATGTGCCAACTGCCGGTTATGGAGCTGAATGATCGGGATTCAGCGCCGAACATCTCATTGCTAAAGTTGTAGCTGGCGGGAGTTGCGGCATCTACCGTGGTGCTTCCAAGCGCTGTAACAAGGCTTAGAAGTATGAATGTCTTTTTCATGGTTACTTTCTCCTTTAAAATCAAAATTTAAGAACAAGCCCGTACAGAGCCGTGACATCAGTTTCAGGTTTTGTTAAACCGCACTTAACACCTGCATTGATATCAAGGTTGTTATTGATTTCGTAACGTATACCAGCCAATCCATAAACAGGCATTGTGTCAGTGCTTTTCAGTGGGTTGGTGGCGAGACCGACATCAGTTGCAATAACAAGTCCCTTAACAATAGCTACCTCACCGGCAACTGATGCTGACCAGCGATTATTACGAGTTACGGCCTTTGCTTCGTCAGTTCGATACGTGTGATATTCATAGCCAATGTTTGCGTGCAGAGCATATTTGCCATCAGCAATTTCTTTTGTTGCTATCAATAAACCGCCTGTTTGCCAACGCCCCTCAGAAAGCCCTTTGCTATAAACGCCGGTAGGCATAGTGAACCATGGCTTCACCGTAAATTTTATTCCAGATAGTTCAGTAACGGCGTATTTTAAGCTGCAATTCATGTCACCAAATCCGTCAACACTGGAAACATTATTATCCGTGTTTGATCTAAGTTGGACGGTATAGGGAATTGCAAGAGATGCACTCAGTTTCGGAGAAAGCCCTGTACTGATTTTTACTTCAAGATCGTTTTTGTTGGTTGTCGTGGTATTGCCGGAAACTGACTGCTTGTCGTAACCATAGGTGCCATTCAGTTCAATCTCGACCGATCCAACACGGGTTGTACCTGCATCGTTGGTAGCAAGTGGAGGCCCTGCAAAAACAGGGCTGACAAGCACGCCTAGCAGAACATGAGCTAGCGTTGTTAAAATAATTTTTTTCATCAGGTTATTTCCTCTTTTTTAAATATGCTGTGAAACCACACCAGAGAGCAACCAAGCCGCCCGGTATTATCAATAAGTACATCCAAATGACCGATGACTGCCGTTGAGACGAGACAACCAGTGGATAGCCCGGATAGTGTGGTTGTTCAGGAGTAGCCTCCGGTTTGATGCCGGCAATGCTAAAGAGCAGCGGGAATATTTCTCCTGTGCTGTTGGAGAAGGTGGTATCTTCCCTGTTTCCAATACGATAGATGAATTTACCGTACTGATCTTTCAGCGTTTCCCCGGTTATGAATGTTACCTGCACATCATTTCTGACCAACAGCAGCTTTTCTAAAAATGATTTTTGGTAGTCCTTGTAACGGGTATCGGTTTTTTCCAGGTAAATGCTGACTGCCAGGTCTGGAAGTGATTGAAGCGATTTTACTATGTGGGGCGGGAATGAGTTGCGTCTGCTCTCTGTCAGGTCGAGGGACTGATACAGAAACCATGATGCAGTTGTAATGGCGCTGCAAGCTAGCATAGTTGTCAAGAGATAGCGCCATTTACCACGAAGGTCGAACCTGAGAAGCCAGTAGCCTGATACACACAATGTCAGCGAAAGAATCATAAGATACAGTACGGTTCGTATTGCAAGTATTCCGCCTTCAATCTGTTTGAGCGCCTGGGTGACACTTGCATTCGCTGCCACTGTTATTAATGGTGAAACATTCATGTCACGGCCAAAGTCCAACAGCCATGAGGCCATAATCAAACAAATGGCGGCTATGGACGCCCTGGCCGTATCAGGAAAGCAAGATGCAGCAAAAAATGATACGGAAACAACAAAAAAGCCGTACAACAGGTAGCCTGCAGCAAGCAGAGCAAATTCTACAAGAGGAAGATGCCCGCCCCATATTATCCATATTACGGCTGCGGGGAGCATGAGCCCCAGAAGTGTTGTGATGAAAAGTGTTGCCGCCAGAAGTTTGGCGGCAACAATCTGACCCCATGAATATGGCACCTGGAGTAGAACTGCCAGGGTGTTGTGCTGTTGTTCCAGGGTAACGCGGGATATCAGAACAAAGGGGAGAAAGAGCGAAAAAACAATGAACAGGCCGCCAACTGTTGGAGCAAATACACCGGGAACCGGCTCAAATCCTGTGGCGTACAAGGGATTATCTACGGCAGACATGCTGGCGGTACTGTAGAGTGATACGGCAGTAAAAAAGCTGTAGCCGATAGTAATACAGGTCAGTAAGTAGAGTACAAATGCTGCGCGGGATAACAACAGGTCGCGTACTTCTTTGTTTAACAAAATCAGGAAGCGTCTCATTGAAGGGCCTCCATGAAAACGTCTTCAAGGGACGGGGCCGTAAGTCCATATTTTTCTGTCAAACTCGACATACTACCCTCGGCAATCAACGATCCCTCCTTCATGAGTAAAAAATCGGTACATATTCTCTCCGCGTCCTGTAATTGGTGAATTGAAACAACAAACGTCCGGCCTTTGTTCTGTTCTGACAGGATAATTTTAAAAATATCTCGTAACTGGATCGGGTCAAATCCATCAAAGGGTTCATCGAGCAGAACGATCTGACGATTATTGCAGAGGGCGAAGTAGAGTTTAACCCGCTGACGGTATCCCTTTGACAAATGTTTTATCTGTTTATGACGCACCTCCAGAAGACCAAGTTGCTGCAACAGATCACTATCTTCCTTTCCTGCGGCTCGATGCAGAAAGTCTAAAAAAGAGCCTACCGTGTAATCAGGATAGATCTCCAACTGTTCCGGCATAAAGGCAACATGCTGCTTTATCATCGTAAAAGAGGACAACGGCATGCCATTAAAAATAACCTGTCCCGCATCCGGCATTTCAAAGCCGGACATGATTTTAAGCAATGTTGATTTTCCTGCGCCGTTTGGACCAATGATGCCGGTAATACTGCCAGGGTGCAGCACAAAGCTCACAGCATGCAGCGATGGTACCGGCCCGTAAGATTTTGAGACATGCTTAACCTCAAACATACACATACACATCGCCCCCCTATGCCGAAGCTGCCAGAAGCATGTCAAAAACCGTCATTCCTTTGGTCAGCGCCTCTGCATCGTCAGTCGCCGTTTTACGTATTCCTTCAAGAATCCCCCGTACTCCTTCGGTTTCGTGGGGCGTGTATTTGTCGTCATTAAGGTCAAGCTGATGAACTATCTGGGCAATCCGGGTCAGTCCCGGCTGCGAGAGTGAGAATGACGCAAGCAAGACTTCAAATGTGGTCATATCACCGATATGGGTAAAATCAGCCCCAACCATGTCGTACGTTACGACATCGCCGGAATTTTGCTGAGCTGTCTCTTCATCGACAAAGCCAAACGTGGCGCGTTGATCAATGAATGTTCTGATCAACCACGCTGAAGCCATTCGATCAACAAATGGACGTGTGCGGGTCACCCATGTTTTGCCGTTATAGTCAGAGATCTGACAGACCGGAATACTGTTGCTGGCCATTATGTGTCCTTTCTCGGTTTCATCAGAAAAATAGGTTGAATACAGCCTGAATTTCTCTTTGATACGTTCACCTGTGGTTGAAGTAAAAAAATCAATTCGCTGCATTCCTTGAAAGTCTCGTGACAGCCGATTGAATTCTTTCAGCAGTACAGAGGTGTCTTGCAGCGCTTCGCCTTTTTCAAGCTGCCTGACCAGCAGATTAAGACTGCGCTCAAGCTCCACATAGGATTTTTCTCTCTGCTGGTCAAAGGCTTCAATAAGTTGCTGGTTTGAAGTGGCGGCAACTGAATCAACCTGCACAAAGTCAGCTTCGCCATCCATCCCGATAACACTGGTGATTAACCACTGCAAAAGTTCGCGATGGTCATCTGAATAGGGTAAGAGATACACGGAGCCCTTAAATGGAAGCGCCCCATTTTTAAGAAGTATGCGCCATATTTTCATCCGGTTCTTTACCGGCTTTGACGGCACACAATAAAAAAACAGCAGCCATGTTAACCCGGTTGGCGGCATTTTTTGCTGGTGTACATTTTTCATACTGGTTCCTCCCGGAAACCCTGATTTCGTATGGAGCGGGAAGGAATGTCAAGATGTAATTCCGTAGGAAGATGCTGTGATTTGGTAACACATGTTGCGTCATGTATCATGTGTTACATTTATGGTCAACATAATTCAAGGCACTAAAGCATTGGTTGACTTCCTATGAGATTGATTGTTGAACCGGGCTCTGGCATAGTCGGCAGAAAATAGGTATGAAGTGCTGGTGAGTTTGCGGCAGTTTGCCCTCCAATCTGTGGCATGTCAGGGGCTTGTTGTAACAGGAATATGGCTAAAAAAGGACTCCATACATCACTACTGTCAGCAATTTTGTTCGGTGTTTCTCCGGTTGCCTGCAAAGCCATTGTGGGGAAAATGCCTGCTGCGCTTCTTGCTGGCCTGCTTTATCTAGGCTCGGGATTAGGACTGGTCGGTGTGATTTTCGGGCAAGCGATGCCGGACATCCATCATCGGCATAGTCACTAAGGACACAAGTGAGTCGCTATTTCCACGCTACGTTGTGTACGCTTTTCTTCCTGTCAGGTTTTGTTGGCCTCTGTTACGAAATTTGCTGGATCAGGTCAGCCGGTCTGCTCTTTGGCGCTACAACCTTTGCCGTCAGTTCGGTGGTCGCCCTGTTTTTTGCCGGTATGGCACTGGGCGCACACTATTTTGGTGACAGGTCCAAACGCTATGCACAGCCGTTAAAGGTCTATGCCTTGCTTGAGATCGGCGTTGGCACGTTTGCCATGTTCAGCCAGCTGCTCCTGCAGGTGTTTGAAATTCCCTATCAACTGCTGTATCCGTCGTATTTCCAAAACGGCATTGTCATAGCCGTTATTCGTGTTGTTCTGATTGGATTGGTTATCATCCCGCCAACGTTTCTGATGGGGGGGACACTGCCGCTTGTAACCCAGTTTTATGATCTGTCCAAGCCCACATCATCAGGCAATCTTGCGTTGCTCTATGCCTTGAACACCATCGGAGCGGCTGCCGGTTGCCTGATCTGCGGTTTTGTGCTGCTGCCACAACTGGGGATTAGCACCACCTTGTTTCTGATCGGCCTGCTTGCTCAGGGGATCGGATTTTTTGCCCTGTATCTTGTAAAACAAGCGAATTTTCATGTTTGTGCTGCAATGCCATCAGGCAGTGTTCAGTACAACAATCAAACCTGCTTCACTGCTCCAGCAGAGCGGATGATGGTATACGTTGCCATTTTTGTTACTGGGTTTTGCGCGCTTTCCTATGAACTGCTCTGGACCCGTTTTCTTGCACTTGTTACCCACAACACGGTCTACACCTACACCATCAGCCTGTTGATCGCCCTGCTTGGCATCGCCGTCGGCAGTTATTTGGTACACTGCAGGCGGCCATCCGGCAATGAGACGGCTCTGCTTGGTGCGGTACAAATCCTGAGTGCGTTTTTTGTCCTGGTTTCGCTACTCTTGCCGATAATTGCCTGGGACTGGGCTGCATCCAGTGAGTCACCTGTTGTTATTCTGTTGCTTTGCCTGCTCCTCATGTTTGTCCCCGCGATGCTTTCTGGCCTTTCGTTTCCGCTGCTGTTCGGCTGTATCAGGGATGCTCATTTCAGTAGCGGCAAGCGAGTTGGGCGGGTACTTGCGATCAATACGGCCGGCTGTGTCTCCGGTTCTTTTATAACCGGCTTCATACTGCTGCCTTTTTGGGGTATGCATATCACCTTGCTTGCAGTTACGTTGCTTTGCCTCATCCTGGGAATCGTACTAATCGTATTTCTTTCAAAAGGAGTAGCATACCAAGCCAAAGCGTTGACTGTTGTTGTCAGCTTGCTGATATGGGGGCTGTTGGCAACAGCAACAGGGGTGCGACTACCAGCCGACTACCTTGCCAGAGAAAGAACTCTTATTGACTTTGTTGAGGGGAAAAGCGCCTTCATTTCGGTCGTCGAACGAAACGGTGACACTAAAATGGAGCTTGACCGTATGTGGCAGGGGCAGAAGTCCAAGGGCCATCAGGTTATGGCGGCGCACCTTCCGATGCTGCTGCACCCATCAGCAAAAGAGGTCTTGGTTGTAGGCATTGGCGCTGGTCAGGCACCGAGCCGGTTTCTGTATTATGACGTTACGAGGCTGGACTGTGTTGATCTTGAAAGCAGTATTCCTGACGTGCTCAGAAAACATTTTCAGGCCGATTGGCTGAACGATCCAAGGACGCACTTCATTGCAGAAGACGGCAATAATTATCTCAGGAATACCAACAGAAAATACGACCTGATTTCAGTTGAAGTAGGTCAGGTATTCAGGCCACAGGCATCTGCCTTTTATCATGTTGAATTTTATCGGCATGCCAAGCAGCGACTGGCAAAAAATGGCATTATATCACAGTTCCTGCCGGTTGGTTTTTTCACTGAACAGCAACTGAAGGCGGTCATAAAAACCTTTATTTCCGAGTTTCCCAACAGTACGCTTTGGTACAACCACTATGCCGAACTGCTGCTCATCGGATCGCCGGATAGAAGCCTGACGCTAGGCGTGGACAGTGTCGCAGCTTTGAAAAATAACCCGAAGGTATTTGGAGACCTGTTTTTCGGGCTTCCGGGATCTGAAGAACATTTTCTGAATAAGCCTGCGGTACTTGCGGCCAGTTTTATGATGGGGGCAAAGGGACTTGCTGATATAGCTGCAAATGCCCCGGTATTAAGTGATGATAGGCCGATCCTGGAGTACGGCACCGCACGTACAAGCTATAGGCCACAGCGTTTCACGAAGCTGTTTGAAGAGCAGCACGAATCACCGCAGCAGGTTATTGCATTTAGCACTTCTGAAAGCGTTTTGCAGGAATCAACCTTAATCCAGCATGGCTACATAAGGCGTGGTTTTAGATGACGGGTGTGGATCATCTTTCGTAGAATGTTTTTGAAGAAAAGGAAATGATATGAACACTCTTGAATACAGCGCTGAAGTCCTTAAGGCGATTGCCCAGCCTACCCGTCTCAGAATCATCGAGTTGCTGCGGGATGGCGAGCATTGCGTCTGCGAGATCTTTCCTGCGATTGGCCATGAACAGTCTAATACTTCCCGCCATCTGCAGACCATGCTGAAGAGTGGTATTCTTAACCAACGCAAGGATGGTCTGAAGATCTACTACTCCCTGCGACATCCCGAAGTGCTGGAGATGGTGCAGTTGGCAGGAGCCATTGCGTCTCACGAAGCAAACAAACGGGCGGCACTGTTTGCCAAGTAGCTGGAGCAGCAGGGGATGCTAAACAGGGAGGGGGCCTGAGTTGTCAGACACCCTTCTTCACATTTCTTCATAATTTCATCATCTCGTCTTTACAGTATGATGCTAGTCTGTCATCATCTGACGGCAAGAAAACACCAAAGAAATGACACCATGATGCTGAGAATTACTGCCATACTGTTGCTTATATGCCTGTTTACCGGCACTCTCCATGCTTGGCATGGAGAGTCTGCTGGTGATCACTCAGCTAGCAGCAACGTATTGTCAGGGCATCATGCCGTGGACACGGATCATGAAGATCATCACGATAGCGGTAGCAGCCACGGAGAAGATCACTGTTGCAATACGCACCACTCCCATCTCCAAGCGATTCCTTCACACCAACAACCTGCTTTTGTAGCGCCCATAGCTACAAGGCAATTCACTGCTACCATTCCGCATCTGTATCCGCGGGACATTTCACGTATTCCCTATATCCCCCCTCGTATCGCCTCCTAAGCAGTTCAGCACAAACGTGCGCTCTTTTGCCGGTTCTTCCTTTTTATTTTTGGAAGTAATCCCTGTTAGTGTGTCTTCGGCTACTTAATGCTTTTGAGTTTTCACTGCTGAATTCCTTGCTACCTTGAGACCGCCTCTGAACTAAAACGAACAAGCAGCATGCCCGGTTGCATGCGAACATACCGACTTAGACTCTATCTATACTCATGCTCATAAGGAGAAAAACATGAAAAAGATCATCGTACTATTTGCTTCCGTTGCACTGTTTGCCGGCTGTGCCTCCACCGAGACTATCAAGCGGCTTGAAAGCCAGAATGGACAAGGTGTGTTTCAGGTACTCGATGCTTCAACCAAACCGCTGCCTAATGGATATGGCGACCTGAAAATAAGCCTCAACCTAAAAACCCGGACCAATAATGCCGTCTTAATCAACACCACCGGCGATGGCACAGAGCGCTATCAATTACTGATTGGCATCAATGGTCAGACCCAACGGCTGGTCGGGAAGATGGCCCTGGAAAGCAGTGAATACCGTGGCAGCCGAGATCCTGAAGCCGGTACCGGGGTTCGTTACATCTTTGAGACAACCGTGCGGCTCCCGGTTGGCCTACATACAATGACGTTTGCCTTGCCGGGAGACGGTGTTGTACTTGAGCAGGAATGGGAAATCAAACCTGGAGAGAATCGCATTGTGTTGCAGCCGGTCTACAGAAGCAAAAACCCGCATCAGCGGATCGGCTTCAGTGGAGACACCACCTATTACGAAGGTGTCAAGAGCCTGCTGATCAAGGGATAAAGGAGAACATCCATGCGTATACTTATGACTACGTCGTTTTTCTGCCTGTTTGCACTTGTTGCGGCTCTGCCTGGCACAGTGCTGGGTGCGGAAGCACCACTGACTCTTGACATGGCGGTTCAACAAGCTTTGACAAACAGTAGAGAACTCTCGGCTGATAAAGAAGAACTGAAAGGACTCCAAAACGCGACTGACAGGATACCTGTGCTTGCCAATCCGGTCCTGGAGCTGGAAGGCAAGACCGGTGCACTGACCGGCAGCCCTGAAGACAGAAGCATCAGCATCGCCGTGCTGCAGGAGATCCCACTGGCCGCTGTTGGTAGCAAGCGTCGTAGCGTTGCACGGGCAGAGGCTGATCTGGCCCACTTGAAAATCAAGGAACGCACGCTAAAACTTGGTGATGAGGTACGCAGAAGCTGGGTCGCCTGTGCGGTTGAACAGCAACGCCTGGAATTGGTGCAGGCGCAGACGGATATTGCCAAGAGACTATTTTCGATTGCCAGTGAGCGGTTCAAGGTCGGCGACTTGCCGGAACTGGAGGTCAGGCTGGCAGACCTGGACCTGCGCAAACAACAGTTACGTCTGATAGAACAGCAGACAGCTCTGGCTACTGCACGCAGACAGTTGGCCCGCCTGTTGGGCCTGGCAGGTGTGGAAGAGCTACCGCAATTGGCGGTTACCCCAGCCCCCCGTGCAGAACTACCTAGTGACGAGCAGCTACTGTCGCAGGCTTTGAAGCGTCGATCTGATCTGGTCGTGATGCGGCAGGAAACGGAGCGTGATCGGTCTGTCCTGGAACTGGCCCGGGCCGAGGCACTGCCGTCACTGACCGTCGGGCTCTCTTACAGTAACGAACGTTCGTCTCAAAACGCTTACGACCTGACAGCCGGGCAGCTCCGGCAGGGGAAGGAGCAGACCAACGACCATATTCTGGGAGTGAAGCTCTCCATTCCGTTGCCGCTGTTTTCCCGCAATCAGGTGGAGGTGGCCAAGGCTGTCGGTCGGGTAAACGCAGGCAGTGCACGTACAGATGCCCTGAAGCGCACTGCCGAGGTTGAAGTCAAGGATCTGCTGGCATATTACCGCCTGGCACAAGGTGCCTGGGAGCTGCATCGCTCAACACTGGGGCCGGCTGCTCAGGAAAACCTGAACATTCAGCAGCAGGCCTTTACGCTGGGTGAAGTGGGCATGCAGATTGTGTTGGATGAGAAGCGGCGCCTGGCAGAGCAACAGGAGGCCGAGCTGAAGGCGCTGCAGTTAGCTCTTGAAACCTATAGCAGACTGGAGGTCGCAACCGGCGGCGCTCTGTCAATTCCAGGAGGAACGCTATGATAAGAACCGTTGTAGGGCTGTTCATGACCGCCCTGCTTTCCATACTGATCGGCTGCAGTAGTCAAGAAAACAAAAAGCAGGACCAGGGCCATGTCGATGAAGAAGCGATCCAAATCACGGCCTGGAGTGAAAAAAGCGAGCTGTTTATGGAGTATGCACCGCTTCAGCCGGGCAAAAATGGAAGTTTTTTGATCCACCTGACCCGTATTGCCGATGGTAAGCCGGTCACGGAGGGGGCGCTTAGGCTGCTGTTGCGTCCGGCATCTGGTGAACCACTAACCCTGGCCATTCCGGCACCAAGCCGCCCCGGCATCTATCAGGCTGAGCTGACAGCCCCTGCTGCCGGAACCTATCAAATGGAGCTGCTGCCTGAGGGTAAAGGATTTGCGGACCGGATTGTTGTGCCGGGGGTGTATGTCGGGCCGACACCGAAGGCGGACCCAGCAAAAACGGTAAAAGATGTCCATACTAAGGCACTGGGAGCTGCTCTCGTCATCGGTGACGGCGGCGGCACTATTTCATTCCTTAAAGAGCAGCAGTGGAGCCTTGATGTTCTGCTGCGCAGGCCCGAGCAGAAGCAGTTGTCAGGACAGCTGTCGGCAAGCGGTGAATTGGTTGCTGCTGCCGATGGCGAGGCCACGGTGGCGGCGCCACTTTCAGGGGTGCTCTCGGTTGTCAAACCAGTGCCCTACCTGGGTAAACGGGTGGCAAAAGGCGAGCTGATTGCCCTGATCGAGCCCCCTGTCAGACCTGATGGCGGTGCTGGCCAGCTTGCGTCTGCCCATGCCGAGGCAAAAAACAGGTTGATCCTGGCCCGTCTGGAGCATGAGCGAGCCCAACGCCTGTTTGAAGCCAAGATCGCACCTCGCAAGCGGGTTGAAGAAGCCGCTGCAGCACTGGATAACGCCAAGGCTGCTCTTGCACCTCTTGAAAAGGCAGCCGCAACGATCAGTGGCGATAGCAATGGAAGGCTGGCAATACGTGCGCCGGTGAACGGCACGGTGGTTGAAGTGTTCTCCGGCACCGGCAAAGGGATCGAGGCTGGCCAACCGATTGTACGGATTGTGAATACCGGTACTCTCTGGCTGAAAACGAACCTGCCGGCCATAGAGGCCGGGAAGCTGCCTCGCCAACCGACCGCCCGTTTCACGGTTGCAGGACAGGAAGGACAGTTCAAAACCGGGCGACTGATATCGGTGGGCGATATGCTTGATTCGCAAAGCCGCACCTTGCCGGTGCTCTTCAGTGTGCCCAATCCTGATGCGCGGCTTAAGGTCGGTATGTTTGCGACGGTGGCAGTCTCAACCGGCACCAGTACAAAGGCGCTGGTGCTGCCAAAGGAAGCCCTGGTTGAGGACGAGGGCCGTTATTTTGTGTTTGTAGAGACATCCGGCGAAAAATTTGTCCGGCGTGAGGTGCAAATCGGTGTGAGCGAAGACAATCTGGTGCAGATCCTCAAAGGGGTGGAACCCCATGAATGGGTGGTGGTCAAGGGGAGTTATTACCTCAAACAGGCTGCCATGTCAGGTAACAAGGAGGACGCCCATGCTGGACATGCTCATTGATGTAAGCTTCGGGGAGGTGCGGCCATGCTCGACCGACTGATACGGCTTAGCCTTGAAAACCGTCTGATTGTGGTCATCGCCATGTGTCTGGTGCTGGTCATCGGTACGTTCACAGCGGTCAGGATGCCGGTGGATGTATTGCCAGATCTGACCGCCCCCACCGTGACCATTCTGACCGAGGCCAAGGGGATGGCGCCGGAAGAGGTAGAGGCGCTGATCACCTATCCGATCGAGAGTAACCTAAACGGGGCAACCGGTGTGCGACGGGTCCGTTCAGTCTCCATTCCTGGTCTTTCAACGGTCTGGGTTGAATTTACCTGGGGTACTGATATCTACCGTGCCCGGCAGGTGGTGAATGAAAAACTGCAGCTGGTGGCAGGTAGCCTGCCGCCCAAGACGGTGCCGACTTTGGCCCCGATCTCCTCCATCATGGGGGAGATCATGTATATAGCTGTGGTAAGCGACCGGCACTCCCTGATGGAAATCAAGGAACAGGCCGAATTTGTCGTTAAAAAACGCTTGATGGCTGTTGCCGGTGTCTCACAAGTCGTAACCGTAGGCGGCGAGACTAAGCAGTATCAGGTAGAGATCGACCCGCTACGCTTGCAGGCCTTTGGCGTGACGGTGGGACAGGTGACCAGCGCCCTGAAAGAAGGCAACGAGAATTTTGCCGCAGGGGTGGTCAAGCAGCAGGAGCATGATTATCTGCTGCGCGGGGTCGGTCGGGTCCGTACTGCGGCAGATATCGAACAGACCGTGGTGTTTTCACGAAATGGACTGCCGGTGCTGGTGCGTGACGTGGCTACGGTTACCATCGGCCCAGCCTTCCGGGTCGGCGATGCCTCGGCCAACGGAAAACCTGCAGTGGTGGTGTCGTTGCAGAAGCATCCCGATGCCAATACTCTGGAGCTTACCAGGCGGATTAAGGTCAATTTGGCGGAAATTCAACGTTCGCTACCGTCCGGCATGAAGATTGAGGGTGACCTGTTCCAACAGGCTGATTTCATCGACCGGGCAATTTCAAATATCAAGAGTGTGCTGATTGAAGGGGCCCTGTTGGTAATTGTGATTTTGTTCCTGTTCCTGGGCAACCTGCGCACCACCCTGATCTCGCTGGTGGCGATGCCGGTATCGCTTTTGTTCGCCATCTTCGCCCTGAAGCTGTTCGACAGCTCGATCAACACCATGACCCTGGGCGGCATGGCAATCGCCATCGGCGTAATCGTGGACGACGCCATCATCGACGTGGAAAACGTCTACCGTCGCCTGCAGGAAAACAACGCATTACCGGAAGACCTGCGCAGGCCGGCCCGGCAGGTGATCTTTGATGCCTCCCGCGAGATCCGTTCCTCTATTGTCAACGCTACCCTGATCATACTGGTGGTGTTCCTGCCGCTGTTCTTCCTGTCCGGTGTGGAAGGACGCCTGCTGCAACCGCTGGGGATCTCCTACATGGTGGCCATCGGAGCATCGCTGTTGGTGGCTTTGACCGTCACCCCGGCGCTCTGCTCCTACCTGCTGCCCAAGGCTCGCTGCATTGCCGAACATGGCGACAGCCGGGTCATGCACTGGCTGCTAAGCCATTACCGCCCTTTGCTTGAACATCTGTTGCAGCGTCCAAACAGGGTGATTGCCGGTGCGGCGTTTTCGTTTGTGCTTGCTTTGGGTCTCTTGTTTTTGACCGGTCGCTCCTTTCTGCCAGCCTTCAATGAAGGGGCCTTGACAGTAATGGTAGCCACCGGTCCTGGCACATCGCTTGAAAAATCTTCCGAGATTGCATCCCGGATAGAGAAGCTGTTGCTGGCCCATCCAGCTGTTAAAAAGACCGCCCGTCGCACCGGTCGCGGGGAGCAGGACGAACACGGCAAATTCCCCAATGCCAGCGAGATCGAAGTAACTCTCGACCTTGAAGGCAGGCGTCTTAACCGGGTTATGGAAGAACTGCGCAAACAGACGGCGGTTATTCCTGGTGTGATCATCACCTTTGGGCAACCGATCGGCCACCGGATCGATCATATGCTGTCCGGCACCATGGCAAACCTGGCCATCAAGGTCTATGGCCCGGAGTTGTCACGGTTGAAGCAGGTGGCTGAACAGATCAAGACAGAGATTGGTGAAGTGCAGGGGCTGGCAGACCTTTCGGTGGATCAACAGGCTGATATTCCGCAGTTGAGAATCGTTCCCCGCCGGTCAGAGCTGGCCCGTTACAACCTGACCATGTCGGGGGTGGCGGAAGGGGTTGAAGTGGCCACCGCCGGTCAGGTGGTGTCACGCACCCTGGAAGGGGATCGTGGTTTTGATATCGTCGCCCGCTTCCCGGCTGCTGCACGTCAGGATGCCACGGCTATTGGTCAAATCCTGCTGGACACCCCCACAGGTCAGAAAGTGCCGCTGGCAGCGGTGGCTGATCTGGTGTCGGCTAAGGGGCCTAACAGCATCAGCCGCGAGAACGTCCAACGCAAGGTGGTGGTGCAGGCCAATGTGGCCGGTCGTGACCTGCGGGCGGTCTATCAGGATGTGCGTAACAAGATCGACAAGATCAAGCTTCCGGCAGGTTATTTTGTTGAGTACGGTGGCCAGTTTGAAAGTGAAGCAGGCGCCACCCGCACCATCGGCCTGTTGAGCATCATCTCGATCAGCCTGATCTTGATGATTCTGTATCTGGAGTTCCGTTCGTTCCGTCCAGCCCTCTTGGTGATGGTCAACTTGCCGTTGGCGTTTATTGGCGGCATCGTAGCCGTGGTTCTCACTGATCGGACCATCAGTGTCGCCTCGCTGGTGGGTTTCATTACCCTGTTCGGGATCGCCACCCGCAATGGCATCCTGCTGATTTCCCACTACCGCTACCTGATGGAGAACGAAGGGCTTGGGTTGCGAGAAGCGGTCATCAAGGGATCGCTGGAACGACTGCGTCCGGTGGTGATGACCGCCCTGGCAGCCGGTCTGGCGCTGGTGCCGTTTGCCGTCGCCGCCCACAAGCCGGGCAACGAGATTTTATCGCCGCTGGCAGTAGTTATTTTGGGTGGTCTGGTTAGTGCCACGGTGCTTAACATGCTGGTGCTGCCGGTGCTCTACCTGCGGTACGGCGGTGAACGTAACTCGCAAATCATTAATCAATAATTACAGAGGATAACCGGGGAGGGGGCCTGAGTTGTCAGACCCCTTTCTTCACATTTCTTCATAATTTCATCACACAATCTTTATCTGTGGTTGCTATAGGAAAGAGTGGTGACTATCTGTTGCATCGAGAGGAAAGAACGCATGGCACTGGTGATTGCAGAACAGGTATCCAAAACCTACCACACCGGAGAAACTGAAGTGGAGGCGTTAAAGGGGATCAGTTTCAGTATTGAAACCGGCTCTTTTGTCTCCTTTGTTGGGCCTTCCGGCAGTGGCAAGACGACACTGTTGAATCTGATCGGCTGTCTGGATGCCCCTTCCGGCGGTTGTCTGAAAGTAGTGGGGACAGATGTGGCAACGCTGGATCGTACCCAGGGAGCCGCATTCCGTGGCAGTGAAATGGGTTTTATCTTTCAGGATTTTAACCTGCTGCCGGTGCTATCGGTCTTTGAGAATGTCGAGTATCCGCTGCTGATGATCCAGAAGACCCCTGAGGCTGAACGCCGCAAACGGGTGATGGCGCTGCTTGAGGCAGTCGGCATGGCAGATCAGGCGCTGAAGCGACCAGATCAGATCTCTGGTGGTCAGAAACAGCGGGTAGCAGTGGCCAGGGCATTGGTCACCAACCCTAAACTAGTGCTGGCTGACGAACCCACGGCTAACCTTGATCATGCCACTGCCTTTATGGTGATCAGCCTGATGAAGCAGCTACGGGATCAGTTTGGCACCACCTTTGTGTTCTCTACCCATGATCCCCGTATTGTTGGCGAAGCCGAGGTGCTGCATACCCTTGAAGACGGTGTGCTGAAGAACAGCGAGTTGATGAAGGGAGGGACGGCACAATGAGCAATATCTTTAAAATCGCCCTCCGCAATCTGTTGCGTTACAAGCGTCGCACCCTGCTGACTGCCACCCTGGTTACCCTGGGTGTTGTTTTTGTGCTGGTCTTTACTGCGGTTTCCGGCTCCTTTAAGCAGATGATGATCAGTCAGATTACTGATTCGATGATGGGACACCTGCAGATTCACCGTAAAGGGTATGTGGCGGCCATAGATACCCTGCCGCTGAACCTGGGTATCAAACAGCAGGGCTACGAAAAGATTGAGGCACTGCTGAAACAGGAGCAGGGGATTGCTGCCTATTCGCCACGGATCAAGTTTGGCGGTATGTTCAGTAACTTTATGGAAACCACCAACATTCGACTGAATGGGGTTTTCCCGGAAAAAGAGTTTGCCACCGTGCCGCTGTTGCCGGAACGGGTCAATAGTGGCAGGAAGAGTCTGCAGCGGGGAGAGATCATGGTGCCGGAGTTGCTGGCTCGCGGCATGAATGTCAAGGTGGGCGATACGGTGGTGATTGTGGCCACCAACCAGAGCGGGTCGGTTAACGGCAAACAGTTTCTGGTAAGCGCCATTCTGGAAAGCGCCTCCGGCCCGGGTGGTCGGGATGGTTACCTGCATTTTGATGATGCCGTTGAACTGCTGCGGATGGAGCAGCTTGAAATCAGCGAGGTGGCGGTGCGTCTCAAGCAGTTCGGCAAACTGCATAAACTGGAAAACAAGCTGCGTGGTCAGCTGGAGGCACAGAAAAACCCCAAGGGTAAGCCGGTCTTTGAACTGCATTCCTGGGAGGCGCTTTCACCCTTTGCAAAAATCGCCAAGATGCTGGATCTGATGACACTCTTCATCAAGATCATGCTGGTTTCAATTGTGCTGATCAGCATCATGAACGTCATGATGATGGCTGTGTTTGAGCGAGTGCGCGAAATCGGCACCATCGCTGCCATCGGCACTCCGCCTTCTACCATCCGTTCCCTGTTTCTGGTGGAAGGGCTCTGTCTGGGGCTGTTCGGGGCTGTTGCCGGCACTGTGATCGGCAGCCTGATCATACTGATCATCAACCTGTCCAATATAACCTTCTCGTTTGGCCAGCAGACCGGCTTGATTTTGAAGACATCCCTGGTACCGGGGGATATTCTTATGGTCTCGATCATTGTGGTGGTGGTATCCGTACTGGCCACCCTGCAGCCTGCCATCAAGGCGTCTAAAATGAGACCGATAGACGCACTGCGTCACGTTTAGGAGATGATTATGAAATTGCTGACAACCCTAATGCTTGCAGTGCTTTACTCTCTGCCTGCCTTTGCCCTGGATGGCCAACAGCTTCTGAAGCAGATCGACCGCAATATGAACCCGGAAAGCTACGAATCCTACCGCAAGCTGATTAATATTGAGCCGGACGGTACGCGCAAGGAGTTTACTCTCTACACGGTCAAGAAGGGGGCTGACAAGGTTGCCTCGCTGTTTCTTGCCCCTGCCAGCGACAAAGGTCGCACCACTTTGCGGCTGGGTGACAATATGTGGCTGCTGATCCCCAATGTGGGTAAACCGGTGCGGATCACCTCGCTGCAGTCGGTGGTTGGGGGGGTATTCAACAATGCTGACATTTTGCAGCTTGATTATGATGCCGAGTACCGGGTGGAAAAGGTGGAGGATAAGGATGGCGACTACCTGCTGCACCTCAAGGCCAGGAACAGAACCGTTGCCTATGACCGGGTGCGCATCTGGGCGGACAAAGGCAAAAAAATGCCCCATAAGATCGAGTGTCTGACCGAGGCAGGTATGCTGATCAAGACCCTTTACTTTAAGGATCATAAAAACTTTGGCGGTTTCTCCAGACCGGCAACGGTGGAGACCGATTCGCCGCTCTATAAGGGCTACAAGTCGGTGATGCTGTATGCCAAGATGAAGAAACGCAGCTTCAAGGATGAGGTGTTTACACTTAACGGCATGGCCACCATTGATTCGTTACGCTAGATGCAAGCCATTCTAGTAATACTGCTGCTTTTGACAGTAGCTGGACAGGCTTGTGCAGAAGAGTTTACGTTTGATGAATCAGAGATTGAAAAGAAGTTCTGGTACCTGGGAGGCTATGCAGAGGCTCGGCCCGGTCTGAATCTGTTGGACCAGGATGCTGCCCAGACCCGGCTGCGCTACTACAACCGGCATGTTGACGACCTGCCGGTTGACTTCAACGGCAAGCTGCTGCTGGAAGGCAGCCTGGAAAAAGGCTGGGCCAAGCTGTTTGTGCAGCCCAGCCTTGACTATACCAACACCCGCCTGAACAACTATCTGAAACTCAGCTGGTACGAAGCCTGGCTTCAGGCCAAGCCCAATGACCATTTTAGGGTGCTGACAGGAAAGAAATCCCTGCGCTGGGGTAAGGGCTACGCCTGGAATCCGGTGGCTTTTTTCGACCGGCCCAAGAATCCTGATGATCCGGAGCTGAGCCTGGAAGGGTACTGGTTGGCCACTGCAGAGTATATCCATAGCCTTGACGGACCGCTGAAGACTGTTGCCTTTACACCGCTGATTTTGCCTCAAAACCATGACCTGAACAGTGATTTTGGGACAGATGATCAGGTCAACTGGGGGGGCAAGCTGTACCTCTTGCTCTATGATACCGATATTGACCTGATCATGCGGGGCAAAGGAGGCAGGGAGGCGGCCTACGGCCTTGATTTTTCCCGCAATTTGACCACCAACTTTGAACTGCATGGTGAACTGGCCTGGCTGGTTAATGCCAAACGTCAGGTAATCGGCAGCAGCGGTCAGCGCTCTACCTTGTCCGGTGATGCCCTGAGCTGGCTGGTGGGGCTGCGCTACCTGACGGAGCAGGACACCACCTGGATTGTGGAGTATTATCGTAACGGAGCCGGTTACACAAAGAATGAGATGGACAGCTACTACCAACAGGTGGAGCAGGGTTGGACAGCCTGGCAGACCAGCGCAAACCCGACAAAATTGCAGCAGTTGGGGCAGAATCAGTCCTACAGCAGGGCAGCGGCCATGCGTGACTACCTGTACGCCAGGGTCAGCCAGAAGGAACCGTTTGATGTCCTCTACTTCACCCCGGCTATCACCACCATCGTCAACCTGCAGGATCAGAGTCTTTCGTTGGCGCCGGAATTGGTTTATACCGGTATAACCAACCTTGAGCTACGTCTGAAGGGGACAGCCACCATCGGCACCAGAGATACGGAATATGGCGAAAAACAGAATGATGCCCGGATTGAATTGCGGGTCAGGTACTATTTTTAAGACGAGTCACTGTGCGTGTCGCCGCGCATGGCCTAAAAGGACGATAGCATGACCAGAGAACAGTGGTTGCAACGGGCAAACTGGCTGGCGTTGTTTACCATCTTCTACAATATTGTGGAAGGCGTCGGATCGGTCTGGTTCGGTGCGGCTGACGAGACCCTGTCGTTGTTCGGCTTCGGCGTGGATTCCTTTATCGAGGTGATCTCGGCAATCGGTATCTGGCACATGTTGCGCAGGATCAAGGCCAACGGAGGAGAATCGCGGGACGAGTTTGAGCAGCGGGCGTTGCGGATTACCGGCGCTGCCTTCTACCTGCTGACCATCGGTCTGGTATTGACTGCCGGCATCAATCTCTACCAGCAGCATAAACCTGAGACCACCATCTGGGGCATTGTGATCTCACTGCTCTCGATCTCGTTCATGTGGCTGCTGATTCACTACAAGACAAAGGCCGCTACTGCCCTTGCCTCACCTGCAATCATGGCTGATGTGGCCTGTTCCAGGGCCTGCATGTATCTGTCGGTCGCCTTGATGATCGCCAGCGTGGGGTATGAACTGACCGGGCTTGGTTTCTTTGATGCCGTTGGTGCGCTGGTGATTTCCTGGCTAACCTACAAGGAGGGACGGGAGTCCTTTGACAAGGCCAGGGGGCTGGCATGTTCCTGTAGCTGTTCCTGCGGAGCGGCCAAGGATAATTCGTTGTGACCACACTTGACAGCCACATAACCGGCAAGTTCAAGATTGCCATTGCCCTGACCGCCGTGACCCTGATTGCAGAAGTGGCGGGTGGTCTCTGGACCAATTCGCTGGCGCTGTTGTCCGATGCTGCCCATGTCTTTCTGGACCTGTTTGCTTTGGTGTTGTCACTGGCTGCTGTGCAATTGGCCGGTCTGCCTACCTCAGAGCGGCATACCTATGGATTCCACCGTTCCGAGGTGTTCGCCTCCTTTATTAATGGCCTGACCGTGTTTCTGATGGGGGCAGGGATTCTGTATGAGGCCTGGGGCCGTTTTGCTGAACCACAGGCGGTGAAAAGCGGGCCGATGCTGGTGATTGCCGCCATCGGCTTGGTGATGAATCTACTGGCCGCCAAGACCCTGCATAGCCACAGCCATGACGACCTGAACGTGAAGAGCGCCTTCCTGCATGTGGTGGGGGATGCTGCGGCATCGGTGGGAGTGATCATCGGCGGGGTTGTGATGTACTATACCAGCTGGTATCTGCTGGATGCCCTGTTGTCTGCCGCCATCGGCCTGCTGATCCTTACCGGGGCCGGACGTGTGCTGCGGGATGCCACCCATATCCTGATGGAGGGCTCGCCGAGGGGGCTGGATCTGAAAGAGGTGGCAGCGGCCATCCGTGATGTTGAAGGGGTTCGGGATCTGCACCACCTGAATGTCTGGTCGGTCTGTTCACATATCACCGCACTGTCTGTGCATGTTGAGGTTGCAACAGGCTATGAGGACGGGCGCAGCGATCTGCTGCACCGGATTGAACATGCCCTTGAACATCGTTTTCATATCACCCATACCACCATTCAGCTTGAGTGCAGCGACTGCAACGGCGGGCCGTTGATCAAGCCGCTGCAGCATCAGCAACGACAGGAAGCGTGCTGTGGTTATGATCATTGAGGAGGACGATAATGCATAATGACGAACTGGTCTGTTTCTGTAGCAGTATCACTGCCGGGGTAATCCGGCAGGCGAAACAAGACGGTGCAACTACGGTGGAGGATATCCGCCGCATGACCGGTGCCTGTACGTTGGGGCGCTGCAGAGTGCTGTCCCCTCGGGGCAGATGATGCGCCCAAGAGGTCAAGCAGGTGCTTGACGAAGCGTGTAATCCTTGACCCTTTCGACCTGACCCGTTATCCTCCCTGAACAGTTATCTGTCAGGGAGGTTTTTA
>Ga0209016_1001241_pt1 | contig 21486 bp, 21 predicted proteins | sample EPASupsiteSAE305_FD_187265 | JGI IMG/M metagenome (GOLD analysis project Ga0209016, IMG submission 187265) | Bioremediated contaminated groundwater microbial communities from EPA Superfund site, New Mexico - SAE3-05 (SPAdes) (version 2) | ecosystem: Environmental > Aquatic > Deep subsurface >...
TAGCAGGCGGTTGTTCTGGGTGTCTGATATCCAGAGGAAGCCATAGCCATCGAAGACCAGCCGGTATGGATAATTGAATTTGCGCGCGCCTGCGCCGGATGTGCGCGTGGTGAAGGAAGTTTGTCCCAAAACAAGAGAGGCTCTCTGTCCGCTGCTGAAAGGCGGGTCGAATCTCAAAACCCTGTGATTACCGTAGTCCGCCACCCATAACGCGCCTGAACTGTCGAAGGCAAGCCCGTCTGTTTTACCCGTGAATATATCTGAAGGGGAGTGGCTGGCGGTGTCGGTGAACGAATTGTTGCCTAAAACAACGGAGGCGCTGGAACCGTTGACCGAGGGGGTGTTGTAGCGCAGAACGCGGCGGTTGCCGGAGTCAGAGACCCACAGGTTGCCCGCTGCGTCTGTACGAAGCGAAAGGGGTGTCTGAAGCGTTTCCGCGCCGGGGAGGTTTCCCCTGTTCGGAAGATTGGAGTAAAAATCCGCCTGCCCCAGCACAAGCTCTGCGGCTTGTCCGCTGGTTGTCGGCATGGAGAATTTAAGTATGCGGTGGTTTTGCGTATCCGCCACCCAAACATTTCCGTTCGTGTCGACCGTAACCGCTCTTGGCTTGTTAAGCGTTGCTGCGGTAGGGGTTCCATTGCGATTTGCCTCATTCCTGACGCTGTCTGTCTGCCCAAGCGTTCCGGCGGCTTCTTTCCCAAGAAAGAAATCCGCTTCGTTCCACCACAATATGCGGTTGTTTTCCGTGTCGCATACGTATATCCTGCCGGATGCGGCGGTTAAGTCGGACGGCGTGTAAAGGCTTTTGCCGGAGACTGAATTGATGCTTGAGGAGTTGAAGTCAGGCTGCCCTATGACTGCGGAGGCTTCGCTGCCGTTTGAGAGTGGATACGCGGCTAGGTTTCCAGCCCAGAATATGCACGTAGCCGCTATAAGTGATTTGCAATATGACATGGAGTCTGAAATCCTAATATCTTGATGCCTGTCTGTTGTCCTGATTATTTCCCGAGTTTAGACAGTATTCCGGATGCCGCATTCCTGGCGGCTTCAGGGCGGGAGATACCCTTGATATTTGCCGCTGTGGCGGGAGTGACTTCCCCGTCGTCCGAGAATTTTCTCATGAAAGTGTTTAGCTCTTTCCGGTTCCTGAGGTAAATGGCCGCGCCCTTGGCGACCAGATAGGAGGTGTTTCTCAGTTCCTGCCCGGGCAGGGGCATGAATATGACAGGAGGAATTCCCAGAGCCAGCGTTTCCGCCATGGTCACTCCCCCCGGCTTGCCGATGACTGCGTCGCAGGCGCTCATTATGCGCGCGACGTTTTTTTCCGCGCTTAGCACAATGACATTCCTTTGTCCTGACAGGGTTTTGAGTTCCCTTGCGAGCGACTCGTTCTCCCCGCAGACGGCTATCAGCGAGACCTTTTCCGAGAAGGCAAGCGCTTCCTCGAAAGCCGTTTTAAGTCCCCCCATTCCCTTGCTGCCGCCGCAAAGCAGCACGGCTGGTTTACTCTCCGACAGTCCCAGGGCCGCTTTCGCGGAAGTTTTGTCCGGGACGGAGCGGAACTCCGCGCGGACTGGTATGCCGGTTTCGGAAATTCGCTCGCGGCTTACGCCTTTTCGCGAGAGGTCCGCGGCGGCCTTGCCGTCGTGCACGAAATAGTGTTCGACGTTTGGCGACGGCCAGAAGGAGTGGGCGCTGAAATCCGTGACGACGCCGAACACGGGCGGGTGTCCGGGCCTGCGGCCTCCGGCCAGCAGGAAGCACGGCGTGGAGTGAGTGCACACGGCGGCGCATACGTTTTTAGATTCCACCAGCCGCCATAGCCGCGCGCTGTCGCCACGGCGGAAAATCTTTTTCGCGGTTTTCGCCAGGAATACAAAAAGGCTTTTGTCGTAAGCGATTTCCCACAACCAGGGGGCTTTTTCTAGCACCCTGAAATAGAATGAGGATACGGCGGGGCCTATGGTGGTGTAGAATTCTTCCGAAAGATTTATCAGTACGGGTTCGGCGCCCTGCGCGGAAAGTTCTTCCGCTATCGCCTGCGCCACCGTGACGTGGCCTGAGGGCGCGTGTCCGAAAAGTATGGCTATTCGCCTGCGGGCGGCCTGGCGGGGTGCCGGGCCGTTGTCTGCGTTCTGCACGGCTGTTGTTTCCTTATGGATTCAAGTCGGAGCGAGATGCGGTGGACGTTATAAAAAAGTTGTGCCGCTGTATCGGGGAGCCGGGAATTGAACCCGGAACCTCTCGCACCCCAAGCGAGCGCTCTACCATTGAGCCACTCCCCGGTACAGCGGCACAACATCAAATCTTCGTTGTGCTAATATTTTATCATTCTTTTGCGATGGCGCAAAGCTCTTTGTGTATTTCCCTGAGGAGCTTCAGCGTTTCCGCGCCGGGCGCCGCGCTTTTCTGCCCGTCGGAGTTTTGGGCCGCTGGCGGCTTGAGCAGATTCCGCTTCGCGCCGGCCAGCGTCATTTTCTTCCTGTATACGAGGTCCTTGACCGCGTTGAGCCTGTCTATGTCTTCCGCGGTATAAAGCCTGCGTCCGCTGGCTTTGCGCGCCGGGCGTATTATGCCAAGTTCCTTTTCCCAGTATCGTATGGTGTAATCCGGCAGATCCGTTTCCCTGCTCACTTCGCTTATGGTGTAAAACTTTCCGGGATGGTTATCCTGAAGGGGCATAATTATTCCATCAGCGAAGGCGCGGGCTTGAAACGGACCCTCCGCTTTTCCGCCGTGTATATTTTTTCGCCTGTTTTGGGATGATACGCTTCGCGGGCCGGACGGACTTTTACAGAAAATGTGCCGAAATTGGATATGACGACTTTTTCTCCGCTGCGGAGGGCTTTGGTTATTTCCGCCAGCGCGAGGCGTATCACGTTTTCAGCGGCGGAGCGGTCTGCCGTGACGGCGGCCACCGCGCTGATTATTTCACTTCTGTTCATCGCCTTCCCCCGCCGGGCCGTTTTCTGGAGGTTGCTTGTCCTTGTTCTTGTCCGTGCCGAAAATGTCGCTGGGCTTTATGTCCTTGATCTGGTCCTTGAACTGCTTGACCTCGTCTTCCGTTATCGGCTTGGCCAGCGTTTGTGCCGCGTTGAGCACATCTTCCGTGACGTAAATGGGGCAGCCGGCGCGCACGGCCAGGGCTATTGCGTCCGAGGGGCGGGAGTCTATCGCGTGTTCCCCCCCGGGGCCTTTTATGCGCATCGTCGCGTAAAAAGTGCTTTCCTTGATGTTGTCTATGACGACTTTCTCTATCGTATACCCGACCGTCTTCATGACGGAGAGCATCAGGTCGTGCGTGAAGGGGCGGGGCAGGGGTATGCCGGAAAACTTTATGGCAATGGCCTGCCCTTCCACCGGGCCTATCCATATGGGCAGCAGGCGTATTCCTTCCGCTTCCTCGAGAAAAACTATGGCCTCGTTGGCCGTGGTGGCCAGCGAGTAGATATGGACTTCCACTTCCCGGCTTTGTTTAGGGTTGTTTTCCGCCATTTTTGAATCCCAGCGCCTTGAGCATTGTCTCCGGCGCGGCCCCCTCCCTCAGCACCTTCCATACAGCGGTTATCATCGGCGCGGAGAGATTTTTGCGTTGAATGAGCGTCCATACCGCTTCCGCGGAGTCCGCCCCTTCGGCCACGGTGTTTATTTCGCCGCGGGCCTGTGTCACGGCCTTGCCCTTGCCGAGCTTTTCGCCCAGCCTTCTGTTGCGCGAGATGTCGGAAGTTCCGGTAAGGATAAAGTCACCAACGCCGGCAAGACCGTAGGCCGTGTCCTGCCTGCCGCCGGCGGCGATTATAAGACGCGCTATTTCGTTTATGCCCTGGGTTATGAGGGCGGCCTTGGTGTTGTGTCCTGCGCCAAGCCCGTCAAGTATGCCGCAGCCTATCGCCAGCACGTTTTTTACGGCGCCTCCCCATTCCACTCCGGTCCTGTCGTCGCTGAGTTCCATGGAGAGCGGCGGCGCATCGAAGACCTGGGCCGCCTCGGCCGTCTTTGCCGCGTCCTTTCCGGCCAGCACGATTTTAGTGGGAACGCCGTGCGCCACTTCCAGCGCGAAGCTGGGGCCGGAAAATACCATCGTCTTCCCGGCAAGATGCGGTATCTCCTCCTCCACCACTTCGCACATCGTCTTGATGGATGAGGCTTCTATGCCCTTGGTGGCGCTTATGAGGGCTATCTGGCGTCCCGACAATTCCTTGCCAAGCTGCTTTGCGAAAGGGCGCATGCCTTTCGAGGATATGACCAGCACCGCCATTTCCATGTTTTCCGCGGCGGAATGCAGGTCTCCGGTCAGGGTTATGGTTTCCGGAATTCTGAAATTGGGTATGTGGGGGTGATGTCGTCCAGTGGCTTCAATTTCGCGGAGCAGATGGTCGTGGAACTCCCAGAGCGTGACATTGCAGCCCTGCGACGCGAGGTGTCTGGCTATTACGCTGCCCCAGACTCCTGCTCCGAAAACCGTTATCTTTGCGGGTCTGTGAATCATATTTTACCTGGCCGCGCTTATTTTTTGTCTTCGGGCGCGGAGCCGTCTTTGAACGCAAGCTCCTGGTTTTTCAGGAGGCGCTTTATGTTCGGGATATGTTTGTAGATTATTATGGCGCAGACTACTGCCACCAGCACGGAGAACGCGGGTGGGTATTCCTTCATCGCGAAGCTGGCCACGGGCACCACTGCCGCGGCTGTTATCGAGCCGACCGAAATGTGTCCGCTCAATGCCACGGAGATGACGAAAGCCACGGCGCCCAGCAGCACTGGGAAAGGCAGCAGCGCGCCGAACACTCCGGCGGATGTGGCAACGCCTTTCCCACCCTTGAATTTCAGGAAGATTGTCCACATGTGGCCGAAAATGGCCAGAGAGCCGCAGATGACCGGTATCCAGATGTTGTCCGGGTAATAATGCTTGGCCAGCATGACCGGTATGAAGCCCTTGAGCGAGTCCATCAGGAAAGTTGCCCAGCCGGCCCATTTGCCGACTATGCGGTATACGTTCGCCGCCCCGGGATTTCCTGACCCGTGCTGCCTTATGTCTATTCCCTTGACGCTTCTGGCGATGAGATAGCCGGAGGGTATTCCCCCCAGCACATAGCTTGCGCACATCAAAACGATAGAGCCGGTGGTTATCATAGAGATAATTATATGAAATTATCGGGGCAGGTCATCAGACGGGGCCGGCCCCGGACAGGCGTTTCAGTATTCGCTGGTAGTTGCCGTCAGTTGAAAGCAGGGAAAGCGTGGTGGAGCCGTCGTCGTTGTCCTTGCGGCTCTTGACCATCGAAAGATTGTATATTTCCCCAACCAGCGCGTGGCGCCCGGGCGGTATGGTGATTTCCCGGTGCCGCCATGTTTTTGAGAGTGCGTTCTGCACTCCTTCCAGCAGTTCTTCCGTTCCGTCCCCGGTGCGCGCGGACATGAACACCGCCCCGGGGTTTCTTGCCTTCAGCAGTTCCAGCTCCGGCCGGGACAGTGCGTCGGTCTTGTTGAAAACGTTTATGACCGGAATGTCCTGCGCGCCCAGTTCCTCCAGCGTTTCCACTACGGTTCCGCGCTGCAGCTCCATCTCCCCGGATGAGGCGTCCTGCACGTGCAGTATGCAGTCCGTGTTGGATATTTCCTCAAGCGTGGCCCGGAACGCGGCCACAAGAGCGTGTGGCAGTTTCTGTATGAAGCCCACCGTGTCGGTGAACAGAACCCAGCCGCCCTGCGGCATTTTAACGCGGCGCGTCGTCGGGTCCAGCGTGGCGAACAGAAGGTCGTCCACGTACACGCCGGCTTCCCCTTTCGTAAGGCGGTTGAGTATGGTGGACTTGCCCACGTTCGTGTAGCCCGCCAGCGCCACCTGCGGGACCGGCACCTGCGCCCGCTTGCGGCGGCGGACGTCGCGCTCCGCGCGAATGGTCTCTATGGCCTGCTTCAGCCTGGAAATTCTGTCGCGTATGCGGCGGCGGTCCACCTCCAGCTTGCGCTCGCCGGGGCCGCGCGTTCCTATGCCGCCGGTCTGCTGCATCATCGCCTCGCCCCTCCCTCCAAGCCGAGGCAGCATGTATGTAAGCTGGGCCAGCTCTACCTGCAGTTCGCCTTCCTGCGTTCGAGCCCGCTGGGCGAATATGTCCAGAATAAGGCGCGTGCGGTCTATTATTTTGGCGGATACTATTTCTTCCAGATTCCTCTGTTGGGCGGGGGTGAGGTTGTCGTCGAAAATTATGGTCTTGGCGCCGTGTTCCCGCGCCAGGGCGGCGATTTCCTCCGCCTTGCCGGAACCGACGAACGTGGCCGGATTGAAGCGCTGCATGCGGGCCAGCACCTCCGCCGTTACGGTCGCGCCGGCGGTTTCGGAAAGGCGGCGCAGTTCCTCCATGGATACGGAGTGTCCGCCCTTGTCGGACTTGAGTTCCGCTCCCACTATGACGGCTTTTTCCTTGGTGTGCTTCAAGCTGCGGTTTCCTTGTTGAGAGAGTGCTCCAGCAAACGTTCGGCCAGTTTCCCCGCATCCCATTCGGACTCGTCTTTCATGGTCAGCCATATGGCGTTTTTGTAGCGGCGGAACCATGTCGCCTGGCGTTTGGCATAAGCCAGAGTGAGCGTTATCAGCTGATGGAGCGCGTCGGCGCGGGACATGCTGCCCCTTACGCAGTCTATGGCCTGAGGATATCCAATGCTTTGGAGGGCGGGGCAGTCGTCCTGATAACCTTGTTCCAGAAGCTGTCTGGTCTCTTCCACCATCGGGTCGAAAATCAGCTTGGCGCGGCGCGTGATGCGTTCGTGCAGCACCGGTTTCGGGTAGTCTATGACGGCGAATGTGGCCTTGTGCGTGGGCAGGGCGCCGTAAAACTGTCTGGTCCACTGCCGCGATATGGGGATGCCGGTCAATTCGTAAACTTCAAGCGCGCGCAGTATCCTCTGGGTATTGCCGACGGGAATGGAACGCGCGGCGTGCTCATCCACCGCGGCCAGCCGTTCGTGGAATGCTGCGGGGCCTATTCTTTCCGCCAGTTCGGAAAGTTTTCTGCGGAGCTGTTCGTCCCCTTTGGGGAGGACGTCCATGCCGTTCCAGTAGGCCTGAACGTACATGCCCGTTCCGCCCGCGAAAACTGGCGTCTTGCCACGGGAAGAAATGTCTTTCTCCAGCCTGCCCGCGTCTTCAATGAATTTGCCCGCGTCGTAGCGCTGGCGTGGGTCGAGGAAATCGGTAAGATGGCAGGGCACGCCTTCGGTGAAATAAGCCTTCAGCCCGTTTTCCTCCCGCCATTCCCCATCGGGTTTGGCTGTCCCCGCTTTCAGGAAGCGGTAGACCTGTCTGGAGTCCACGGATATCAGTTCCCCCCCGCAGGCGCGGCAGAGGGCTAGGGCCAGTTCGGTTTTGCCGCAGGCCGTAGGCCCCATTATGACTATGGGCTTACGGCCTGCAATGTCGGATGGCATCGGAGCGGTTACTTCTTGCCGCCTTTGTGTTCCTTGCCGCCGGAAAAAAGCTCTTCATCTTTCTGCGGCTTGTTGCAGAGGAACTGGCACTTGCAGTTGGGGACGCATACTTCCGGCAGGCGGAGCTCTATGCGGGTTTCGCAGTCGTAATAGTCCTCGGCCATGGCGTTGATTTTATCGCACGCGGCGTGGCTGATTTCGGTGAAGGCTATGCCGAAGGTGTATACGCCGCCCTTGCCTTTTATCCATGGAATGCGGCCCTTGACGTGGGTTTTTCCGAGACCGGGCAGTTCCAGGTGGAGGTCCAGCATGCCGTTTTTTGGCGGCTCGGCGAAAGCGGTAAGACGCATGCCGCCGGCTGAAAGGTTGGACATGATGGCCGGCACCAGCATGGGCTTTCCTTTGTGGGCGGGGTCTTCAAACGCGAGGTCCACCGGTTCCACTATCCCGTGTATGATGGGCAGTCGGGCGTGTTTTCTTCTTTCCGTAAAATTTTCCGATTTTTTCATGGGAGTATCCTCGCTTTCAGTGACATTTCCTCAACACCGGTGACAAACGCTTTCCGCATTTCTCCCGGCCTTGCGCCGCTTTCGCAGGCGGCCCAGTAGTTTTGGGACGTCCTGCCGCTGCGGGCGTTTTCAAAAAGTATTTCAATTTCCCTGCCCGCGTATGCCGAAGCCGCGCGGCGGGACTCTTCCCTTACCGTTTCCAGTAGCCTGTTCAGGCGCTGCTGCGCCGCTTCCTCCGGCACGAGCCCTTCGCCGAGAGCGGCAGATTCCGTTCCCTCCCTGGGGGAGTATTTGAAGCAGTAGGCGAACGAGAATCCCGCCTCGCGCACCAGCGACAGTGTCTGCGCGAAATCCTCCTCCGTCTCTGTGGGGTATCCTACTATAAAGTCAGTCGAAATGGCAACATCGGGGACGGCGGTTTTCAGAAGGCGTATTTTTTCCAGATATCCTGCCCGCGTATAGCCCCGTTTCATGAGCGAAAGCATCCTGTCCGAACCCGCCTGGACCGGCAGATGGATATGGCGCGCCAGTTTCGGTTCCGAGGCCAGCGCGTCCGCGAATTCCAGGTTCATGTATACAGGGTGCGGGCTCATGAAGCGGACCCTTTCGACGCCCTTCAGCCGGGCTACGCCCAGAAGTAGTTTCGGAAACGTGGTGTCGCCGTCCTTGTATGCGTTGACGGTTTGCCCGAGAAGCGTTATTTCCTTCGCGCCAAGGGAGGCCTTTGCTTCCGCCGAGGCCAGAACCTGTTCCGCCGGCAGGGATTTCGCGGGTCCCCGCACCGACGGCACTATGCAGTAAGAGCAGGCGTGCGAGCATCCGCGCATGGCCGTCACGAAGGCACAGGGAGAAGCGGTCCCGCTTTCCCCTTCCAGCGGAATGGGTGCGTCCGTTATTCCGCGTGAAGTCAGCAGCGAGGGGAATTCTTCTATTGATTTTGCTCCCGCCACGATGTCCACGTGCGGGAACTGGATTTTAAGTTTCCTGCCGAGCCGCTGTGCCGCGCAACCGGCCACAACCACAGTCCTGCCAGGCTTTCTTTCCTTCCAGAGCCTGAGCCGGCCTATATAGGAAACGGCCCTGTGTTCCGCGTGTTCCCTGACAGAGCATGTGTTGACAAGCACAGCGTCCGCCTGCGAGAGTGTGTCGCACGGCGCGAAACCCGCCTGATGGAAAGCCAGGGCCATTTCGTCCGAATCTGCCTCGTTCATCTGGCAGCCGAAGGTGCGGATATAGAGTTTTTTCACTTTTCAGAATCCGTCAAATAAAACCCGCACGCCCGCCGTTGTTCGCACAGGCGGCTGGCGTGCGGAATGTTTAGCTGTGTGGCGCCCGTTATCCGGCCCCAAAACCGGAAGCGGACCGCTTCGTCAGGCTACTTTGAACCGGCGTCTTCTGGAGACGACGGTATCTTCGCCCTTGTGCAGGCGTGCCACGAGCTGATGGCTGCCGGCGCTGTAGCCGTGCCAGTCATACCACCAGTAGCCCACGGCGTGCCGGCAGGGCACCCAGGGCTGGTCGTCTATGGAGATTTCCACCTTGTTACAGGGGCTCGCGCCTACTCTTATCGTGTAGTGCCCGGGCTTTACAATCTCGTTGTTGACCGGGTGGTCGAGGACCACGTAATCTTCCGCCGCGTTCTGCTTGGGAGCGGCTTTCGCCGTCGTTTTGGCGGAAGCTTTTTTCGTTGCGACTTTTGCCATGCTAATTTCCCTCCGGTAGTGACTTCTTATCCCTGTTTTGGGCCCTGCGGACAGGGCCCGGGAATCTCTACCCCTCTTACTTATAATCTACCAAATTTCCATCAGCGTCTTAAAGGCTTCATCCTGAGGTTTGGGCAGCGTCAGCATGAGCGCCCTGCGGCCTTTGGCGCAGAAGGCCTGAAAATCCCCCTCCGCCTGGGCGCGGGCCAGCTGTCCGAAGGTGTAGCTTTCCCCCGGCACCTGCGCGTCTTGCGACGGTTCCGCGAATATCACCAGGAATACGCCGTTGTTCGCGCCGCCCTTGTGGAGCTGGCCGGTGGAGTGCAGATAGCGGGGACCGTAGCCGAAGAGCGTCGCGGTCTTCGTGCCCTTCAGGAGCTTTGTCCTGAGAGAGGCAAGGACCTTCGCCGTTTCCTTTGTTTCGTCGCTGTAGGAAAGCAGTCCGGCGTAATCACCCTGCCTGAACAGGGACTTGAAGTCGGCCGAAAGCGTCTTGAGCGATATTTCCCTGCCGCCCAGCGCTTCCTGCGCCGCGGGAGAGAGGCGGAATGTAATTCCCCCTTCCGGAGATTCATTGCCGGGGGCCGAGGCTATGTTCTTGAGCGCGGCCTGCGCGAGTGTCTTGGCTTCCTGCACGTTCGGCTGGTCGAAGGGGTCTATGCCCATTATCGCGCCGGCGGCCGCGGTGGCTATTTCCCAGCGCATATATTCGGCGCCGAGGTCGTAGACATCGCGCATCTTTATGCGGATTACGGGTTTGCCTTCGGCTGAAAGTTTGTCCGCCAGTGCCGCATTCTTCGCGTCCGGCAGCGTCGCCACGTCGTAAAGGACGAAGAGCCTGTCGCCCGCGTATTTGAAATTGGGCTGGAGTTTCTCGGCCGCCACGGGCACTATGCCCTTGCCTTCCTTCCCGGTGCTTTCCGCTATGAGCTGTTCCATCCAGAGGCCGAAGGGCTGGAGTTTGGAGGGCAGCATGAAGGTTATCTTGTCCATTCCCCCCATCGCTGCGGAACCCATTGCGGCGCCGAGGCGGACGCCCTGGTTCCCGGCGGCGTCAATATCAGCGGCGCTGGCCTGTGACATGGCGATCGCGCGCTGGAGTATGACGCGGATGTCCACGCCGCCAAGGGCCGCCGGCACGAGGCCGAACAGGGACAGCGCCGAGAAGCGGCCCCCGATGTCGGAGTAGTTCAGGAATATCTTGCGGAACTTCATCTCCGTGGCGATTTTTTCAAGGCCGGTTCCGGGGTCGGTTATGGCTATGAAGTTGGCGGACGGGTTTTCCTTGAGCTTAGACACCTGTCCGTAGGCGTATTTGAAGAAGGAGGTCGGTTCCACCGTTCCGCCGGACTTGCTGGCGAATATGAAAAGGGTCGTTTTCGGGTCCACCGCGGAGAACATCCTTAGCACCCAGTCCGGGTGTGTGCTGTCCAGAACGTGGAGTTTCAGCGCGCCGCGCTTTTTAGGGAAGAGGCAGCGGAACACTTCCGGAGCCAGGCTTGAGCCTCCCATGCCGAGGACCATGCAGTCGGTGAATTCCTTTTTGGCCTCCGCTACGAAGGCTTCTATCTCGCCCATGCGGTCAAGCACTTTCGGGGCGACGTCTGTCCAGCCGAGGGACTTGTTGATGATGGCTGTGTGTTCCGGCTCCGTTTTCCAGACCGTGGCGTCCTTTTTCCAGAAACGCGCCGTAAAATCCGCGCCGGAAAGCTTGGCCTGCCCTTCCGCTGCGAGAGCCGCGGCCTTTTCGTTGTATGCCGTAGATGAAAGGAAATATTCCTTGTCCATAGTTACCTCCGCTTTGATTGTAAGGGACTCCATCAGTTTGTCGAACGATTTCGCGAAGGAGTCCACGCCTTCTTTTTCCAGGCGTTTGGTGATTGCGTCAAGATTGAGGCCCGCGGCCTTTGCCGCTTTAAGATTCGCGGCTGCTTCCTGCATGCCGTCGTCCAGCGTCAGCGCCGGGGTGCCTTCCCTGCGGAAAGTGTCGAGCGTCGCGTCCGGGACGGTGTTTACCGTTCCTCCGGCTATCAGCTCATCTATGTAGATGGTCGATTTGTAGGCCGGATTTTTCGTGCTGGTGGAGGCCCACAGCAGGCGCTGCGGCGCTGCGCCGGCCTGCGCCAGCTTTAGGAAGCGTTCCGAGTGGAAAATTTCCTTGTACGCTTTCCAAGCCAGCTTGCAGTTGGCTATGGCTAGTTTGCCCTTGAGGGTTCCGGCGGCCGGGGTGGCGGACGAGAGAGCATCCAGTTCCTTGTCAGCGGCGGAATCCACACGGCTTACGAAGAAGCTCGCGACGGAGGCTATCCCCTCCACGCTCTTGCCGGAGGCAAGGCGTTCCTCAAGTCCCGCGACAAACGCCTCCGCGGTTTCCTTATATCTCTTTACTGAGAAAAGCAGCGTGGCGTTGACGCTTACGCCTTCCGCGATCAGGCGTCGTATGGCGCCTACACCCTGCTTCGTGGCCGGCACCTTTATCATGATGTTCGGGCGGTTTATTGCGGCGCGTATTTCCCGCGCGCGGGCGAATGTGCCTTCTTCGTCGTACGCGAGGTCCGGCTCCACCTCTATGCTGACAAAGCCGTCCTTGCCGGACGCCGCGTCGAATACCGGGCGGAAAATATCAGCCGCGTCCGCGATATCCTTGAAAGCCAGCCCTTCGTAAATTTCCCGCGGCGAAAGCTTTCGAGCCGCCATTTCGCGTATGGGCGCGTCGTATTCCGCGCCGGAGGAAATGGCTTTTTCGAAGATGGTCGGGTTGGACGTCACGCCGCTGACTCCGTCCTCATTTATCCATCTGGAGAACTGGCCGTTCAAAATAAAAGAGCGTCTCAGGTTATCCACCCAGACGCTCTGGCCAAGACCGGCAAGCTGCTTAATCCTGTTGTCCGGCATATTATTTCATCTGCTCTTGTTCAATCTGGTGGATTTTCTCCACGCGGCGCATATGGCGTTCCTCGCTGGTGTAGCGGGCGTTGAGGAAGGAATCCACAATTGACACCGCTATCGAGGGGCCGAGTACGCGCGCACCCATGCAAAGGACGTTCATGCCGTCGTGCTCCACGCCCTGCGCGGCGGAATAGGTGTCGTGGCAGAGACCGGCGCGTATGCCTTTGAATTTGTTGGCCGCTATGCAGACGCCGACGCCGCTTCCGCATATTACTATGCCGGCCTGCGCCTTGCCGCTCAGTATTGCCTGAGCCACCGCTCTGGCGTAATCCGGGTAATCCACCGGCTGGGCCGAGCTGTTCGTGCCGAGGTCCAGCGGCGTGTGTCCCTGGCGCTTCACTTCGTTTATCACTACATCCTTAAGTATAAAACCTGCGTGGTCGCATCCGATGGCTACGTTCATGGTAAACCCTCGCTTTGGGGTGATATTGTGCGGAAAACCGATATCACCATTGTATTAATATAAAAATGAAATGCTCAAGCATTTTGTAAGGGCGTTCTACTTTGCTATCCTATGTATAACTTATGGACCCTAAACCCTATTTCGAAGAACTTGAAGCTCTCGCCCGAATTTCCCGGGACGAACTCTCCCCGGCCATAGAGCGCTTCTGCTCGGAGGCGGAAAAGACAATCCGCTCAGGCGGGAAGATTCTGCTTATGGGCAACGGCGGCAGCGCCTCCGACGCGCAGCATATTGCCGCGGAATTCGTGGGCCGCTATAAGAAGAACCGGCGCGCCATGCCCGCTATGGCGCTTTCCGTCAATTCGTCGGTCGTCACCTCCGTGGCCAACGATTACTCCTATGACGAGATATTTTCCCGCCAGATAGAGGCTTTCGCCCGCAGGGGCGATTTGGTCGTCGGCATTTCCACGTCCGGAAAAAGTCCCAACGTCCTGCTGGCCCTGAAAACCGCCCGCGCCGCAGGCTGCTTTACCGTAGGCCTTCTCGGTCACGGCGGCGGTACGATAAAGGATGCCGTCGATTTGCCGATTGTGGTCCCCAGTTCCAATACCCCCCGCGTGCAGGAAATCCACGCGCTTATCGGCCACATAGTCAGCGAAGCCGTGGAGAATTCAATCTCGGCGTCCTGACGTGAAGAAAATACTCTTTGTCTGCACCGGCAACGTCTTCCGCAGCGCCGCGGCTGAGAAGCTGTTCAATTTCCTCGCGGCGCGGGAAGGCGTGCAGGCCGCCGCGTCTTCCGCCGGTCTCAAGGCCGCGCGCGGCGCTGGACTTTCCAAGACCGCGGCCAGGTTTCTTTCCTCCCGCGGCGTGACAGAACTGGCGCATTCCCCTTCTCCCGTGGACCAGTTGAAGATAATGAACGCGGACCTTGTCATCGCGATGGAAAGGTGGCAGTATCATTTCCTTACGGACAATTTCCCCGCGCATTCGTTCAAGTTCCGGCTGTTGACCGCTTTTTCCTCCGACCCGGCTCTCAAAAATACCGATGTGCCCGACCCTGTCTCCGGGGAGGATGCCGTGGCCGCCCAAGCCCTCTCCATGATTGAGGATTGTGTCGGCGGACTGGTGAAGAGTCTAAAGAATTGATTTTACTAGGGTTAAATAGAAAACCCGCCCGGCACGCATATGCCGGCCGGGTTTTTTTGCGGCTGCTTTAATTTAAAAGGTTGCCAGCAGGCCGAGTTTGACGATGTTGCTGCTGTAGCCGAGCCCCGGATGGGTCGAAGCGCTGGAAGCGTATTCGTAGCCGGCGGTGCCTTTCAGCTTTTCCATGAAAGCGTATGAAGCGGACGCTCCAAGGCGGGCTATCGTGTCTGTCCTGCGGCCGAGAACGGCGTCCACTTCCGGATAGCGGTTGGCGGTGAAGCCCGCCGATATGTCCGTCGCCACGTCTCCCGTCTTGATTGTCCATTGGGCCTTTGCCGTGTTAGCCGTGAAGTAGCGGTTTGTCATGTATGCGGACTCGACGTTCTTTCTGTCAAAAGAGAACGCTATCTCAAGCGCGTCGTTCGGTATCCACTGCATTTTAGCGGAACCAAGAACTGTCGAAACTGAATTGTCGGCGGCTCCGAGCGGATTGTCGTATTTTCTTCCTTCATAGGCCACTGCGGCGGTAAGCTCGCAGTTCTCGAATTTAAGTCCGCGTGCGGTCAGCGATACGGCGTTGGTCTTGCCGTTATAGGGATCGGCGTTCAGGTAATCCAGCGTGCCCCTGCGGTAGGCCAGTTCGAAGAACGTGTCCTTCCCGGATGAGGCGTAGAATCCTCCGCCAAAACTCTTGTTATGCCTGTCGAGCGTGGAGAACGCCGGGTCGAAATAATTATGGTTCTCCGTGCCGAAGGAGGCAAGAAGCCCGTATTTTTCATCCAGCAGCGGCACTCTGGCCGAGAGGTCCGCGTTGTTCTGCGCGCGCTTGGTCGTAAGGCGCATTTCATCGGTTTCCAGTTCGGTTGTCGCTTTGTAAACGTCCCTGAAGGTCAACAGCCCCGTGCCGGAGAAGGACGTTTCGGCGAAGCCGTTCAGATGGTGCCATACGGCGTTCTTGTCCGATGCCGAGAAGTATTTTAGAGAGGTTATGTCATAGCCCAGGCCGAGGTCCAGCCAGCCCTGTCCTTTATGGCTGAGCCGGAGGCCCGCGTTCAGTTCCGACAGCCATGAGGCCCTTTGGGCCGCAGGCGCAAGGTCCAGATTGTCGTCGTGGCCTAGGGACGCCGCCGCGTGGGCCGAGAAGGGTTTCGGGGTGTCGGCCGTGCGGCGTATGACCGTTTCTTCCGCCGCGTCTATGGGGCGTTCAACCCGTTCCACGTAAACCTGTCCGCCTGCCTGAATTTTCTGCGGCTTGCCGCCCATCATGTCGCGCAGCATGGCCCGGCCCGTGTCCAGCGTGATGGTCACGCCTTTACCGCTGTAAGAGAACAGGGCGGAGGAGTTTTCGTCCAGATAGACTGAATGGGCCGTAGCCGTGCGAACTTCCAGCGGCACCACGCCGCTTGATATGACCCGCAGCCCGGCGGTGGATCGATTTAGCGTAAAGACAGCTCCGGCGGAAGCCATTATGGAGGTCCCATCGTCTTCGGCCTGGATGCTGCCTTCGCTGACGGTGTAGGCTACGCCGTAGGACAGCGGTTTGGGGGTTGGGTCTCCCTTTTTCATCTCGCCAAGGAGCTGCACTCCCTGCATGGCGCGCATGCTCCCGTCTATTGAGAGAAGCTTCGGCCCCTGTGCGGAGGACGCCGTCTGCTGAGCGGCGCAGGGCGCCGCCGATAACGCGGCTGCCAGGATGCATAAAATCATTTTAGTTTTGTTCATAGAGCCTCGATTGATGCGGCCTTCAGCCAGCCTTTGATGCCTTCCTTGCTGATGCCTATTTCGTACCAGTTGTCTTTTTTGTCCAGTATCTCCACCATGTGTCCTTCCGGGACAGTGGCCACGGCATTGGCGGTTTCAAGCGGCGCGCTTTTTACCTCTGCTATGCCGTTCACCACTATTGCCGGGCTGTTTGTGTCCGCCGCGCCCCGCGCAATCCACCATGCTCCGAAAAACGCGAATCCGCACAGGCATATGGCTGCCGGTTTGACCAGAACGCGTCGGGCGGGGGCATAAAAGACAGCCGCGGAAGCGGCCAGCAGGCCAAGCCACATGAACGCCAGCGCCGCGCCGGCTATTTCCTTGCGGGACATTATCTGGAAAAGTATGTAGAGCGAAGACGGGACGCCCGGCGGAACGAAATCCACGCCGGAGTTCTTGAGCGCCAGTTCAAGGTTGTTTCTGATATCTGAATTGCGGGGGTTGAGCCTGAACGCGCGCCAGTAGCAGGCGACGGCCTGTCCGAGGCTGCTCGCTTTGTAATAGGCGTTGCCCATGTTGTAGTGAAGGTACGGGTTGTCCGGCTCTTCCTTCACTGCCTGCGCGTATGCCAGCGCCGCGTCCTTGAACTGCCCCTTGGAGTAGAGCGCCGAGGCTTTTGCCTGGGGAGTGTCCTGCGCGAGCGCGGGGACGGCGGCAAGCAGCGCCAGCGCCAGAGTGTAAATGGTCTTCATTTCGTCAGCTCCTTTTCAAGGATGGACAGGAGGTCCAGAACCTTCCGGGCGAGCGCGTCGCCTCCTGTACCCGCCGCGGACGGGGCGAAGCGTACCAGTTCAAGCTCCTCCCAGGTTTTTTCCAATTCCGACAGCGTCGCGTCAGTCACGGAGGGCGAGAAAGCCTTGACCTGTTCCAGAATCCTTTTAAGCGTCAGTCCGCCCAACGGACAGCTGATTTTCGTGCACAGGTAATCGTTGAGCGTGTCCGCCAGCACGGAGGCAGCCTTTGCCGTTTCGCCGGAGGCCGAAAGCGCCTGCGCTTCCTTTATCCTGCCTTTCGCGGCGGAGAACGCCTTGCGGGCCTGCGCGCCATCCCCGTCTTCACCGGACATTTTGCGTATGCCGGCCAAAGCGGCCGAGAGGGCGAAAAGTACCACTGGCACGAAGTTCAGCGGACCCGCGTCCGCAATCCTGCCAAGTCCGGATGATATGGCCGAAGGACGCTTGTTTTCTATCAGATGCTGTATGTCTTCCCCGAGGGTGGTAACCCCCCCTCCCTGCGCGTTGGGCGTGAACGAAACCTGGGGGGCGTTGGCGTCTCCCTGCTCTACGTTTACCTCTATGGGCAGGGAGGCGATTTCCCTGTAGGCCTTGGTCTCCGGGTCGAAGAACGAGAATTTTATGGAAGGAATGGTCATTTTCCCGGACTGTCGCGGCACTATAACGGTCTTGAAAGTCTTTGAGCCCTGTATGGTGTCGGCGTCCTTGCGGAGATTCAGGGAGCTTACTATGTCGTAGGTGCGGAACTGCTGCATGTCCGGCAACGTAGGGGCGGTGACGGATTTGAGGTTCCCTTTCCCGTCTATCGTTATGGTGAGGTTGGATGCTTCCCCCGCTTTCATTTCCCTGCGGTCAACGGAGGCGGCTATTCTGTAGCGGCCAACCGCGCCACTGAAATTGGCCGGCTTGCCTTCCTCGGGAAGGGGTTTTATCCTGACCTGTACCGGCGTGGCCCTCGCTTCTTTCGGCGCGCCAATCTGTGTCTGCGCCATTACCTGCTGGAAGAAATTGGGCGCGAAGGGGTCCACGTCCATGTTTTCTCGTACCTGATAACGTATCAGGGGGCTTTCCACGGACGCTTCCCCCTGCGTGGCGCCGAACAGCGCCGTTTTGACTTCAGTGTAATAGTAGGTGCGTCCGTCTATTGTTTCCTCGCCGTTCCTGAAGGGAGGCAGGTCTTCCGAGAGGAAGCTCTTCAGCGCGGGCGCCACATATTCCGGATTTCCCAGAAGGGGTACCGAGAAATAGAAGCGCATGCTGAGATTTATCTGCTCGTTGACGAAGGCTTCGGCCTTGTCCGTTCTTAGAGTCACGAAGACGTCTTTGCCGGCCGGTCTTGCGGCCTGCTGCCTGCCGGAGCGGACCTGTTGCGGTTGGGCCTGCGGCTGCTGCACCTGCTGGGGCTGCGTATGGCCTCTGGATCCCGACGGGGCGACAATCGTTATTTCTATCGGCTGGGTCTGGTAGTTCTGGTTGTTGTAGCGTACGACCACGGGATTTATCGTCGCCTTCCCGACGAAGCGCGGCGTCAGCAGAAACTGGTAAGTTAGCGAACTGGACACGCGTCCGTTTATTATGGATATGTTCTGGCTCTGCCCGGATGAAGCCACCGCGAAATTAGGCAGGGAAGGAAGTTGGGGCTCCGGGGCGTCGGCTCCGACGCCGCTGACCGAAACGGTCAGGGTCACCGTGTCGTTGATGGAGACGGTGTTTTTGTCCACGTCGGCCGATATCCTTATCTGCGCCAGGGCGTTGCCCGCCGAAAGGCAGAGTGCCGCCGCCGTAATGAGTATTTTCGCTTTGCTCATGGAAGTGTTCCTGTATTAATTAAATTCAGCCGTTACCAGTCCTGGTCCGGAGAACCGCTCTGGAGTTGCTGCGGCTTTTGCTGGGCGCTTTTTTCCTTCTCTTTAGCCATCTGCATAAGCCGCTCCGCATCTTCCTTGGACATTTGATCCTTGTTCTGCTGCTGGTTCTGGTCCTTGTTGTCCTGTTTGTCCTTATCCTTGTCCTTGTTTTGGTCCTTATTCTTGTCCTGGTCCTTCTTGTCGTCTTTCTTATCCTGATTTTTGTCCTGATTTTGTTGGCTCTGCTTTTCGAGCAGGGCCACTTCCAGGTTGAAAAGAGCGTCCTTGTCCGCCGGGTTATTGAGCAATATGCGCTTGTATGATTCTATGGCGTCGTCCAGCTTCTTCGCCTTGTATAAGGCGTTGCCCTTGTTATATTCCGCGTCGGACGAGAGGGACTTCTTGGTTTTTGCGGCGGAGTACGACTCCGCCGCCTTCTCGTATTCCTCCATGCGGTAAAGGGCGTCGCCGGCGTTATAGAACGCCCGGGCGTCCTTGGGGTTTTTCTTGAGGACGGAGGAGTATTTCTCGAAAGCGGATTCATACTTCTTGTTCTTGTAGTCGGAGTTGCCGGAACGGAGAAGGGAATCCGCCGATTTGGCCTGAGCCGCGGGCGGGCAGAGCAGGAAAGCTGCAAGCGCCGCGAATATCATTCTGTTCATGTTATTTGCCCCCTCCCTTGGACGCCTGTTTCGCCGGCAGTGAACGTTCCAGCGCGGCAAGAGCCTCGCTTTTGCGTTCCGGAACCAACAGCTCCAGCAGAAGCAGCAACAGCGCTATGAAAAGCGGATACTGGTATCTGTTCTTGAAGGTGGCCCTGCCGCGGGACTTCCATTTTCCCTTTTCGAAACCCTGCACCTGTTTGGCGATTGCCGACGCCACGCTTTCCGGCTCGGTATAGCGAAAATAGGCACCGCCTGTCTGCTGCGCTATGTCTATAAGGGTCTTTTCCCCCAGTCTGGTCATCACTGGGTTTCCATTCTTGTCTTTCTTGAAATCCCTTTGCCCGGACTGGCCGGGGGCCAGCGGAAGCGGTATCAGGTCTCCTTCCGGCTTGCCTATGCCTACGGTAAATATGGTGATGCCCTGCTCCTTTGCTACCTTGAGGGCTTCCTTGAGTTCGTCCTTGCGGTCCTCTCCGTCGGTGAGGAGGACAAGGGCCTTCTGTCCCGGATACGGGGCCAGCATGCGGGTACTCAGGTATATGGCGTCACCCAGATTGGTCCCGCTTTCCGGGTACATTCCCGGAACGGAATTTGAAACGAAATATTTTATGGCATCCTGGTCCGTGGTTATCGGGCACTGCAGATAGGCCTTGCCGCTGAAGCCGACCACGCCTATCCTGCTTCCGGCAAGCTGGTCAACCAGAATGTTGAGCATCAGCTTGGCGTCCTCGATTCTGCTCGGCTTGATGTCCTGCGCCAGCATGGAAAGCGACGTGTCTATGGCTATCATCACGTGCGTGACCGACGAGTCGCTCGCCGTTAGTTCCACCCCCCACTGCGGGCCGGAAACCGCCAGCGCCAGGAAGAATACCGCTCCCGCCAGAAGCCAGCCTTTTACCTTGCGCAAAGCCTCGGTTTCTTTCGGGATAAGACGCAGCAGCAGGTCCGCCGAACCTATTTTGTTCAGCAGGTCCCGCCGTTTTTTCGCCCCGTACCAGAGCAGGAAAAGCACTAGGCCTGCGGCGAACGGGCTTGCTATCAGGGCTATCGGGTATCTGAACAGTTCCATTATGGCAACCTGAAAAACACCGTGCGGCTCAGGAATATTTCAGCCAGCAGCAGAAGCGCCGCCGGCAGCAGGAAGAGCAGGTACTGGTCCTTCCTGCTGATAGAGACGCTGCTCTTGAATTCAGTCTTCTCAAGAGAGTCTATGCGCGCGTATATTTTCTGAAGTTCGGCCATGTTGGTCGCGCGGTAGAATTCCCCGCCGGTGGCTTTTGCCACGGCGGAGAGAGTTTCCTCGTCAAGATCGTCGTTCATCATCACGTAGCGCGTGCCCATTACCGGGTCTGATACGGGGGCTCTCGCCGGGCCTTTGCCGGCGGTGCCTATGGCGTATATCTTTATGCCGTAAGCCGCGGCCGCCTTGGCGGCAAGAGCAGGGTCGTTGATGATTCCGGTGTTGGAGCGTCCATCAGTGAGCAGCACCATGACCTTGCTCTTGGCCTTGCTGTCCTTAAGGTGGTTCGTGCCGGTGGCTATGGCGTCGCCTATGGCCGTGCCGTCCGTGCCGGTCATGCTGGGGTCAACCTGGTCCAGAAATTCAAGCAGCGAATCGTAATCGAGAGTCAGCGGGCACTGCAGGAGCGCGGCTCCCGCGAAAACTACTATGCCTATTCTGTCGTTGGCGCGGCGCTTGATGAATTCCGCGGCGGCTTTTTTAGCCGCGTCCATGCGGCTCATGGGTTCGAAATCCAGCGCCCTCATGCTGCCGGAAGTGTCTATGACAAGCATTATGTCCACGCCCTGAGTGGGAGGAAGAACGGTGCGCGTCACCTCCTGCGGGCGGGACAGCGCCACCGCCATCAGCACCAGGGCCATCAGGCGCAGCAGGAATATCACCGATTCCGATATGGATATGTAGAATGTCGAAGGCGGACGGAAGCCGGGGATGTGGGGCACCTTCAGCATGGCGCGAGGGTTCCTGTGCAGACCCTTGAGGACCAGCGTGGCTATTATCAGCGCTCCGGCTATGGCCAGAATCCATGGATTGGCGAAGCTCATCGGCCAGCACCTCCTTTGGACGGCGCGGCATGCTGCGCCTGTCCGGGAGGCGGCGGTGGAGGAGGCGCTGTCCTGCGGACGAAATCCTTAAGTATACCCACGTCGCTGTGCTTGTCGGATTCTTCGGGCGTCAGCTTGGCGAATTTAACCATGTCGCATGACGCCAGGAAGCTTCTCAGGGAGGCGACCTGAAGCTTGTCCAGCTGTTCGTCTCGCTTCAGTTCCCTCACGAGGTCGGTGGTGGTTAGCTTGTGGGCGTCCAGCCTGTAGCGGCGGG
>Ga0209016_1001243_pt1 | contig 21454 bp, 20 predicted proteins | sample EPASupsiteSAE305_FD_187265 | JGI IMG/M metagenome (GOLD analysis project Ga0209016, IMG submission 187265) | Bioremediated contaminated groundwater microbial communities from EPA Superfund site, New Mexico - SAE3-05 (SPAdes) (version 2) | ecosystem: Environmental > Aquatic > Deep subsurface >...
ACCCGCTCCATGCAGGCCTGTCTTGATGAAACCGAACGCCGCCGCACCAAACAGCTGGCCTACAACCAGGAGCACGGCATTACCCCGGAGACGGTCAAGAAGGGGATGCGCAGCATACTTGAATCAATTGCTGAAAAAGACTATGTCACCCCGCCGGTGGTGGCGGATGTTCAGGAAACCTACGGCATAGAGTTGCGAGAAATTCCCAAGCTGATCAAGAAGATGCGCAAGGAGATGCTGGCTGCGGCAAAAGAGCTTGATTTTGAGAAGGCGGCTGAGCTGAGGGACCGGATCAAGCAGCTGGAGGAGGCAGAGTTGAAACTACGTTAAAATAGTTGATGAAAGGCCATGATAATCGACCACGGATGACGCGGATTGAACGGATGAACGTAGATTTTAACGACTATAAAAAACAGTTCACACAACGGTGCAACGCAATAAAAATAACATCTTGTATAAACATAGCCTCTCGCCAAACGGGTGAAACTTGAATATTTCTGCAACTTGTTTGGTTTTCGTTGCGAGCGTTGCAACTTTGCGTGAGTAACTGCCGTTTAAAGCTTTAACCAGCTTTTTAAAAAAATCCGCGTAAATCTGCCAAAATCAGATTTGATCCGCGTGCTATTGACTTTAAGTTAATTCCCCGTTGCCACCTTAAACTCTTCCAACTGCCGCTTCAATATCTCGAGACCCGCCGGGGCCCCCGCGATATCACCGGTCTTGGCATCTGCCTCAATGGTGGCCGCGGTCTCCCGCATCTGCATGGCACCAATATTGGCGGAAGATCCTTTAATGGCGTGGGAACTGGTCCGCACCTTATCCGGGTTTCCTTCTGCAATCGCCTCTTCCAGGGCAGCCATATTCGGTTCAACCCCCTTAAAGAAGAGCCCCATAAAACGGGGGATCAGCGCCTCAGCTCCACCCAGCCGCTCCAGCAGATCCGACTTGGCATAGACCGGAATTTCATCTTCAACAACCGCAGGAGGTGCTGGAGCAGGCGCAGCAACGGCCTCCGACTTCTGCTCTGAAACAAAAGAACCACAGTAACGCTGCAGCATCTCCAGCATCTGGACCGGCTTAACCGGCTTGGACAGATAATCATCCATGCCGGCAGCCAGACATTTGTCACGATCATCCTTACCGGCATAGGCGGTCATGGCAACAATCGGTGTCCGTCCGGCACCCCTTTCCTGCTCCAGCTGCCTGATGGCGGTGGCGGCCTGCAGGCCATCCATTTCCGGCATCTGCACATCCATCAGCACAATAGCAAACCGACCAGCAGCAAAGGCGTCAAAAGCCTCCTGACCGTTGGTTGCCTCAGTGATACGATGTCCATAGCGTTCCAGCACCGCCTTGGCCAGCTCCCGGTTTACCTCTACATCGTCAGCCAGCAATACGGCCAGCCCTTTGGGTGGTTCCTGGGACAGGACAGCCGGGGTGCCTTCCCCTTCAATCACCACATCCTCAGCAACCGGTGCCAGCAAGGTCGTAAAAATGAATCTGCTTCCCTGTCCCGGCTTACTTTCAACCCAGATCCGCCCACCCATCAGCTCTGCCAGGCGGCGACAGATGGTCAGCCCCAGACCGGTACCGCCAAACTTTTTGGTGGTAGTAACATCGGCCTGTTCAAAGGTCTCAAAGATGCGTGATTGCGCCTCAAGCGGAATACCGATCCCCTGATCAGCCACGCAGAACCGCACCAGCAGCCCGGCATCCAACTGCTGCTCAAGCTGCGCAGAGACGGTGATTGCACCTCTTTCACTGAATTTCAGTGCATTACCCACCAGATTAACCAGAATCTGGCGCAGCTTATAGATGTCACCATCCAGGCGATCAGGCAGCGCCGCATCCACCTGAATTACCAGCTGCAACCCTTTCTGTTCTGCCTTCAGCCCCAGAGAGTACAGGCCTTGATCAAGATTTTTTCGTAACAGAAACGGCCCACAGCACAGCTCCAGCTTGCCTGCCTCAATCTTGGAGAAATCCAGAATATCATTAATAATTACCATCAGATTGTCGGCAGAATCCCTGATTGCCAGCAACTGTTTGCGCTGCTGCTCCGGCGTAAAGCCCCCCTCAAGCAACAGTTCAGTCATCCCCATCACACCGTTCATCGGGGTGCGGATTTCATGGGACATGTTGGCCAGAAACTCGCTCTTGGCCTGGCTGGCGGCCTCTGCCTTTTCACGGGCCACCGCCAACTCACGGGTACGCTCCTCCACCCGTTGTTCCAACGTTGCCATATGCTCCTTTAACAGACCACGCAGGGTGGTACTCTCCAGGGCATAGGCAGCAGCATTCAGCAGAATGGAAAGGGCATTCAGGGAAGGGGCGTCAAAGGTGGCGGACTCATCCGCAACCTGACCGACAAACATGCCGTGGATACGGGAACGGGTGGTGATACTCTGCAGCAGCAGGGTGCCGCCCCCTTGGGACGGCACCATTACCGCCTGATTACGGTTCAGTGCCCAGGCAAAGCCCCCATCCATGATGGCCGCATCACATACCTCCTGTAGTTGAACGGTACAGGAATCACTGTCACAGGAGGTCAGCTCAAAACTGCCATCATCCATCGCCTCCAGGATACCGGTCAGTACAAACGGGATCAGGCGCCGAACCTGAGCCAGTGTGGCCTGAAAAATATCCTGCAAACCTTCAGCACGGGCCAGATCTGCCTGAAAATCACCACTGGAGGCCAGCATCTCAAAGATGGCAACATACCTGCGGTTGGCCTCCTCCAGATACTCAATCCGTTCTTGCAAAAAGAGGGGAACTGTTGTGGTATTGTCAGAAGAGGTCATGGCGTTTCCGAAAGAATGGTAAAGGTCTCTTCGATTTGGGGTTCTGCCTGTTTCATCACCGCCCCCAATTGGTGCGGCGTCATCCCCAACCGGTCCCAGGCTGCCCCATCAAGGGGAGGGACGAACCGCTCGCAGCTCTGGCCCAGTTCAAAGGCCTGACAGATCACATCTGCAATATGAATCAGTGATGTTTCAAGCGGGAACTGCTCTGCTCTGGATGGTCGATGGTGAAAGGTAACCGGATCAGCAATGTTGGCCGGAATCTTCCAGTCCTTCAGCAGTGCCCCCCCTGCCTCAGCATGGTCAAATCCGATCCGTTTCAGCTCAACATCAAAATAGAGCAGACCTTCTGACCGGGTCTCTTCAATCATCTGCCGCACCAGATCTCCCAGTACGGTTGCCATAATCAACTGACCGATATCATGCAGCATACCAGCCACAAAGAACCGCTCCACATTGGCTTCCCGACGCCAGGTAGCCAAGGCCCGGGCAATGATGCCGCAGGCAATGGAGTGGCGCCAGAAGGTGGCCATGCTCATCAGCTCTTCAGGTATCCCCTTGAAGATCCCCATCACTGAGGCAGCCAGGGCAAGGTCCCGCAACTGCTGGGTCCCGATGATGGTAACCGCCTTACTGATGGAATCCACCTTGCCAAAGTAGCCGAACATCGGGCTGTTGGCCAGCCGCAGCAGACGGGCGGTCAAGCCCTGGTCTTCAGTTATAATTTTACCAATATCATCAATGGAGGTGCGGGGATGGTTGATCGCCTCGTTAAGCCGATCATAGAACAGTGGCAGGGAATAAACAGTACTGGTGCGGTCTATCAGCCATTGAACCGTATAGGTGGGGGCATCAGCAAAGGCCATGCTGAATCCTCCTGATAGCAGCCAACCGCAGCAGTTCCCGCAGGGCAGGATGTTCGGTGCCGGAATGTTTAAAATGCGGCAGCAACGCCTCTTCAGCCGCAGCCAGCGTGGCAGAATCTATCTCAGCCGGTAGCGGCGGTTCGTTATCCACATAATCAATACCGGCAATGTCCGCTTCTGCCACCCCCCAGGTACGGAAGATGGTCAGGTGTTTCTGATTCAGTTCAGCCCCGGCCCCCAACAGCATGCGACCGTTGCGGTCAAGCACATCGCTTGCCAGTACCATCCCGATCTCAAGATTATCAAGTGCCACCAGTCCCATGCTTTTGGCCTATCCCGTTCTTTGAAGTTCTATTAGAATATCATCTTTTCAGGGCAACTCAAGGATTAGTCTCCTTTTTCATCTTTTTGACCGTTGTCATGCCACTACCGCTAAAATCCAGGCAGGATGGGATTTATGCAAAACGAACCGACTGCGCAACAACTCAAAGATATCAAGATCATCGCCAAGTTCACGGAAGTATGGTGTGCAGGGCAGCAGCATAGCGGCCAGCAGCCGGTAACCGCCTACCCTGAGCTGCAGCCGCTGACACTCTGCCCTGGTTGCGCGGCATTTTTGGACTATGCGGTAAAAAAGCGGCTTAACTGCCCGCTTGAGGCAGAAAAACCGACCTGCCGACGTTGCCGGATTCATTGTTATGCCCCTCAACAACGGGCTTTGGTCAAACAGATCATGGCCTGGTCAGGCAAGCGGATGATTCTGCGGGGTCGGTTGGATTACCTGTGGCACTACTTCTTTTGACGTCTCTGGCTAGTTCAGGAGGGCATAGGCAACGCGCCGTGCCATTTTTCTGTGACAAAGCCTGGAATCAACAGTTTTCCGCACTGGTCAGCAGGCAGCGGGCGTGCATAATAGTAGCCCTGCATCTCATGACATCCCCTGGCAAGCAGGAACTCAACATGCTCCTGGGTCTCAACCCCTTCGGCAATCACCTGCATTCGCATGTTGTTGGCAAGTGAAATGACCGTCTCTACAATAGCTGCATCGTCATTATTGGTCGTGGCTTCATTCACAAAAGAACGGTCAATTTTAATCCGGTCAATCGGAAAGAGCTTCAGGTAGCTGAGTGAAGAATAACCGGTACCAAAATCATCCAGAGCCAGCCAAACTCCCAACTTTTTCAACTCGTGCAGTTTCTGCTTTGCGTCATCAGGGCGGTGCATGATAGCGCTTTCGGTCAACTCAAGCTCAATATAGTCTGGCGATAAATCATTCTTCTGTAGTGCATCCTGCACCAGCTGCACCAACCCCGGCTCCTCAAATTGAACCGCCGAGAGATTAATGGCCAGTCTGGGCGTTGCCAGACCCTCATGTTGCCATTGGCGCAGCTGTCTGCAGGCCGTACGCAAGACCCATTCGCCGATTGGAATGATCAGACCGTTTTTTTCTGCAATAGTGATAATCTGCAGTGGTGACAGATACGGGGTGCCATTGGGATTATTCCAGCGCAACAATGCCTCCAGGCCGATAACCGTTCCGGTGCGGGCATCCAATTGAGGTTGATAAACCAGCGAAAGCAGATTATCAGCCACGGCATGCCGTAAGGCGGTTTCTATCTCCAGGCGTTCTACGGCCCGTTCCTGCAACTGCTTTGCATAATAATGGTAGCGATTACGCCCCTGTTCTTTTGCTGCATACATAGCCATATCAGCATTTTTAAGCAGCGTACTCGAATCCTCAGCATCGTCAGGATAGATTGAAATCCCAAGGCTGCCGTTTATGAATAGCTCTCTGCCAGAAATCCAGAACGGCTCGTCCAGACACCTGAGGATAGTGGTGGCAACAAGTGAGGCATTCATTTCATCGTGCAGCCCCATGGTTATGATCACAAACTCATCTCCACCGGTACGCGCAATGGTGTCTGATTGTCGAATACCACTTTCAAGGCGCTCGGCAACAGCCTGCAATAGCAGATCCCCAACAGCATGCCCCAAGCTGTCGTTCACCGCCTTAAAATGGTCGAGATCCAGAAAAAAGACTGCGATTTTACACTTATGCCGCCCACAGGCAAGCATCGCCTGCTTAAGGCGATCATTGAGCAGTGCACGATTAGGCAGGCCGGTCAGGAAATCAAACGAAGCCAGTTGCTGCACCTGACGCTCTGCAGCACGATGCTCGGTAACATCAGAAAAGATGATAGCAAGGCGTCCTTTTCCTGCTGGAGTAACCAGAATCTCCACAACCTTGTCCAGACTAGGCAGTTCTTTCTCAACAGAGAGTGTTATTTCATTTTGCAGCACCTGTTGAAAGAGTCCCATCAACTCTTGATGCAGTTCGCCAAATATCTGGACTGATTGCAACCCCACCAGGCTTGGAAAATATCCAAAAAACAAAAGGTTGCATGCAGGATTAACTTCTACAACAGTTGCATCCGCAAGATCATCTCCAAACTCCAGTAAAAGCACCGCTTCATGTATGCCAAGAAAGAGATTGCGATATTTCTGTTCGCTTTCAGTAAGAGAGCGCTGAGCTGCAGCTATAGCGCGAGTGGGAAGCACCTGAACAGCACGAAATACAAACACGGCAATACCGGCGCACCCCAGAAACACCAAAAAAGCCTGAAAAATAATTGGGCGTAACGACTGAACAATCTCAATCCTTGCCACCGGAACACCTGCATCATGTATCAGAAATGCCCCTTTGATACTTGGCCCTTGCGGTAAGCCGCCTTTTTCAGCGATCACCCGTCCCTCTAAATCAGTAATCCTGCGCAACTGGGCTTTGCCCATACCAGGGCGACGCTCAAGCAATTCATCAAGCCTGATTTGCTGATATTTCCAGAGATCAGGCGCTGTAGTCACCAGCATAGCAACATGATCAGCCTCAAGCTCTGCAATTGCCGACAACATCCCCTGCTGATAACGGCTTGCCAGCCCGAAATACCCAATCGGTGGCAGAATCGTAGCCAAAAGCGCAGCAGTACCTGCCAACAAAACGATTACCCTGCTAAGATGACGCTGGGCTGGCACCTAATGCTGCTCCACAGGCACGCAGTTCAAGGCCTTCATGAGTGCGATCGCCTTGGCAGAACGCACAAAATTGATAATGTTTTTAGCAGGCTCACGGACAGGAGTCCTTGCAACCAGATAATAGTCACGCACAAGTGGATAGCGCTCCATGATCAGGTTTTGAAGAGTTGGCTCAACATCATTAAAGGTAAGCAAGCGTACCTTTGCCTGCTCGGCAGTCACCATGGCCAGGGTAGTCATTCCAAAGGCCCCAGGCGTGGTCTGTAACAGTTTGAGATTGTCCTGATCCGTGACCGCCATAAGCATGCCCGGTCTTACCTTGGCCTGTGATACGGATTGGTCAACAGCCGGAGAGATACTGCGCAGCAGCTTTGTATCAATCTCGGCATCGGGGCGTAGCAGAACCCTGATGCGCCCACCGTCTGGCCAGATTTGCGAAACATTGCCATAGAACTGTATAAGATCATTGGTGCGGATAGTAGAAACCGTGTTGGCAGGATGGACGGCAAAAGCTACTGGAGTTCGGCAGAGATGAATACTTTCAACTCCTTTTTCCTCTGGCTTGACAGGACGGCCAGTTATGGCAAGATCAAGCGCACCTGCCTGCAGCGCCTTGATACCACCGGCACTCCCCAGGCTGGGAACAATTTGAATATCAAGGTTTTTGTGTTTTTTGGCATACAGATTACCCAGTTGACGTACCAGTTCCAGACCACTACCGGTACCTCCGAATTTCATTTTTTCATTTGCATGGGCAGGAAGTGCAATAATAAGCATCAAAACAAAAATTAGTCTCGCCAACATTTCCTCCTTTATTGTGCGTAAACATGATTTAGTTATACAAAAGCAGTTGCTTGTTGGCAATCAGATATAATGTAACGGTTGTATTACATAGTGGATGGAGTACGATTCAATGAATAACAATAAACCTCTTATCGCCATCACCATGGGAGACCCTTGCGGGGTCGGACCTGAAATCATTGTTGCTGCCCTGACCGATCCGGCCATCTGTGCTGCCTGCAAGCCGCTGGTGCTGGGAGACCGACGGGCCATGCAGCGGGCACTGTCTGTCTACAACAGCACGCTGGAACTTGTCACCGTTACTTCCCCTGCTGAAGCAGCCGATCTGCCGGACAGCATCATTCCCCTGCTGGAACTATCCCGTCTGGCTGATGCTGATATCACCTACGGCAAGCCTTCAGAACTGGCTGGCGATGCGGTCTACCGCTATATCCGCCGTGCAGCCGAGCTGTGCCTGACGGGTGAGGTGGCTGCCATGGCCACCGCACCGATCTGCAAGGAGGCGATGCACCGGGCCGGGCACCACTACCCCGGCCACACCGAACTGCTGGCGGAGCTGTGCCGCTGCGACCAGTTTGTAATGATGCTGGCAGGCGATGTCCTGCGGGTGGCATTGGTGACCATCCATGAGGCGATTGCCAATGTCCCCGGCCTGATCAGCACTGAACAGGTACTCAAGACCATCCGGGTGACGGCCAACGGTGTTGCTCCGCTCTGCGGCAACCGTTCACCGCGGATTGCCGTACTGGCACTGAACCCCCACTGCGGTGAAGGCGGCATGTTCGGCACTGAAGAGGAAGAGTCCATTATTCCGGCTATTACGGCAGCAAAGGCCGAAGGGCTGGATGTCAGCGGCCCGTTCTCCGCCGACACCTTCTTCCACTTTGCCCTGCAGGAACCTGCCCCCTATGATGCGGTGGTGGCCATGTACCATGATCAGGGGCTGATCCCGCTCAAGATGCGACACTTTGATGATGGCATCAATATTACCCTGGGACTGCCGATCATCCGTACCTCGGTTGACCACGGCACCGCCTACAATCTGGCTGGCAGCGGTACGGCTTCGGCAACCAGTATGAAGGCCTCCATCAGAATTGCTGCAAAACTGGCAGCAGCCCAATGAAACTACCAGACCTGATCCCCGGCAGACTGATCAAACGCTACAAACGTTTTCTGGCTGATATAGAACTTGAAGATGGTTCCGTGGTTACCGCCCACTGCCCCAACTCCGGCAGCATGCTGGGCTGCAACCTGCCTGGCAGCCCGGTGCTGCTCTCCCTAAGCCCGAATCCCAACCGCAAGCTGGCCTATACCTGGGAACTGCTGCAGGTTGATGGCTTCTGGGTGGGGTTGAACACCATGCTGCCCAACCGGCTGGCTGAAGAGGCTATTCTGGACGGAACCATTGTTGAGTTACAGGGCTATCCAGACCTGCGACGTGAAGTTGCCTATGGCAGTGAGCGCAGCCGGATCGATATCCTGCTGGAGGGGGATGGCAGGCGCTGCTACGTTGAGGTAAAGAATGTCACCCTGGTGGAAGACGGACTGGCGCTCTTTCCTGATGCGGTTACCACACGGGGACAGAAACATCTGCGTGAGCTGATGGAGATGGTCAGAAACGGCGATCGCGGGGTGCTGCTGTTTACTATACAGCGGGGCGATGGCACCGCTGTTGCTCCGGCTGACCGGATAGATCCTGAGTACGGCAGATTATTGCGGGAAGCGGTAGCAAACGGTGTAGAGGCGTTGGCCTACCGGGCCGAGGTCAGGCCGGATCAGATCCGGCTGACCGAACGGCTGGCAGTAGTACTGGATTAGCCTTCAAAATCCACCGCAACTATTGACGAACAATTGGCCTTCATAAACGGCACCACTTCACCGGCATGGTAGGGGTGTACCTGATAGGTCTGCAGATCCGCCAAAGAATCAAACTTGGTAATCAGGGCCACGTCGTAGGAGCGCTCAGAGCGAATCACGTCAACCCCCGCCTCAAGGTGACGCAGTTCTGCAATCTTCCCTTCCATAGACAGCAGTTTATCCCGTACTGCAGCAATCTTCTCCGGGGTCTGCTCAGCCAGCTTAAAGAATACGATATGGGTTACCATGGTGTTCCTCCTTAGCATTCATGTGAGCCTCTTGCAAAATGTCATGAGGCTCATGTTGTTTTCAGATACCCCGACTCAGCTGTTTCTGTCAACCAGTCCCCTTGAGAGTTGTAAAATTGGTGGTACAGTTATCCTGTATTCCCTATGGCCTGTGGCCGTCGAACTCATCCAGGAGGTGCTGCCATGTCAGAATCCAAACTCATTCCATCCATCGACAACCGTTTGGGGGCTTTGCTTGAGGTATCTCGACGGCAAAATGCCCTCCGTCCTGAGGAGGAGCAGCAGAAACCAACCATTACCATTTCACGGGAGTTCGGTTGTGAGGCCTATCCCATGGCTGAACTACTGCGCCAACAGCTGGAAAAAAGGACCAAAGAGTCCTGGACCCTGATGGATAAGGCGTTACTGGATGAGGTTGCCAAACATCACAGCCTTTCTGATCAGGTCTTACAAAACATTGGCGATAAAAATCGCTTTCTGGATGATTTTCTCTCCACCTTTTCCAACCGCTGGAAAAGTGACAAGGACTACTACCGGCTGCTGTCGCGCCAGATTATCGCCCTGGCAGAACAGGGCAACGTGATTCTGGTGGGTCGGGGCGCCCCCATTGTTACCCGCAACATGAAGAACTGCTTTCATTTCAGGATCTATGCCTCAGAACCGTTTAAAGTTGCTTCCATAGCCAAACGGCTGGGGCTTGACAGCGGCGAGGCCCGGACACTGGTTGAGCGTCGCCAGAAAGAGCGGGATCGCTTTATCCGTGATTTTCTGGATCGCGACCCCTATGACCTGAGTGTCTATCACCTGGCATTTAACAATGACCGTAATGATGCAACAAAGATGGCCCTGACGATTATGGAGTACCTGCTGCAACCGTAGATGTAGCGGTCTGCTCAGAACAAGGGTGAAGAGGTCGGGTCTGCCGGCCTTTTTACTTGGCGGTTTCCGTATTGCCGGTTTTCATGCTATACACTGGTTGAATTGCATCAGCGCCGGTTGGAGGGCAATGTGAAGAAGTTCCTGCTTGGTAGTGGCATTATCATCATACTGTATCTGGGCTATGTGGTCATCTCATTAGCCCTGCTGCCACCGGTGAGCAGCCTTGCCGACAAAAAACTGAACCTGAGTATTGATGTACGCGACTGGCAGGGCAACGAGCACCCCTTTCTGCTGGGGCCGAAAAACCGGCGTTGGACCCCGTCCAACCGGATACCGCCTGAAATGAAATGGGCGGTGATCCTGGCTGAAGACAGCAACTTTTACAAGCATGACGGAATTGACGTTAAAGCGATTAAAGAAGCGATCAAGTATGACCTGGAAAAGCAGAGTATGGCCCGTGGCGCCTCCACCATCACCCAGCAGGTGGCAAAGAACGTATTTCTATCCCGCGAAAAGACCATTACCCGCAAGCTGAAAGAGGTCTACCTGGCCTGGCGGATGGAGCAGGAGCTGACTAAGGGACGCATCCTTGAGCTGTACCTGAATGTGGTTGAGCTGGGACCGATGGTGTACGGTATCGGCCATGGTTCCCAATACTACTTTGGCAAACCCGCCTCAGCCATGACCCCGCGTGAATGCGCCTTTCTGGCAGCCATGCTGCCCGGCCCGCGTGTGGCCTACAACCCCTATCGCAATCTGGGCAAAGTTTTAAGCCGTTCCAACATGATCCTGCGCAAGCTGCGCAGCAAAGGGGTGATCAGCTCTGATGAGCTGCAGGCTGCACTGGGAACAGCCCCCAACATTGCCGGTCTGCAACGCAAGGTGGATACCGAGATCCAGCAGGAAGCAGTTATGAAACCGATTTCCTCGACCATTGTACCTGCTGTACCACAAGAACCGTCTGATCCTGAACCTGCCACCCCAAAACCGGAACCAGCCCCCCAGGAGCAGCCAACAGCCCCTGCAGCTGAAGGAAAGCCCTGACCATGTCAGCCCGTCGTCATCAGGAACGGTTCCCGCGCCTGATACGGCATCTGCGCCACCATGGCACAGCATTGCTGCCGATGCCGGTAGGAGCTGGACAGGTAACGCTGCTGCCGGATGGCCCCCACTTCTTTGAGGCACTGTTCAACGATCTGAAAAACGCCCAACAGTTGATCTGCCTGGAATATTACCGCATCCGGGCCGACGTAACCGGACAGCGTTTTGCCGATCTACTGATTGAAGCTGCCGCGCGGGGGGTCAAGGTCTTTCTGATCTATGACGCCATCGGCTGCCATGTTACGCCGGGCAGCTACTTCCAACGGCTGCAGACCGCAGGGGTTTCCTGCCTGGCATTTAATCCTCTCTCCCTCAGCCGTATCCACTGGTTTGATCGTCGTAATCATCGCAAGCTGGCACTGATTGATAACCGGGTAGCCTATCTGGGCGGCCTGAATATCAGCGATGCCTATGCCGGGTTGACCGATGAACAGCTCCGGTTCCGTGATGTTGGCTTCAGTCTTGGGGGCGCTGCCCTGGCAGCCCTGCAGGAGCTGTTTGCCAACACCTGGCAGATGGAGCATGGTAAACGACCTGCTCTGCCGCTCCCTATTCTGTCCAACGCCACTCCCGATGACACTGAGGTAATCCTGATCAACGGAGGTCCTCACCAGCGTCGTTCAACCATCCGCACCGCCTTCCGGGTTGCCATGGCTTCCTCTTTCCACGAACTTCTGATTGCCAACCCGTATTTTATTCCCGGTCCACGGATACTACGCTCTCTGCTGCGGGCTGCCCGGCGCGGGGTGCAGGTCAGATTGCTTCTGCCTGCCCGCAACGACGTGCCGGTGGTGCGGGTCCTCAGCCGCAGCTATTATGAAGTATTGCTCAAGGCTGGCATTGAAATCTATGAACTGGAGCGGGAACTGCTGCATGCCAAATTGATGCTCATCGACGGAGAACAGACCGTGATCGGCTCCGCCAATCTCGACCAGCGCAGCTTTCACCGCAACTTTGAGATCAACGTTATTGTGCGCAGCCAGCACTTTGGTGCCCAGGTTCGCAACCTGTTTGAACAGGATTTTGCCGGTTCCCGGCGTATCACCCTTGATGGGCATTCCCGCCGAGGACTGGGAGTACGCCTGCTTGAGCTGCTACTTAGGCCGATCAGCTGGTTTCTCTGACACCATGCTGATCGACACCCACTGCCACCTTGATCTACCCCCGTTGATTGACCAGCTTGATGAGCTGCTGACTGAGGCCCGCGCTGTTGGAATCACCAAATGGATTGTACCGGCAGTGCATCCTGACGGTTGGCAGCGTATTTCTGAGCTGGCCCGTGAGTATCAAGACCTACGACCGGCCTATGGTATCCATCCTCTACACGCAGTTGACGCGACTGCTGAACAGCTGAAGCAACTAAAGGTCCTGGCACCAACAGCTGTTGCCATTGGGGAGATCGGTCTGGATGCCAGCTATGGTAATCTTGATAAACAGGAAGCGCTGTTTCGTGTGCAGCTGAGAATTGCGCGGCTGCACCAACTGCCGGTACTGATCCATTGCCGCAAGGCGATTGGACGCACCCTGGCAATCCTGCACGAAGAACAGGCTGATCAGATCGGTGGTATCATGCATGCCTTTTCCGGTTCACTGGAGTCAGCCCGTGAGTGTATCAAGCTCGGCTTTGTCATCTCACTCAGCGCTACCCTGACCCGAAGTACTGCCGTACGCCCGGCCTTGCTTGCAGGTCAGCTACCGCTTAATCAGCTGGTACTTGAAACCGATGCGCCTGATCTGCCACCCTCTGGTCACCAGGGTTGTTTTAACCGGCTAGCCTGGTTACACGAAACAGCGTGCAAGCTGGCAGCGATTAAAGGAATGACCATCACAGAGATAGCCCGACAGACAACCGCTACAGCACAACGGGTAATTCCGAAGCTCTGAACAACCTTGTCCAACACCAATCTGTCTGCTACAGTGTCATCAAAGGAGATCAGCCATGAAACAGTTTCTGCCTGCTATTTTTCTGCTGATACTGGCCCTGCCCGGCTGCAGCATGTTTACGGCCTGGAAGAGTATTCCCCCGCCGGGCGGCTGCGACCAATGCCACACAGCGGAACTGTCTGCCAACTGGAGAGTGGCCTATCAGGCTGCAACAGTAGCTGATGAGCGCGGCCAGCTGGCCTTCCAGACCCCTCAGCACAATACCCCGATCAGAAAAAACCAGCCATCTTCTGCATTAGATCTGCGCAAGTCTGAAGATTCGCGTTGTTTTGATTGCCACAGCGCGCCGACACCAGCCCACAAAGAGCGTAAAGGCAAATTCCACCACGGTCAGTAAAAAAAATATTGACAATATCTTGGTGGCGAGTATAGTTTCCCTTTGTTGCTTGTACTGCCCTGTTGTAACAGGGTTAATTAAACCATGAGGTGAAAACACATGAAAAAAATGCTCTCTCTGTCCCTGGTTCTGGCTCTGGCCCTCGGCGTTGCCGCTGGCTGCAAAAAGAAAGAAGAAGCTCCTGTTGCTGCTCCTGCTACAGAAGCTCCTAAGGCTCCCGAAGCTCAGAAGCCTATGTCTTCTGTAAAAGCTCCTGAAGCACCTGCAGCTGCACCTGCTGCTGCTCCTGCAAAAGAAGAGAAGAAGCACTAATTCTCGTTTTTTGTTCATTAAAGCCTGTCAGGGTAACCTGGCAGGCTTTTTTGGTTTCAGGAGCATACTGTTATGCATGAAATGGCCCTTACCCAGGGAATCGTTGATATCTGCCTGCAGCATAGCGCTGGCCAGCGGATCACCGCTGTTGTCATTGAGATCGGGACATTATCCGGCGTTGTTCCAGAAGCGGTTGAGTTTTGTTTCTCTGCCTGCAGTAGCGATACCCTGGCAGAATCAGCCCGACTTGAAATACGACGTTTAGAGGCCCAGGGGCGCTGTCTTGACTGCTCGAACGTACAACCGGTTGAACGGCTCTATGACCCTTGCAGACAATGCGGCAGCTATGCCCTGGAGATACTTGGTGGCGAGGAGATGCGGGTGGTGGAAATTGAAGTTGACGATTAAAAAGGGCTGACCCGTTACCGGATCAGCCCTTTTTCTTATTGCATCTTTAGCTTTCGAATTTCAGATCAACAAAGCTAGCGCCTTGAGACGGAATTCGAACTATTCATTCCAGCCTTCAGGGTGTACCTCACCGATCTGCTCCCAATGTTCTGGTGAACGCCAGAGTGAGGAGAGAATCAGCTCACGCATATGCAGGAACTCCTTTGGCAGCCGGTCATACATCTTGATAAACAGCTCATCGTGGGAGACAAGCTCATTCTGCCAGACATCACGGTCAACGGACATCAGATCGTTGAACTTCTCGCGGGGCATGTCCACACCTTCCCACTCCATATCCTCGTAACGTGGCATCCAGCCCAGTGGCGATTCAACCGCACCGGTCTTGCCCTGTACCCGCTCAACAATCCACTTCAGCACCCGCATATTATCGCCATAGCCTGGCCAGATAAACTTGCCGTCTGCATCCTTGCGGAACCAGTTAACACTGAAAATCCGTGGCGGACGGGCAATACTGCGTCCAAACTGAAGCCAGTGAGCAAAGTAATCAGCCATATGGTAACCGCAGAACGGCAGCATGGCAAACGGGTCACGACGCACGTTACCGGTGGCACCCACTGCAGCGGCAGTTGTCTCAGAGCCAAGAGTTGAGGCCAGGTAGACACCAAAGTTCCAGTTAAATGCCTGATAGACCAACGGAACCGTATCTTTACGGCGACCGCCAAAGATAAAGGCGCTCATCGGCACACCTTTGGGATTCTCCCACTCTGGGTCAATGCAGGGGCACTGGGAAGCTGGTGCGGTAAAACGGGCATTGGGGTGAGCAGCCGGACGGCCACAGCCAGGGGTCCAGGGATTACCCTGCCAGTCAGTCAGCTTTGCTGGTGGCTCATCAGTCATACCTTCCCACCAGACATCGCCATCTTCAGTCAGTGCCACGTTGGTAAAGATCGAGTTGGTCTCGCAGGAAATCATTGCGTTGGGGTTGGTTTTGTAGTTGGTTCCCGGCGCAACACCAAAATAACCGAACTCAGGGTTGATGGCATAGACCTGGCCATCAGTTCCTGGCTTGATCCAAGCAATATCATCACCAATGGTGGTTACCTTCCAGCCCTTGTCCTGGAATGGCTTGGGCGGAATCAGCATGGCAAAGTTGGTCTTGCCGCAGGCACTTGGGAAAGCAGCGCCCACATAGGATTTTTCACCAGTGGGGGACTCAACACCCAAAATCAACATATGCTCAGCCAACCAGCCTTCGTCCTTACCCTGCTTGGAGGCGATCCGCAGAGCAAGACACTTCTTGCCCAGCAGGGCGTTGCCGCCATAGCCTGAGCCAAAGGACCAGATCGCACGCTCCTCAGGGAAGTGAACAATATATTTTTCCTTGTTGCAGGGCCAGGACACATCCTTTTGACCCGGCTCAAGCGGCATGCCAACGGAGTGCAGGCAGGGTACAAACTCACCGTCTCCCAGCACGTCAACAACCTGCTTACCCATACGGGTCATGATCTTCATATTGACCACAACGTAGGGGGAATCGGTGATTTCAACCCCGATCTTGGCGATGTTTGATCCTAAAGGCCCCATGCTGAACGGAATCACGTACATGGTACGCCCCTTCATGCAGCCCTTGAACAAGCCTTTCAGGGTTTCTTTCATCTGCTTGGGTTCAACCCAGTTATTAGTGGGACCGGCATCCTGCTTGGAGCGGGAGCAGATAAAGGTACGATCTTCTACCCGGGCTACATCGATCGGGTCAGAGAATGCCAGATAACTGTTGGGGCGCTTCTCTGGATTCAGCTTACGAAAGGTGCCGTTCTGAACCATCTGGCCGCAAAGCCGGTCATATTCTTCTTGTGAACCATCGCACCAGTGGATCTCGGCTGGCTCACATAGTGCCGCTACTTCGTATACCCACGCCTTCAACTGCTCGTTCTTTACCTCATAACTCATGTCTGCTGCCTCCCCTTCAGGAAATAGAAATTGACCTGTGTCACAAGCATCAAAATTTTACTTACACTTATGTAACATAAGAGAGGCTAAAACAAAAGGGGCTAACAAAAGTTTAAAAGATTTTTAGAGATCGAGGGAATAGCCTACTTGCGCGGATTGAAAGGCAGCCGGAAATTCCTGTTTCAGGCGTGCGGCAGCAGCAAAGCCGGTACAGTGACTGACCGCCAACTTCTTGATCTGCCACTGTTTCAACAGGGCAATAGTCTGGTCAAGCTGTTGGGCAGCACAGAAACCAAGGTGGGTACCGCCGATCACGGCACAAATATCACTGCGGCCGGTCTTGTCTGAAATATGGTTGAGGGTGTTGATCAGCCCGGCATGACAGCAGCCCAGTAGCACCACCAGTCCCTTATCGGTGGAAATCACCAGTGACTGGTCATCGTCAAACGGATCACGGCTACAGCCACAGGTATCAAGGTACAGTCCACTATCACCGGTCTCAAAATCAGTCGTCCTCGAAACCTGCCCGGTCATGCAGATGTTTGGTAGAATTTCCCGAAACTGGTCTGACAGATCAAATTGAGCCCCCTGACCTTCAAGATATTCTTTGGGATAGGGCATGCCCAGCGAAAGGGATTCGCCAGTGTCTTTATGGCGGTAACGGGGGGTAAAGATGGCCGGATGACCAAAGACCTGCTTTGGGCCGCAGGTACGCAACAGCGGCAGCAGGCCGCCGGAATGGTCGTAATGACCGTGGGAAAGCGCCACCTGTTGCAGCCCGTGCAGATTCTTGTTCATCCGCTGGGCATTGTGCAGCAGGGTAAAGCCCTGGCCGGTGTCCCACAGCAGCGAACCGCCATCCCACTCAATCAGGGCGCTGAAGCCATGTTCACCCAGGGTGCCGGAGATCGGTCCGACAGAGTTTTCACAAAGAATGGTGATACGATAGGTCATCAGATGTCCCTCCTCAACTTCATTCAGAACAAAACCCAAAAGCCCTAGCACGCGGATCAAATCTGATCCTGGCTGATTTACACGGATTCAAAAATCAAATGGCTTTAGATCTCCGAACATCCGTTTAATCCGCGTCATCCGCGGCCCATCACAAGTTTCGGCAAGTTTCGGCACTATTTGCAGCAAGCATCCTTGGGAAACTTCGGCACGCCCATCTTTTCCAGAATAGTAAACAACGGGCAAAACTGGGTAAAGCCGGACTGAAACAGGTTCAAACCGACAAAACCGGTAAACCAGAGCCAGTTTTGGTGGTGAAAATGGGCCAGCAACAGCGAAACGACGATAAAAGCACCGGCTACGATCCTGACAATACGTTCAATATACATTTGCTTCTCCTATGCCACTGGTTCTTGTAGCTGTTTATGTTTTTCAGCGCGACGCTGCACTAAAAAGTACAAAATCGGAATGGTAATCATTGAAAGAGATGTTGAAGCCAATTCACCACACATCAAGGCAATGGCCAGTCCCTGAAATATTGGATCAAAGATGATCACGATACTACCCACCACCACAGCGGCAGCAGTCAGCAGGATTGGACGGAAGCGGACTGCGCCGGCATCAATGATCGCTTCATCAAGCGCCATTCCTTCCGATCTACGCAGCTCGGTAAAATCAATCAAAATGATGGAGTTCCGCACAATGATCCCGGCCAGGGCGATGAAACCGATCATGGAGGTTGCAGTAAAGAAGGCGCCAAAAATTGCATGTCCAGGCAGAATACCGATCAAGGTCAAGGGGATCGGCGCCATAATCACCAGCGGCGTGGTAAAATTACGGAACCAGGCCACAACCAGCACATAGATAAGCACCATGACCGCTGCAAAGGCTATCCCCAGGTCACGGAAGACCTCGTAGGTGATGTGCCACTCGCCATCCCACTTCATCCCTATCTTTTCTTCTGACCAGGGCTGCCGCGATGCCAGAATCTCAATCTTTGATCCATCGGGAGTTGGCAGTGCGCCAATCTGGTTTTGCATCTTCAGAATCGCATACACCGGCGCCTCAATCGTCCCGGCCACATCCCCAATCACGTAAATCACATTTTTTAGATTCTTGCGGTACAGGGTCTTTTCTTCACTGCCCTGGCTGGGCTTGATCAGTTGAGAAAGAGGCACGCTCCCTTTTGGGCCAGGCAGATAGATCGACGACAAGGCAGCCATGGAACTACGCTGCGCCTCAGGCAGACGCAGGTTAATGGTAACCGGCTCTTTCTCTTTGGGCAGATGCAGCAGCCCCACATCCATACCAGCCAGGGCAACCCGAAGCGCCTTGGCAATATCATCCACCGCAATACCGGAAAGTGCCGCCTTTTCACGGTCAACTGTCAGGGTCAGCTTGGGCTGGTCTGCTTCACGGTACCAATCCACATCAACAACTCCATTTGTCTTCTGAAAAATCCCTTTGATCTTCTCTGCAATTGTCGCCCGCGCTGCGTCAGAAGGTCCGTACACCTCAGCCACCAGAGTTGAAAGCACCGGTGGGCCAGGCGGGATCTCAGCCACCTTGACCCGTGCGCCGTAACGTTCTGCCACCGGCAGCAGTAATGGTCTGATTTTTTTCGCAATATCATGGGATTGTGCGCTGCGCTCGTTTTTATGTAGCAAGTTGACCTGAATATCAGCCAGATGCGGTCCCTTACGCAGGAAATAATGCCGCACCAGACCATTAAAGTTAAAGGGTGAGCTGGTGCCAACGTAACTTTGAAAATCAACCACCTCTGGCAAAGCCCGTAATACATCACCCATCTCGCGGGTCATCCGGGCAGTCTGCTCCAAAGGTGTTCCCTCCGGCGCATCAATAATGACCTGCAGTTCATTTTTGTTGTCAAACGGTAACATCTTTACCGTTACCAGCTGGACGTACACCAGGGCACAAGACGCCAGCAGCAACACAACAACCGTGATCAAAAAACCATACCGCAAGCGGGGATTGTGCAGCAGCGGCCCCATAATCTTGCGATACAGTCCTGTCAGCCACATCTCACTGGCGGTTTCGTGCGCCCCCTCGCTGGTTTCCCCCCGCATAAAGCGATAAGAAAAATAGGGAGTTACAATAAAGGCCACCAGCAGGGAGAAGATCATGGCCATGCTGGCCCCGACCGGAATAGGACGCATATAGGGGCCCATCAGCCCGGACACAAAGGCCATCGGCAGGATAGAGGCGATAACAGCTACCGTTGCCAGAATCGTCGGGTTGCCAATCTCATCAACCGCCCGGATCGCTCCCTCCAGCGGGCTTAGTTTGATGGTGGTAAAATAGCGGTGGATGTTCTCCACAACCACAATGGCATCATCAACCAGAATACCAATTGAGAAAATCAGGGCAAACAGGGTAATCCGATTGAGGGTATACCCCATCAGGGAGAACATGAACAGAGTCAATGCCAGGGTAACCGGAATGGCAATGGCAGCCACCGCGCCAGCCCGCCAGCCCATAAACAGGGCAATCAGTATGGTAACGGAAATAGCGGCAAGAAACATATGGAACAGCAGTTCATTGTTCTTTTCCCGCGCCGTCTCACCGTAGTTGCGGGTTACACTTACTGTTACCTCGGAAGGGATCACCTTCCCCTTCATAAACTCAACCTTCTTCAGCAGATCGTCAGCCACCCAGGTTGCATTGGCCCCTTTCCGTTTTGCCACAGAAACCGTGACTGCCGGAGAGTCCTGCAGGGGTGATGCGTTCACTTTTCCTTGGACAACAGAACCGGTTGCCACGGCATGATCACCAGCCCCCTTGCCCATAAAAACATAGTCATCCGGTTCTGTTACCGTATCTTTAATCTGGGCCACATCTTCAAGATAGATCGGCTTACCGCCATGCACTCCCACAACGAGCTGACGCACGGCATCCGCACCAGTCAAAAAAGAACCGGTTTCCACCAGCATTTCCTTGTTGCCACCACTAAAAGCGCCAGACGGCAATGACTTGTTACCAGCCTGTAGGGCGCCAGCCACCTGTAATGGCGACAGTCCATAGCCAGCGAGGCGTGATGAGTCTAGAACAACCCGCAGCTGCCGAGTCAAACCACCTTTAATCTCTACCTCCGCCACATTTTCAGACTTTTTCAGTTCATCAGAGACCTCCCACGCCACCTTGCGCAGCATGGCGTGATCATAGCGCTCAGACCAGAGTGTCAGGGCCAGAATCGGCACATCATCAATGGACTTGGCAACCACCAGTGGTTCCATTGCACCGGAAGGCACCAACATGCGGTTACTCATCACCTTGTTGTAGAGCTTTACCAGTGATTCTTCCATGTTCTCGCCGACCTTGTAGCGCACCGTAATGATGCCCATGCCTGGCCGACTCATGGAATACAGGTATTCAACGCCGGAGATCTCCCACAGCTTTGCCTCAAAAGGCTTGACGACCCGCTCTTGCACCTCTTGGGGAGATGAGCCAGGCATCGGCAGATAAACATCCACCATCGGCACCGATATCTGCGGTTCCTCTTCACGCGGGGTCATTTTAACCGCAAAAACGCCCAGTAATAGCGATGCAGCCACGATCAGAGGAGTAAGTTTTGAATCAATAAAGGCGCGGGTAATTTTGCCCGCTATTCCCAGGTTTTGCATATATATACCCTTTACTTGCCGAACCCTGCAGTCTGTACCGAATCAAGCAGCCCATTCCTGAAGGTCAGGATATGCACCAGCCGGTGTGGTCCTTCGTTGTAGGTCCATTCTTCCACAGAGACCAAAATAGTAGCCCCTTTGTGGCCTGCTACACTCTCGGTTCGAGCATTTTTGTAGGTTGGCGGATCACATTTCATGGCCACAATCGACTGATTATCACCAGTGGAGACAATTTCGCCATTGGGACAGCGGAAGTTGTCTGCAACAGCAACAGAGGCCTGACTAAGCAGTAGAGCGGATAGCAGCAGAGATGCTCTCATCATTTTGA
>Ga0209016_1001247_pt1 | contig 21405 bp, 22 predicted proteins | sample EPASupsiteSAE305_FD_187265 | JGI IMG/M metagenome (GOLD analysis project Ga0209016, IMG submission 187265) | Bioremediated contaminated groundwater microbial communities from EPA Superfund site, New Mexico - SAE3-05 (SPAdes) (version 2) | ecosystem: Environmental > Aquatic > Deep subsurface >...
ACAAATGAATAAGCAATTTCCTGGATATCTCAAATTTTCAATGAGGAAAAGCTGCCGCCAACTATTTGCACTCACGGTTGACGGATCTTCTCCAAATCAGGCAGTTCTCCGAACAGGTTGTGTTTCGTATCAAACTCAAGATTACGGGTGTAGTCAGGGTTGAGGTAATATTTAAAATATATTTTAGCTGTTCTAGAGCCTGTTGCAGAAAAATCTATTTGTCCCAGCACCTTACCGTACATTGCCTTTACAAATTCGCCGTCATTTTCGACAGACCGCACTCTAAAAATGTAGTTAATATTTTCATCTCTAAAATTGAAATTCAATTTTATTGGACCTGCTGCAGAAAATGACTCCTGAAGTACCAACTTCTTTTCGTAACCAGCTTCCGGTGCAAACCTGGGTAGTTTATAGGCGCTACCGTCCCGCGGCTGTTCAAACACCTTTTGCAGACCATCATATTTATTGGGGAAGGTAATCGTCAGGGTGGCAGCATAGTTCTTTCTAGAAACCTCGGGCAGCCGTTCGAGATGGAAGATAAAGTCCGGTTTTTCTCCATTCCCGTAAGGTTTGACCCAATCAAAGGCAATCAGATCAAAACCGACGTTTTTGCCGACGACAGGTATTTCTATAATAGACCGCACAGTATCCCTCGCATACATCGGCACCGGATTGCCGATTTTGCGTAACAGAACCACAAACTCTCGTTTTTGCAGACTAGTATCAGCACGTCCGGGAAAGTCATAGGTATAGTGGCTTGGGTAATACCCGTTTTTAGTTGCACCATATGAAACGTGCCCGTTACCGCTCCCGGAAACCTTAAATATCCCGTCAGCACCTGTAACACTTTTCTTTGATGACATCTTTGAGTCGGAAGAGGTGTTCTTTGCAAAACTGATATACACATCAGCATCTTTTACTGGAGCTCCATCGTCATCAACAACGCGAACTTGTATTTCGTACATATCAGTTACAAGCGCACAGCTGACAGAAAAACTCAAAAACAAGACAACCAATATTAGCCAAATTGATTTACTAAAGGTCATGTCCCCGGCCTTGTTGTGCACGTTGTCAAAAATGTAAACAAATGAATAAGCAATTTCCTGGATATCTCAAATTTTCAATGAGGAAAAGCTGCCGCCAACTATTTGCACTCACGGTTGACGGATCTTCTCCAAATCAGGCAGTTCTCCAAACAGGTTGTGCTTCGTATCAAACTCAAGATTACGGGTGTAGTCAGGGTTAAGATAATAAGTGAATTCAATGCTTGGAAGTTTACCCTCCCTTCGATTACTTGCAATGCGTACATCAGAAACGATTTTGCCGTACATAGCCCTCAGAAGCCTGCCATCATTTTCCTCTGCTCTTACACGATAAATATAGTGTCTATTCTGATTCCAAGTCCTTTTTTGACCTCTTTTCAGCCCTCTCCACATCAAATTCAAACTTTTTTGGTACCCTTCTTCATTGGCTAAACGTGGTAGTTTATAGCTACTACCAGTCAAAATATTATCTGTAACCTCGTAAACTCCATTCATTTTGCCATTAAATTTAATGGTGACCTTATATTCAAAATCATCTGGACCACTATCATCTGCCTTTAAAGAAGCATTAAAATCAGCCATACTTCCTGCCCCATAAGGTGCTACCCAATCAGCATGAAATAAATCAAAACCAATTTCCTTATTCACAGCAGGCAGAATTGCTGTCACTTTTCTCGCATACATCGGCACCGGATTGCCGATTTTGCGTAACACAATCCTGATTTCCTGGTTCCAGGGTTGCCATCGAAGCAGCTTCTTTTCTTTAAACAGGTACTCTCCGGTAGACTTATAATATCCCTGTTTTGTTATATTAAAGCCTATTGCACCACTGGTTGTAGCAGCAGAGCCAGAGAACAATCCATTATCATTGCTAAGGCCAACCACCGAATTTTCTTTGTTGCGATTTCGATAATCATCAAACCCGATGCCAACTCTTGCCCCCTCCACTGGACTGCCATCCTCATTCATTACCTTGATGGTGATTTTAGCGCTGGAAACTAAAGCGTGGCAGCTCGATGAAATAGCCAGAACAAATACAAGGATTATTACAAGAAACTGATGTGATCTGTTCATTTAAGGCCTCCACTGCCTTTAATCGCATCAAAATATTGACTGAAGCGGATAAGCAATTTCCTGTATATCTCAAATTTTTAATGAAAATAAAGCGGCCACATTCTATTTGTATTCAAGGTTGCCGTATCTTTTCCAAATCAGGCAGTTCTCCAAACAGGTTGTGTTTCGTATCAAACTCAAGATTACGGGTGTAGTCAGGGTTGAGATAATAAGTAAATTCCAATTTCGGGGAAAGTATATAAAACAACCTTTTTATTGCATCATTCGAGGGTCGGTTAGCTTCACGGTCGCGACTCTGACAGCTCTTCGCGAATAAGCCAACGCCCGTTGTCATCAGGCGACACAAGCAGCGAGATCGGGCTTGCATAGTTTTTCAGGTTGGAGAATCGCGTCGCACGGATGCGCACCATGGAACCTTCGTTGGCATAGCTGATTTCCGAATAGCTATTCGTGTCGCCCCTTAGTTTTGCCAGGGGCATTGCCTGGCGTATCAGGGTTTTGTACTTACTGGCCGGCATGGTCAGTTCTCTCACCTGTCCAGTGGGGTAGGTCCGTTTGTTCTTGATCAGGGCATCATCCGCGTAGAGATCGGCCGCAGCAGGGTCAAAAGCGTGTTCTAGTTGTACAAACTGCTCAAACAACGCCTTTGCATCGTCAAGTGGCGCGGCTGAACTGGAAGCTGCCCATACGAGCAGTACGCAGAACATGGTACTTACTAATCGCTTCATGCTGTTCCTCCCTGCCTGGTAAATTATCGTCCTAGTGTCGGGGCAGTATATACAGCTACCCAGTGTGCATTTAACGGAGCAGGCAGGTATAAAGTGGCCTGTCCTTGTTTTGCTCAGGCTACATGTGAAAACGTTAGTATCAGCAAGGTTGCTGTTAAATAAATATACTGTCCGTGAAATTCATATTATTTGTTAATTCGTTGTGGATTTTTGGGAAGCATAATAACTGTAACGTCTGATTTAGGAATGCCACCCTCCTGGTAGGGTATAATTATTGCTGGTGTGCTAGCACTAGATGCTGGAGGTATTGCTGGCAAAGGTATGTTTCTTTTGTCTTCAGTTTGTTTTTCTAAGTATTCTATATTTTGCGATGCATTGTTGTTTGCTCTTAGTTGCTTCTCTAACTGCAAAATATAGGTGCTTTCTTTATGTTGTATTTCTCTCGCCGCTGTCAATTTTGAATTCGCGTTGTGCGGTAAATAAAAATTTCTATAGCTTTCAAATCGGTCATTTCCTGAAACTTTTCTTAATTTAACTATTCCTGATTTCTGAATTATGTGTGTAATCCCGTGATGTCCCCAAGCATTAAAATCATTATCAGGTCCTCTGCCTCTGCCAGAAAATTCGTCTTCGAGATGAAGCGGCGCAGCACATGCATATCCTGGTTTAAAAATAATGAACTGGGTTGGAATACTCCAAGATAATGGTTGAATTAAAGTTGTATAAGATGGGATTTTAAATTTACCATTTTTGTCTGTGAGCGTTTCACGGGCATCAAAGCTGATGTCGACTGAGTCCGCAATGCTTATAGCTTCTACACGGTAAACTGCAATCACAACTGCCCCTTCAATCGGTTCATTTGTATCAATATCAACAATTTTCCCCTTAAATGTAGGTTTGTGAAATATCAACCATGAAGCGTTGCAGGTTGACTCACTAAACAAAAAAAGAAGAAGTGCCAATATAATTATTTGCTTCATATAAAATTTCCTTTTATGACCTACGCCGTAGGTGACGCGTATTTCTGGGACAGTATACAAAACTGTTTGAGCTTCGGTTTCAGAGAAAGTGTACAGGCTCCTTTTTTGCTAACCCTTATAAACCCGCAGCCTGCTGGCTTTATCCGGCAGGCCGTTTCCTATCAAACCTCAAACGATTGCAGGGCATCCGGTATCACCACATTGGTGAGCCCCAGCTCACCCCGCAGGGCATCGGCCAGACTGTTGGCGGCCTGATCCTCGCCATGGACGATAAAGGTGCGTTGCGGTTTTTTAGCCATGACCTTTACGAAGTCGAGTAACCCCTGCTTATCGGCATGGCCGGAGAAACCGGGCAGTACCTCCACCGTAGCCCCCACCTGAAACTCCTCACCGAAGATGCGGACCATCTTTTCGTTTTCCACCAGGCGGCGTCCCAGGGTGTTGGGCGCCTGCCAGCTGGTGAAGAGGATGGTGTTGCGCGGGTCTGCAATCCGGTTGCGCAGATGATGCAGTATCCGTCCCCCCTCCAGCATGCCGCCGGAGCTGATGATGATGGCCGGGGTCTTGAGGCTGTTCAGCATCTTTGATTGCTCCACCGATTGGGTGTACTGCAGACGGCCGAAGCCGAAGGGGTTGTTGTCGTCGTCGGTCAGCAGAAACTCGCGGATCTCGTCATCGTAGACCTCGGGATGCAGCCGGAAGACCTCGGTGGTGCGGGTGGCCAGCGGGCTGTCGATGAAGACCGGCAGGTCGGGGATGGCGCCGGCGCTGTGCAGCTTGTGCAGGGCATACACCAGCTGCTGGGTGCGGCCCACTGCAAAGGCCGGGATCAAGAGTGAGCCGCCACGGCTGACGGTCTGGTTGACGATCCGCTCCAGCTCCTTTTCGGATGCTGAGCCGGCGGGGTGCAGCCGGTCGCCGTAGGTGCTCTCCATGATCAGGATGTCGGTGCCGTCGTTGATCGGCTGCGGGTCGCGAATGATCGGGATATCCGGGCGGCCGATATCGCCGCTGAACACGAGGCGGCGCTTCTGGCCGCTGCCCTTTTCCTTGATATCGAGGATGACATGGGCGCTGCCCAGCATATGGCCGGCATCCAGCAGGGTGAGGGTAATGCCGGGAAAGATCTGGCGGGGACGGTTATAGCTTACGCCCACAAACTGGTCCATGGCCCTGGCTGCATCGGCCCTGGTGTAGAGCGGCTCAAAGGGCCGCTGGTCCTGCTTCCGGCGGCGGTTGACGTATTCCACATCCTTTTCCTGGATCGAGGCGCTGTCCTGCAGCATCACCGCGCACAGGTCGCGGGTGGCCGAGGTGCAGAAGATATCGCCCTTAAAGCCGTTTTTGACCAGGCAGGGGATGCGGCCCGAGTGGTCGATATGGGCGTGGGACAGGATCAGGCAGTCGATTTTTGCGCCCCGGCAGTCATCGCTGCGGTTCTTTTCAAAGGACTCCTTGCGCTTGCCCTGGATCAGGCCGCAGTCCAGCATGATGGTCCTGCCGTTGACCTCCAGCAGGTGCTGCGAGCCGGTGACGGTGCGGGCTGCGCCGTTAAAGGTAAGTTTCATGGTCTCCACCTTTCATCAAGCGTCGGTCCGATTGTTATAACATGCTCTGCGCATGCGTAAACCAAGAGTTTTGGCTGCCCCATGGTCCGGCGTTTCTTCCGTTGGCAGGCTGTGCTATCATCCTGGCCTCGTTGGTCGCAGCACTTTTGGTGAGGGTACGATAGGACAGATGCACACACACGACGACCATACCGCTGTCTGGCGGCTGATTGATACCGGCCCCCTGTCCGGCGTGGAGAACATGGCGATCGACGAGGCGTTGTTGCGCTGTTTTGATCCCGCCTCATCCCGGCCGGTGCTGCGGCTGTATGGCTGGCAACCGGCGGCCCTTTCGCTGGGCAGATTTCAGAAGGCGGCCGATGATCTTGATCTTGAACGTTGCCGGGCTGACCAGCTGAGCGTGGTGCGTCGGATCACCGGCGGCGGGGCAATCTATCATCGCGATGAGCTGACCTACAGCATCATTTGTAGCCCGCAGCAGATCCCGCCGGCCGCCTCGGTCAAGGATTCCTTCCGGGTGCTGACCTCGTTTCTGCTGGGGGTGTACCGTGCCTTTGGGCTGCAGGCCGATTATGCGGTTGATCTGGCGCCGGCCGGCAGCAGGCTGGGGGAGCGCACCCCGCTCTGTTTTGCCGGCACCGAGAGCTACGACATCATGGTCAATGGTCGCAAGCTCGGCGGCAATGCCCAACGCCGTTCCCGCGGAGTGATCTTTCAGCACGGTTCGATTCCGCTGCACAACCGGGTGCAGCAGGGGCTGCAGTATCTGAAAGCCAAGCCGCTGGGGGTTGAGCAGAGCAGCACCTGTCTGGTTGATCAGGGGATTGCAGCCGATTATGACCAGTTGAAGCAAAGCTTGGTTGCGCAGTTTCAGGCGCAGCTGGGGGCAACCCTGCAGGCCGGTGACCTGACAACCGCGGAGCGGTCGCTGTCTCGTTCGTTAGCAGCAGGTAAATATGGCGAAGATCGTTGGAATCTGGAAGGTGACGAACCATGAAACTGCAACGCAAGCCCGAGTGGCTGCGCAAGAAGATCAATCCCGGTGAGCAGGCTGAGATGCGCGCCCTGCTGGGGGAATTGCGGCTGAATACGGTCTGCCAGCAGGCACTGTGTCCCAACATTGCCGAGTGTTTCAGTTGCGGCCAGGCCACCTTCCTGATCCTGGGCCGTGATTGCACCCGCCAGTGCAGTTTCTGCAATGTGGAGAAGGGGGCCGCGCCACTGCCGCCGGATAGCGATGAGCCGAACCGGGTGGCCGAGGCGGTGCTGCGCCTGAAGCTGTCCCATGTGGTGATCACCAGCCCCACCCGTGACGATCTGCCGGATGGCGGGGCCGCCCAGTTTGCCGCCACGGTGGCCGCCATCTGTGAGCGTTCGCCGGCTACGTCAGTCGAACTGCTGGTGCCGGATTTCGGCGGGGATGAGCAGGCCCTCGCAACGGTGCTGGCGGCCAGACCGGCCATCCTGGCCCATAACCTGGAGACGGTGCCGCGGCTGTATGCGGTGCGCCAGGGGGCCGATTACCGGCGTTCACTGCAACTGCTGGAGCGGGCTGCGGCAGCACCAGAGGCTGCGCCGACCAAGTCGGGGATCATGCTGGGGCTGGGGGAGACGGCAGCTGAAGTGGAGAGCGTGCTGCAGGATCTGCGGCGGGTTGGCTGCAGCTATCTTTCGATCGGCCAGTATCTGGCCCCCAGCAAACGCCATCAACCGGTGCTTGAGTATGTCCTGCCGGAGCGTTTTGAGGAGCTGCGGCAGCTGGCTCTGGAACTGGGGTTTCGGCATGTTGAGAGCAGCCCCTACACCCGCAGTTCCTACCATGCCGCCAACTACGCATAAAAAAAGGCCGCCTGGTTGGGCGGCCAATCAAATAGTTCAGCTGTGTTGAGCGATCAGGCAAAGGTCGAAAAGCCGTAGTCCTGGCTCTGGGCCGGTTGGGGCGCCTGCTTGGCGTTCTGGGCCAACAGGTCGGCCATCTTGTTCTGGGCCTCTGCAGCCTGCTTGACCATGGCCGTCGACAGGGCCTGCTGGGTCTGTGATGATTGCATCATCTGGCTGGCGCCGGCGATTGTGCTGATATCCATAGCTTTTCTCCTTGCATAACTAACAACTGATCCTATTTTATCAATTAAGTAGGGATTAAGACAATCTCTTTTTAGTGTAGCTTGTCAGCTTTCGAGCTGCCGCAATCTCTGGTATAGTGTCTGCCAACACAGCGCAAAGACAGAACAGGGAGGGCTGATGATAACGATTGTATGGTGGCACTGGATGGTGCTGGGACTGTGTCTGATCGGGCTGGAGCTGGTGATTCCGTCCTTCACCATTGTCTGGTTCGGCCTGGGGGCGCTCGCGGTGGGGCTGATGGTGGCGCTGTTGCCATTCACCCCGCTCTGGCTGCAGGGGCTGGTCTGGGCCGTGGCCTCGGTGGCCTTTACCCTGATGTGGTTCAAGTATCTCAAGCCCAAAAATAATATGACCCATGCCGGTCAATCAAAAGAGGCGATTGTCGGTGAAACCGGCATTGTCATCCGTGGTACGGCCGATAGCTACGCCAAGGGTAAAGTCCGTTTCCGGATCGCCATACTGGGGGCCGATGAGTGGACCTGTTATGCTGAAGAACCGTTGAACGTCGGTGAAACGGTGCGGGTTGAGGATATCGAGGGGCAGATCTTAAAGGTGCGTAAACTGTAAACCGGGAGGAAAGCTATGCCAGGAATGATCGTTGTTGGCGTTTTATTTGTGGTGGTGGCCGCCACCATCTTTGCAGGTATCAAAACCGTGCCCCAGGGCCAGGAATGGGTGGTGGAGCGGTTGGGCAAGTACAGCTGCACGCTCAAGCCGGGTCTGAATTTTATTATTCCCTATATCGACAATGTCTCCTACCGGGTCTCCACCAAGGGTGATGTGCTGTCGATCGGCTCCCAGGAGGTGATTACCCGGGATAATGCGGTGATTATCACCAATGCGGTGGCCTTTATCAAGGTGACCGAGCCTACCCGGGCGGTGTATGAGATCCAGAACTACGAGTACGCCATCCAGAACCTGGTGATGACCACCCTGCGGGCGATCATCGGTCAGATGGAGCTGAACAGCGCCCTGTCGGAGCGGGAGCATATCAAGGCCCGGCTGCAGGAGAACATCTCCAAAGAGGTGGCCAACTGGGGTATCTACGTGCAGTCGGTGGAGATCCAGGATATCAAGCCGTCTGAATCGATGCAGAAGGCGATGGAGCAGCAGGCCAGCGCCGACCGCTTCAAGCAGGCCGCCATCCTGGAGGCTGAAGGCCGTCGTGAGGCGATGATCCGTGAGGCCGACGGCAAGCTGGAGGCGGCCAAGCGTGAGGCCGACGCCCAGATCCGACTGGCCGAGGCCTCGGCCCAGGCGATCAAGGATATCAGCAATGCCGTCCAGGATCGCGACCTGCCGGCGGTGTTCCTGTTGGGCGACCGTTACATAAACGCCCTGCAGAAGATGGCCACTTCGCAAAACAGCAAGATGGTGGTGCTGCCTGCCGACCTGCCGGCGGCGGTGCGCGGCATCATGGGCAAAGGGTAGGGTGGGTGCAGCGCAGTCACGAGTATTGGATGGCCAAGGCCCTGGCCGAGGCCCGCAAGGCTCAAGTCAAGCATGAGGTGCCGATCGGCTGCGTGATCGTCCGTGACGATACCATCATCGCCCGTGCCCACAACCTGCGGGAATCGAAGCAGGACCCGGCTGCCCATGCCGAACTGCTGGCCATTCGTAAAGCCGCCAGGAAGCTTTCGTCCTGGCGGCTGTTGGACACTACCCTCTATGTTACTCTGGAACCTTGCCTGATGTGTATGGGGGCCATCATCCTGGCCCGTATCCCGCAGGTGGTCTTTGGCTGTTTCGATCCCAAGGCCGGCGCTGCCGGCTCCCTGTATGATCTCTCCAACGACCCGCGCCTGAACCACCGTCTTGAGCTGGTGAGCGGTATCCGGGGCGCGGAGTGTTCCCGTCAGCTTTCTGCCTTCTTTGCCGACTTGCGCAAACGACGCCGTGGTGAGGCTGAGGGTTGAGTTTTTTTATCGCTTGGTGTATAGAACGTATCGGCCTGAGCGATCAGGCCGTTTGTATCACTGGAGAGGTGTCCGAGTGGTCGAAGGTGACAGACTCGAAATCTGTTGTACCGCAAGGTACCTAGGGTTCGAATCCCTACCTCTCCGCCATACTCAATGAAGGGCCTACGGGAATTCCCGCAGGCCCTTTTGTCGTCGTACGGGGGGACCATGTATCAGCAGATACGGGCAGGCATCTTGTGTGGCCTGATGGTCGGCGTTATCTGCATAGGAGGGTGTGCGGGAGAGGTCAGCGCCAGTCAGCTTGTGGCGACGCAGCCACCGGCCGAGATCCAGCACCGGGCACTTAAGAAAGAGTTGTCGAGCGTCAACATCGTCTTTGAGTCATCGGACCAGGAGTTGCGTGATACCCTGAATCGGCTGCTGCCCCGCGAACTGTACCAGGGCGCCACCGGCATCCGGGGGGTGACGGCCCGGATGCTGCGTGACGGCTCGCTACAGGTGCAGGCTGCCGACAATTTCATACATCTCACGGTGCCGGTGGTGGTGCATTTTGGTTACGCTATGTTTGAAACCTTGCCGTTCAAAACCAGCCTCAGGTTTAAGGTGAGCGCAACCGTGAGGCCAGATTGGCGCCTCGATCCGGTGATCCACTATACCGGGCTGAGTGAGGCGCTGGTTGATACGATCGGCATCGGCCCGGTCACGATCCAGCCGCGCCGCATGGTGGAAGAGCTGACCCAGCCGGTGCAGCGGATGCTTACAGCACAGGTTGCCCGAAGGCTGCAGGAGAAGTTCCCCCTGCGCAGCCAGGCGGACAAGGTGTGGCACGCCGTCCAGAGGCCGATCCTGCTGGACAAGCAGTATCGAACCTGGCTGTTGCTTGATCCGCAGGAGGCGTTTTTCTATCCATTGTATGCCCAGCGTGGTCAGGTTCGGCTGGGAGTGGGCTTGCGCTCCTATGCGGAACTGGTGGTGGGGCCTGAACCTGGCGCCCGTTCAGCGACTCCATTACCCAACCTTAAAACAGCGGCCGGACAGGACCGGCGCTTCCGTGTCGCCCTGAACACCGATCTGTTTTATCGCGATCTGCTTGAGATCGTTACCCCGCTGCTGCTTGATAAGGAGTTTGCCAGCGAGGGACGACGGGTGGTGGTGAAAGGGATCGACCTGTACGGCAATGATGACCGACTGGTGATACGGCTTGCCACGGCGGGCTCCCTGGAGGGAGTGCTGTATCTGACCTGCAGGCCGGTGTTCAACCCGCAGACCAATCAGTTCTCGGTTGAGGATGTGGAATTTGATCTGCAAACCAAAAGCATGCTGCTTGCAACGGCTGAATGGTTTCTGCACGGTACCATCAGGGATGCGATTCAGGAGCGGTTGAACATGGACCTGAGTACACGGGTGCAGCAGGCCCGGGAGATGGCAGCCAAGGCATTGGCCCGGGTCCAGCTGGCCGAGGGGCTTTACCTGGTCGGCAATGTCAGCGAGATGCGTCTGCATGATGTGCTGGTGCAGCAAGACAAGCTGTCAATCCAGATCTACAGCGAGGGAGAGAGTAGCGTTGTCCTGCGCTGACGGCAGGCAACCAACCTTGCGTTACCGGTTTCATCTGAGGTGCTTATGACTCACCATCATCATGGTTCGCCTCCCCTGCGCGGGCGTTGGTCCAGTCGGCTTGGATTCATCATGGCAGCGGCCGGTTCGGCTGTGGGGCTGGGCAACATCTGGAAATTCCCCTATATCACCGGTATGCACGGTGGCGGCGCCTTTGTGCTGTTCTACCTGTTCTGCATCGCCCTGATCGGTATTCCGCTGATGGTGGCCGAGATGATCATCGGTCGTCATACCCGCAAGGGACCGGTGGGGGCCTTCAGGCGTCTCAAGGGAGGCGCCTGGGGCTGGTTGGCTGGCTGGGGGTCTGCGCCGGTTTTGTGATCCTTTCTTATTACAGCGTGGTGGCCGGCTGGACAGTAAGCTACCTTTGGCTGGCGCTGCAGGGTACCTTCAGTCAGCAGCATGCCCTGCAGGTGCCACAGCTGTTTACCAGCCTTTTGTCCAGCGACCTCAGTCAGCTGTTCTGGCAGGCCCTGTTCATGCTGGCAACGGTGCTGATCGTGATCGGCGGAGTCAAAAAGGGCCTTGAACGGGCCAACCGGATCCTGATGCCGGTGCTGTTTCTGATCCTGGTTGGCCTGGCCGGTTTCGGACTGGTGTCTGCCGGTGGCGCCCGGGCGCTCGAGTTTTTGTTCTCGCCCGACTGGTCCAAGCTTGATCCACCGGCCATGCTGGAGGCGTTGGGCCATGCCTTTTTCAGCTTAAGCCTGGGGATGGGGGCGATCCTGACCTACGGCAGCTATGCCGACGAGGAGACCAGCATCCCCAAGGTGGCGATCACGGTTTCGGCCATGGATACCCTGGTGGCGCTGTTGTCCGGTCTGGCTATCTTTCCGATCGTCTTCAGCTACGGTATGGTGCCGGCTGCCGGTCCCGGGCTGGTGTTCAAGACCCTGCCGATCCTGTTCAGCCAGATGCCGGGCGGCACGGTCATCGCCATCCTGTTTTTCCTGCTGCTGGTGTTTGCTGCGCTCACCTCGGCCATCTCCTTGCTGGAGGTGGTGGTGGCCTACTACTGCGACGAGCGAAAGTGGGGTCGTCGCAGGGCAACCGTGGTGATGGGGCTGGTGATCTTCGCCATCGGCGTGCCCTCGGCCCTGTCCAACAATCTGCTCAAGGACTGGCAGCTGATCGGCGAACGGAATTTTCTAGACTCGGTGGATTTTATTGCCACCAACTATCTGTTGCCGCTGGGGGGACTGTTGATCACGCTCTTTGCAGGCTGGGTACTGACACCGTCTGTGGCTAAGGCTGAACTGGCAAAGGGAACGGCCGTCAGCTGGTTCTATCCGGTATGGCGTTTCCTGATCCGCTATGTCTCACCGGTGCTGGTGGCCCTGGTGCTGCTGAACAAGGTGGGTCTGTTCTAGAAACAGGTTTAAGATAAACAAAAACCCCGCCGGAGCGGGGTTTTTAAACAGCAATCATCGAAGGTGCGTTACTTCTTCTTGGCTGCCTTCACTTTGAGATCTTTGAGACCTTTGCCCGGGGAGAACTTGGCCGAAGTTTTGGCCGGAATCTTGATCTCTTTGCCGGTTTGGGGATTGCGGCCGGTACGGGCCTTCCGGGTCACGGTGCTGAAGGTGCCGAAGCCGACCAGGGTCAGCTTGTCGCCGGCTTTCATGGCTGCTTCAGTTGCCGCCATAAAAGCGCTGAGGGCCTTCTCGGCCTGGGTCTTGGTGATACCTGCGCCTGCCGCCATCTTTGCAACGAGATCTGCCTTCTTCATTCGGGTCCCCCTTGGGTTTTTTACGCTGCGGACGTCTCCGACAGCGTTGAATCTGGCTTATGATCTTAGCACTGGTTTGAGCATCTGCAAGTGGTCAAGCAATTTTTTCTGCTTCTAACACACTTTTTTTCGTATGGCGAGCGTTCTTTGCGCTTTTAATCTGATTTTAAGACGGCTGACAATCACCACAGGAAACTGTTGACAGTCGAGTCGAGCTGGCAGTAATTTTAAGTTTCTTCAGAAGAAGATATGAAACTGACAGACGGTGGGGCGGCCAGTGGCCGCCTTGTTTTTGGGCCGTGGTCATGATCGAACTATGGGAGGTTTGCAGATGGATATTTCAGTACTCCCCCTGGCAGCAGGGCAGATGAAGGCTAAGGTGGCTGACGAGTCGCAGCTTGGTTTCGGTCGTATCTTTACCGACCGGATGCTGCTGGTTGAGTGGACTGCGGAAAAAGGCTGGCACAATGCCCGTATCAAGCCCTACGAGCCGTTTGTGCTGGACCCATCAGCCCAGGTGTTTCACTACGCCCAGGAGATCTTTGAAGGCTTGAAGGCCTACAAGTGGGCCGACGGACGGGTCGCCCTGTTCCGGCCTGAGAAGAACGCCCGCCGCTTCAATCTCTCCGCTGACCGGCTGTGCATGCCCGAATTCCCTGAAGAGTTGTTTGTGCAAGGCATCAAGCAGCTGGTCGGGCTGGAGAAGGATTGGATTCCCACCGCAGCCGGCACCTCGCTCTACATCCGCCCTGCCATGATCGGCGTGCAGCCGGTCCTCGGGGTCAGCCCGTCCGATCATTACTATTTCTTCGTGATCCTTTCACCGGTGGGGGCCTACTACGCCGCCGGTTTCAAGCCGGTCAGCATCATGGTGGAGGATCACTACGTCCGCGCCGTGCCGGGTGGCACCGGCGAGGCCAAGACCGGCGGCAACTACGCCTCATCGCTCAAGGCCGGTCTGGAGGCCAAGAAGAAGGGCTTTGACCAGGTGCTCTGGCTGGATGGCCGCGAGCAGCGTTACATCGAAGAGGTGGGCGCCATGAACATGTTCTTCGTGTATGGCAACCGGTTGGTCACCTCGGAGCTGAACGGCTCGATCCTGTCGGGCGTGACCCGCGATTCGGTGCTGACCCTAGCCAGGCAGTTGGGCTGCACGGTTGAGGAAACCAAGATCGACGTCAACCAGCTGTTGGCTGACATCAAGGCCGGCAAGGTGACTGAAGCCTTCGGCAGCGGCACCGCTGCGGTGATCACTCCGGTGGGCAAACTGCACTACAAGGGTGAGACCGTGCAACTGGGGAGCGGTGGTGTTGGTGAGCTAACCCAGAAGCTGTACGACACCCTGACCGGCATCCAGACCGGCGCCCTGCCGGACCAGTTCGGCTGGGTGACCTTTGTAAACTGAGCATGACAACCGAGGCGGGCAGCGATGCCCGCCTCGTCTGTTTGGGGGCACCATGCAGAGCGCCGAGCTGTCCGTGCAGACCCGTAAGCGAACCGAGCTGCTGCCAATTACCGCTCAAGTGGCCGATCTGGTCAGAGATAACGGCTGGCAGGACGGTGTGTTAACCCTGTTTGTGCCGCACACCACCGCCGGCATCAGCATCAACGAAAACGCCGACCCCGACGTGGCCCGCGACATGCTCTGGTTCACGGAGCAGCTGGTGCCTGACCTGCCCGGCTTTCGGCACGCCGAGGGCAACTCCGCCGCCCATATCAAGGCCAGCCTGTTTGGTTCGTCGGTCCAGGTTATCGTGCGGGGTGGCAGCCTTTGGCTGGGGACCTGGCAGGGCATCTATTTCTGTGAATTCGACGGTCCCCGTCACCGGCAGCTGCTGCTTGCATTTTCTTGATCAAATTTGTAGGGGAATGTGTTAAAGTATTCTCATGCAAGAACTCGAAGGAGGTGGCGGCAATGCTTAAAACGGCACTGATTGCAGCAGCAGTGATGACGGTTATCTCGACCCAGGCATTGGCTGCAGGTGATTATCGTGGTGACGAACGCTGCCCGTTGCCCAAGGACTGGAGCAGGTATTCGGAGCCCTATAACCCGCTGGACCATCCCAACGACTATCCGATCTTCTACAAGGCCGACTGGCCCGGCTGGTCCTGCTCCTATCAGCGGGAAGACGGGGTGATCGTGCAGTATGGCGATAACCGGACACCGCAGCAGCAGTGGCAGGACCTGTGGGGTGGGTCGGGCAGCGGTGATGTGAACTAATCGGCGTACTCCTCTTTCTTGAGACCATACTTTTTGATCTTGCGGTAGAGAGTGGCCATGTTCATACCAGCTTCCTTGGCGGCGCTGTCCACGGCGCCGCCATGTTTTTTGAGCAGATCCCGCAGCAGATCCCGCTCGAACCGTTCCAGCGCTGCAGTGTACGGTTCCTCAGCCATCAGCACCGGTCCAGCCTGAGCAGAGATGTGGGAACTCTCCGGCAGTTCGATCACCTGGCCCAGGGTGTCAAGGCTGATATACTCGCTGCCCTCCATGGCCATGCAGGCCTCAATCACGTTTTTCAGCTGGCGGATGTTGCCGGGCCACAGGAAGGAGCAGAGCACCTGCATGGCATCCTTCTCAAAACCTTTGATGCTGGTGCCGAATTTCAGGTTCTGCAGGTGGATGAAGTGGGCAGCCAAAAGCGGTATGTCCTCAACCCGTTCCCGCAGCGGCGGCAGGTGCAGGTTGACCACATTCAGCCGATAATAGAGGTCTTCGCGGAATTCCCCTTTTTTGACCGCCTCTTTCAGGTCGGCGTTGGTGGCGGAGATCACCCGTACATCGACGCGAGTCGGCGTGGTTTCTCCTACCCTGGTGAACTCCTGTTCCTGCAGGAAGCGCAGCAGGGTCTTCTGGACATTAATCGGCAGGTTGCCGACCTCATCCAGAAACAGGGTGCCGCCGTTGGCTGCCTCCAGTAGACCCTGGCGGTTTTCGGTGGCGCCGGTGAAGGCCCCCTTGCGGTAGCCGAACAGCTCACTTTCGAGAATACTCTCCGGCAGGCCGCCGCAGTTGATGGCCACGAATTTTTTGTCTTTGCGGGCCGAGTGGTAGTGCACCGCCTGGGCGATCAGTTCCTTGCCGGTGCCCGATTCTCCCGTGATCAGTACCGAGGTGTCCCGACCGGCCACCTTGCCCACCTTGTCCAGCACCGTCCGCAGGGCGCCCGAGGCACCGATAATGTTGTCGAACTGGAGCTTTTCCTCGATCTCCCGCCGCAGTTCCCGATTTTCCTCTTGCAGCAGGGCCTGTTGCAGGGCATTTTTGACGCGGTAGACCAGTTCCTGAGGCTCGAACGGCTTGGTCAGCATGTCGTAGGCCCCCTTGCGTAGTGCCTGGATCGACATCTCCACCGTGGCGTAGGCGGTGATGATGATCACCGGCAGGTCCCGGGCCTGTTCCTTGACCCGCTGCAGCACCTCAAGGCCGGTCATGCCGGGCATCTTGATATCGGTGATCACCAGGTCCCAGGCTGCAGGGCTAAACTCCTCCACCGCCTTGACCGGGTTGGTGTAGGTCCGCACCAGGTAGCCGTTGTCCAGCAGCACCTGCTCCATCATGCGGCACAGCCCCTCTTCATTATCAATCAGCAGTATCCGTTGTTTATCGGTCATGCCAGTTCCTCATGATCAAGCGGCAGGGTAACGGTGACGGTGGTGCCATGGCCCGGCTCGCTCTCGATGGTGATGGTGCCGTGGTGCATCTCAATGATCTGACGGGTGATGGCCAGCCCCAGGCCGGTGCCGCGGGCCTTGGTGGTGTAGAACGGCTCGAAGATCTTTTCCAGGCTTTCGGCCGGGATACCGGAGCCGGTGTCGCGGAAGATGATCCGAATGGTGTCGTCTGGCCCGGGGGTCGTGGCAACCAGCAGCTCACCGCCATCCGGCATGGCGCCACCGGCATTCAGGATCAGGTTGATGGCCACCTGCCGCAGCTGGTCCCCGTCAAGCAATATCTGGGGCAGGTTGCGATCAAAACTGGTGCGGATGGTGACGCCGCGCATGTCGGTATGGTTGGCCGAGAACTCGACGATCTCGGTTAAGAGGTCGTTCAGGTTGGTCAGGACCATGGTTGGCCGTGGGGTGCGGGCGTAGGACAACAGGTCCTGCACGATCTTTTTGCAGCGTTTGCTCTCGCGTTTGATCTCGTGGATGTACTTGTAGTTGGGGTCGTCCTCGCTGAGTTTGCCTTCCAGGTAGCCGGCGTAGCCCAGGATAACCCCCAGCGGGTTGTTGATCTCGTGGGCTACCCCGGAGGAGAGTACCCCCAGTGAGGCCATCTTGCCCTGTTGGGCCAGGGAGGCCTCCATCTCCTGATTGCGTTGGATGATGTCGGTCATCCGGTTGAAGGCATTGGCCATCTCTGACAGTTCATCGCTGCCGGTAACGACCATGCGGGCCTTCATGTCCCCCTTGCGCACCTTGCGGATGGTTTCGATCATCTGGCTGATCGGCCTGGTGGCCACATTTGAGGCGTACAGCACCATCAGGGTGGCAAAACAGCCGACGATGCCGATCAGGACGATGGTGCTCAAGAAGATACGGCTCTTGATGGTGTTGGCCTCTTTGTAAAACTCATCCTCGTAGGAACCAACCGCCACGATCCAGTCCCAGACCGGGAAATATTCGTAGCGGACGATCTTCATGCGGGGTTTGGTGTCACCCTCGTTCTGCCAGGGATACCTGATCCAGCCGCTTTTGTGCTCGATCATCTCGCGGATGAAGGGGTGGCCGTTGGAATCTTTGGCATCGATTATGTTTTTGCCTTCCGATTCCCGATGGATGGTCAGGGTGCCTTTGCGGTCCATGCAGTAGATGTAGCCGGTCTTGCCGACCCGTTTATTCTTGATCTTGTCTTTCAGGTCGGCAAAGGAGGCAGACGCCAGCTCGGTTTCCAGGTCGCCGGTGATATCGAAACGGTAATCCTGGAATTGTTTGTCGTAGGAGCGCAGCAGGTCGATGGTGAACTCGGCCATATGCTGCAGGTCGTCCTTGCTGGTCTGGGTGATGCCCAGATAGGCCTTCTGATTGGCGATGAAGCCGGTCACCAGCGCCACCACGATGATCGGTATGATCACCAGTGGCAGCACCAGCAACAGCAGCTTGCTGCGCAGCTTTAATCGGTCGAAAAGTGGGCTGGACATGGCAGGTCAGATATAGCCTGAAACCGCACCGGAATCAAGGGCGCTACCAGTTTCTGCTGCGCTGGGCCCTTTTTCTGGTATATACTGCCTGACCATGAATCATGAAACCGGAACCAGAATCCATGAAACCCTGCAGCACCTGAACAGCAACGTATTGCAGGGCAAGCAGGATGCCTTGCGGCTGGCCATGGTGGCGTTGCTCAGTGGCGGGCATCTGCTGATTGAAGATCTGCCCGGCCTGGGCAAGACCACGCTGGCGTTGGCTCTGGCAGGCAGCACCGGCCTGACCCTGGGGCGGGTCCAGTGCACCAGCGACCTGCTGCCGTCGGATATCACCGGCCTGTCGGTCTTCCGGCGCGAAGAGGGGCAGTTCGTCTTCCTGCCGGGACCTATCTTCAACCATATCGTGCTGGTGGATGAGATCAATCGGGCCATGCCCCGTACCCAGAGCGCTCTGCTGGAGGCGATGGAGGAACGGCGGGTGACGCTGGAGGGGACCACCCATCCCTTGCCGGAGCCGTTTCTGGTGATCGCCACCCAGAACCCGTCCGAACAGACCGGCACCTACCCCTTGCCCGAATCCCAGCTGGACCGTTTTCTGCTCTGCACCGGCATCGGCTATCCACCGCCAGGACTTGAAAAGGGGATCATTGCCAGCGGCGGTATCCGGGAACGGCTGGAGGGGCTGCCGCGGCTGCTGGACGACCAGGCGTTGCTTAAGGCCCGTCACGAGGTGACCCAGGTCTGTCTGGCTGACAAGGTGCTTGATTACCTGCACCGTGTGATTACGGCGACTCGCAGCCACCCGGCCGTGCTGACCGGTCTCTCGACCCGTGCCGGTATCGGTCTGGCTCAGGCCGCCCGGGCAGCGGCCTATCTGGAAGGGCGCGATTATGTGGCTCCGGAGGATGTTCGTGATCTGGCCGTGGCCTGCGGCGCACACCGTCTGCTGCTGCGCCCTGAACACGAGGCACGGGACAGGAGGGAGCTGATACGGACCATTCTCGCCGAGATAGCGCTGCCTTTGGCCTGAAGCTGACCCTGACCGGTGGACTGTATATCCTGATCACCATCCTGTTGGGGTTCGCTGCGGTCAATACCGGCAACAACCTCCTGTTTCTGGTGGTCTCCGGCCTGCTGGCCTTCATGTCGGTTACCGGGTATGCGGGCATGGTGAATCTGCAGCGCTTGAGCGTTGAGCTGCTGCCGCCAACGGAGCTGTACGCCGGACAGCCGGCATCGTTCACCCTGCGGATTACCAACCGTAAGCGACGTCTACCGTCATTTTTGCTGTCGTTCTTCTGTCAGGGGGGGGCTACGGTGCTGGCCCACCTGCCGGCAGCCGAACGTGTGGATTTGCCATTCGAGTTGACCCTGCCTGAACGGGGATGGACGCATGTGGCCTCGATACAGGTCAGCTCTCCCTTTCCAGTCGGTTTTTTTATCCGTTCCTGGCGCTTGTCGATTGACCGTGACCTGTTGGTCTATCCCCGTCTGGTGCCTTGCTTTGAAAGCGGCGGTGGTCGTGGCGGGAGCCATGCCGCTATGGGGCGCCACGACGAGCGCAGCAGCAGCGGTGAGGTGGAGCGGATTGTGGAGTACAGCGGTCGGGAGCCGTTGCGCCAGATCCACTGGAAGCTGTCGGCCCGTGCTGAGGAGCTGAAGGTCAAGCAGTACCGTTCTGCAACGGCAGAGCCGTTGATGATTGAACTCGATCTTTTGCCGGGGCGTCTTGAGGAACGGGTCTGCTGCGCCGCCTGGCTGGTGCACCACTGGGCTCCCGAACGCCCGGTGGGCCTTCGTCTGGGGGATCAGTCGTTGCCTCCCCAGGCCGGGTTGCGGCAGATGCACCAGCTGCTGGCCGCGCTGGCTGAGTACAGGTAGGGCCTGATGCCTAGTAGGGCTTGAGCGATGCCATCAGTTCGCTCAGCTGGGTTTGCTGCGATGTGCTGATCTGTTCAAAGGTAACACCGATGCCCGGCATCTGGTGGCATGCCCCCCAGGGGCGTACCCAGCGGATGGTGCAGCTGATCAGTGTCGGGTCGGTCAAACCCACAAACCGGACCTTTGCCTGCTGTCCGGGCTGATGGGTGGGGTGAGTGCTGAACAGGAAGCAGCCCTGCGAAGAGACGTTGAGGGTAACGGTCTGCTCCGGCTGGTCCAGGTGCTGGCCATCAAAGAGCAGTGCATTCAGGTGCAGCGGAACCCGGTCGTTGGGTCGCACCAGCCGGGGCGTGAATGCGCTGCAGAGGGCAAGAAACTCATCCAGCGAGTGGGCTGTGCCGTGGTGGTTGTCGGCCATCAGCAGCTTGATCGAGTCGGTGGCCGGCGCGATGTTGAGGTAGGCGCTGGGCAGGGCCTTGAGGATGTCCTCCAGTTGTTTTTTTTCAGCAGTGCTTGCCTTGGTGATGATCGGCATATCCAGCAACACACCATTAAACAGTGAACGGCAGGTCAGGGCCGGCAGATCTTTCAGCTCGGTTGCCGGCTGACAGGCAAAGCCACGTAGCTCCAGGGCTTCACGGTAGGTCTGGGTACGGCTCTCGCTGCGGGCCACCAGGATCAGGGTCGGTGCGTTCATCGGCTGTTCCTTCCAGATGGGGTGAGGCTTGCAAGGACAGCCGAGACCTGGTCTTGCCAGGGCAACCAGGCCAGGGCAGCCTCACGGCGGCCCCAGGGGCTTTCACACTCAAAGCAGACATCCGGCACCAATTCCTGACAGAGCCGGGGGCGCTCAGCAAAGGGCAGCCGGCAGCCCTCTGCAACCAGAAAGACACAGCTGCCACTACCAGGCAGCGCCGACCAGCTGCGCTGTTCCCGTTCCTGAAGGGTGGCAGGACGTGGATAGCGGATCAGTCGGTCAGGGTCGGGAGCGGTTTCTCCCGGCCCATAGGGGATGCCGAGGTGTTCTTCCAGCACCCAGTTGGTACTGGCAAGCGCCTGCAGCAGACCGTCGCTCAGGTCGCCGTTGACGACAAAACGTTCCGGAGCTTCAATGCCCGGCTTGGTTTGGCAACACTGCCCGCCGCAGCGGGCACAGAGTTGGATATCTTCATTCGAGGTGGTCATGGCGGACGTATTGTACCGTGAAAAACTGATCAATGCCAATAGTCGAGAATATGGTCGGGCCTACGACCTGCTCCGATTTGCTGATGAGGCTGCAGTCACTGCTGCCAATCATGAACGCGATGAGCTGCTGGACTGGCTTGGTGAGCATGCACGCTTCGGCTACGCGGGGACCAAGGTCGACTGCAGTCGGCTTTCGCCAGGGTGCCAACGCTGCGGCGAGGGTAGTTGGTCCTGTCTGTTCATCAACGGCCGCTGCAATGGCCGCTGTTTTTATTGTCCGACCGCGCAGGAGGACGACGGGCCGCCGGTCACCAACGGCCTGGCCTTTTCATCACCTGAGGAGTATGCCGACTATGTCGAGCGGTTCGGTTTCCGCGGGGTCAGTATCAGTGGCGGCGAGCCGCTGCTCA
>Ga0209016_1001248_pt1 | contig 21402 bp, 23 predicted proteins | sample EPASupsiteSAE305_FD_187265 | JGI IMG/M metagenome (GOLD analysis project Ga0209016, IMG submission 187265) | Bioremediated contaminated groundwater microbial communities from EPA Superfund site, New Mexico - SAE3-05 (SPAdes) (version 2) | ecosystem: Environmental > Aquatic > Deep subsurface >...
TGCGCCCGTCTGGAATCGTTGATACACGCCCATTGCTAGGTTGCCCCGCTGCCGGCGGTCGATGACTACATAATCCCGCTCCCTGGTGTTACGGCGGCGGGATCGGTCGGTGATGTTGGCCATGTAGCCTGCCGATGTTTCCGCCTTGCCGAGCACGGACATAATCTGGCGGATCTGGCCCATGGAGACATTGCCGTATTGGTTGAGCTTGGCCCCCAGTGCCGGAGTCAATTCTCCAAGGCCAACGCCCTGCTCAAACCCTTTGAGGTGACGCTGCCCGCCCTCAACTTGCGGAAAGAGGTAATGAGGATTGTCTCCATATCGAGCCGGTTCTTTGAAGCCCACAGTTGCCTGAAGGTCGTTTTTCGTTGCGGGAGTGAGCTGAAGGGAGTTGAGCGTATAACGAGTGGGGGTGTCGAAGACGGCTTTCATTTCCGCGACCTCGGCTTCTTTGATGAGCTTTCCGGTCTTGTTGAGGGCAACGGCGCAGGCCCGGTGAGCCTTTCCAGGGAATGCAGCCAACGCTTCGGCTACTTGACTTTGCCCGGAAACAACGATTGTGATGTTCATTTCAATTCCTCATCGCTGGGGGGAATCTGCCCTGGCAGATGATGAACAGGGCAGGGGAGCAGAGCACCCGGTGGCTTGACCGTGCCGTTTAAATGCGCCTTGCCGGCTTATGCCGAGGGCACGGCCAACGTGGTCCCAGGATCTTCCGATCCGGCGCTGGCCATCAATGGCCACTTTGATTGCTCTTTCAAGTTCGTCACGCATGCCGACCAGCCTGGCCAACTCGTGTTCGTCCGCATCGGCGACGCGTTTGCCTGCGGCCCGTATCATTCTCGACAACATGCCCAACCATTCGCTTGTCTCGATTCGTTTCATGCGGTTTCGTGTAAACGGTTTGTTGACATCCAATCGTTGAAAATGGTTAGTCGAGTCCATTGCCTTGTCTCAACCACGCCCGGCGCTCTTGAGTCGCGCCTTGGCTTCATTGACGTACTTCCGGTCGCCGGTTTTTTGGGTCATTTCCAATGCTTTGGCCATGTCCGAGGCGAGGGCATCGATTGAGACGGGCGCAATGGCGTTCTCCCGTGTCCATCCGGCAATCATCTTTTTGACTTCGGCCATCTCCCGCTGGAACGTGTCGAGTTTGACAAGCAGTTCCTTGGCCGTGTGTTCGGTCAACGGTTCACCCATCTTTCCGATCCCTCGCATATCGGGCCACTGTGCGTTCGACCTCTTCAATGGCCTCTTTCTTGAGGTTGTTGATTGTTTCCAGGTCTGCCCCTGCCTCAATGGCTTGCTGGAGCCTCGCCACTGCCGAGTAATCCGCCAGGATTTCCTCATGGATGGTGGGCAACGGATCCCTGATGCCATCAACCTGCGCTGCCGGATCGATGGCTGTTGCCAGATAATCGATCCCGGCTCGGGCCACGTAGCCGGAGCCTGCGGCGTCCAATCGCTCGAACAGAGTATGAAGCAATTCCAGCGGGCTCTTGCAGCGGCATTCGGTGTGGGCGGGGTCCTGCGCCCAGTTGTGGGCCGAGCGCACCTCCCTGTTAAAAATCCGTGCAACAATGTTCGCTCCCAAGGTCTTGCGAGCTGCGTGGAACACTTGCCAGGGTTGCATTTGGGTATTGTTGTATGACATGGACTTTACGCTGTTTGCTGGTATTCTGTGGTCATGTTAAGCTGGTGATTCGCCCAAAAGGGTAATGATACCGACCATGATCTCATCAACCTTCTGGGCCCACTCCAAATCCTGCTGGGCGATCTTCATCAAAACGAGGTCGTATGGATACGGGTTGTCGGTGGCCATTTGGCCAACATCGTTGCTTCGTTGCCGGATCACGGTGGAAACGGTCAGGCAATCCTGGGCTAGCTCGCGCAACGCCTGTTTCATGCGGCCTCCTTGGTTTGCTGATGATGGCCGGTGACAAGCCAATCAATACTGACGTGTAAATTGCCTGATAGCGTTGCAAGTTGGTGCATCCCTGGACGGCGCTCTCCAGTTAAGTATTTGCGCAATGTTGGCGCAGGAATGCCGCATCTTATGGAAAAATCTTTCAGTGTTTGCCCCATTTGCATTGTCATTAGGCGTTCCCGTATACCGCTTTCTCCCCGTTTCAACGGGGGGATATCGTTCATGCGGCCTCCTCGATCAATGGTTGGTCATGGACAAGAACGGGGCTGATCAGGCTGTCGCGGTAGCGAATCAGCATATCCTTGCGCTCGAGCCTGGAGAGACCGGCGCCTATCAAAATGCCGTTTTGAATTTCGAGCCTGGCCAGCAGGGTGAGTTGGGGTTCGGTCAGGATGGACCGGTCGACCGGAGTGTAGTTGCCGATCAGAACGAAATTGATCAGCTTGCTTTCGTTGATGTAGTGGTGGGGCAAGGTCTCTTTGCCCTGACTGGCGCGGAACGCCTGCAGGCGGCCGGACATCATCTGGTAGCTGGCCGAGGCGGAGTGTCGCATGCGCTTCCAGTCGAAATGGGGGTGGGAGCCGCGAATAATCTGGTCGATCTGGAGATCGCACCAGATGGCAAAACGCATGTCACACCAACGGGCGAATAAAACGGCTAAGCGTGGGTGCAGCCACGTGCCGCCGTTTTTGCCTCGTTTGGTTTTTATAATCTGTGATTTTCCCACATTTAAAAAATCACACAGCGCAGCGACATATCGCTCTGTATCTGGGAGCCTTAACCATTGGGCTGGCTCAGGCTTCCCAAATTTTGCCGCCACGGCAGTTGCGTTAAACCAGCCATCCTCATTGAAGGAAATGGCATAACCGCTGTAATCGGACTTGATCAGGTTCATTTGCATGCCTCCAACATGGCTAGCTGGACTCGATTCATGAAATCCGCACCGTTCAAAAAAATAAGATCACCGGTTGGAATCCCGGTTTTTCTGGAAATGCGTAGTGCGGACTTCTTTCCTAAGCTTCTTCTTTTGTTCTTTATATCGCTGACGTACTGAGGGCTTATCTCCAAGAATTCCGCTAATTCTTTCTGGTTTTGCGTTTTCATGACCAAGTAAAACCGCAAATCGCGTTTTAAGTCAACGGGAAAATACGCAAATTGCCGCTTGCTTGATTACGCGTTTTGCGTATAAAAGGAATTCGGGGGGTATAAATGCAAGGAACGAAAGAAAAATTCAGCGCAGCGCTGTCCTGGGTGATTGGCAATAAAAAAATCACCCAGAAAGAACTCGCGAACAACTGCGGCATGTCTCCATCATCGGTTACCGATTACAAGACAGGTAGAAGAGAGGGAGATGAGGATACCAGAAAAAAAATCGCCAAATATCTCGGGTGCGACTACCAAGACTTTCTCTCTCTAGGTCAATGGATCCTGGACGGGAATAAACCTGAAGAGTGGACTCCTCCGGCGAAAGGATATCTTGTTCCTCCGCTCACATATGTGGAGCCTCAAGGGATAACAAAAAACATCACCGGAAAGCGGTCGCTTTCCGAAATTCTTTCAAGTCTCCCCGCCAGTCAAAAATATCAGGAAGCAAAAGACGTCCTTGTCGCGGGAATAGGTATCCCTGAACTTGAAGCGGACAAACTGCTGATGAAGCACATGGGGCTGCCTCCGGATCTGGCCGGCAGCCTCCCCGAAGAAAAGCAGGAGCGTTTTGCCCATATTTGGGAATATGCTTGCGTGAAGAACCAGGGGCTAAAAAAAACCGCCTACCCGGCGGACAAGGAGCTGCTCCTGGAGCGATATCTGAAAGGTGAACTTGACGATGTCGCCCTATATCTGAGAGCAATTGACTGGCTGGATGAATTATTTGGGGACGGAGGCGAACCCAAATAACCAATGGAGCACGAACCACTCTTCGAGCCGGGTATTGACAACTTGGATTGAAGTGGGGGACATAGGGCGCGTTAAAAAGAAAGGAAAGGCGCGCAGAGGCGGGAAGGTAACAATGGAAACATTGATTTATTATTCAAGGAACAGAAAGAAACCTCCGTTCGAAGTGACTATCCATCTGGATGGAAAACTTGTTTATATCAATTGCAATTGCCCTCTTGGCACCGAAAAGAAAATATGCCGTCATAAGATCAATGCAATAAGAGGTGACAAAGAAAATAGGGACGAATCAACCGATGATTCGGTTATCGATAGACTCAGAAAATTGTTCGGGCCAAGAACAACTCTACGCCAACATTTAGAAGAAAAATGGAGAATGTTGAGGATTTATGACGCTCAATATCCTGACAACAAAGAAGAAGTTGAGAAAAAAAGGAAAATATTGGGAGAAGCCTTTGCAAACGGGTTCGTCAATGAATTCATACCGTACAACAGAGAACCTTTCGATATAGATGCCTGGGAAGAGAATAGAGAAATTCTTGCTGAGGGCCTTGACTGTCAAGTTGCGTTTAAATATGAGAATTCTCAGGGGGAAATCACTGATAGAGAAGTCGATGTGAACGAAATATTTGTAGATGACGCACGATTTTATATTTATGGCTATTGCCACCGGCGTAAAGAAAACAGAACATTCCGTGTAGATAGAATCCTTGGGCTCACTTTCCGGCAAGATTGTAAGGAAAATGAAAAAAGCATTCTTTTGGATGTCGTTTTTCAAGGGAAGCCTCTTCTTGGGGACGGAGGCGAACCCAAATAACCAATGGACCACGAACCACTCTTCAAGCCTGGGATAGTCGATTCTGACTTGGAAACGCTTGAAGCGGTGTGTGTGGAACAATTTAAGGAAAATGCTGTTCGCAGGTGGCTGTTTAATAGATTCAAGATTTTTCTAGACCAACTCTCCAGCGTCGGCACCCGCCTCATCGTCTGGGTTGACGGCTCGTTCACCACTTCGAAAAGCGATCCCGGCGACATCGACATTGTCGTCTGGTTCAATCCCTCGGAAATCGACCTCCTCCCGGAACCATCCCAAAAATTACTCGCCAATCTTGTCAGCGACCGAAATGTCGTTAGATTGAGATATGGAATTGATGTATATTGCGCACCTGAAGGCGACATTCAAAAGCGGATGTATTGGCGCGGATGTTATGGTTTCGTCAAGGAAACCGAGGCGCCGAAAGGCATCCCACAGATAGTTGTCGAGGCGAAAAAATGAACCAGATTGCTTGGCTTGAAAAGAACATAGCGGAAGTCGAGCAACTGCTTGCGGCTGATCGGGAGGCGGCTCAAAAAAATCCCGAAAGTTTCAGCGCCAAGCTGAGTCTCCAAAGCACCGAAAACAGACTTGTCGACCTCCAAAAGCAGCTGCAGCTCGAAAAGGATAAACGCGAAAAGGAAGTCATCGATTTCAGGTTGAGTGGCAACCAGCTTGACCGGGGAACTATCCCGCTCGATGTCTTGAGCAAACTTGCGCAAACCATTTCCGAGTCGCTTCATTCTGTCGCCTATCGGCTGCAAAAAGGCCGGGATCCAAACAGCTCTATTCCCAAGAAATTGCGAAGGACGCTGGATATTCGTTTGGCAGGGTTGGAGTTCGGTTCCACCAGATTGCTTATCACCAGCGAAACCAGACCAAACCTTTTTGGCCAAAGCCTTGCCGAAGATGCCATCGACGCTGTCTTCAACGTGATCAACTCCAAGACAGAAGAGGAAATGGGTGACGCTGTAGCTGCCGCCGGGCTTCGGGCCTCCAGGTCCATTTCCAGGATGTGCAATGTTCTCCTGAAATACAATGCCCAGGTCGAAATGAGTTGGGGTGCGCCGGCAGGAGAGGATCGGGTATTCAAAGGGAGCAGTAACAATCTGCAGCAACTTTCGCAGTCGCTAGACGACTTGGTCGAAGTTCCAACGGAAGTGTTGCATGTCGTTGGCACATTGGCGATGTCCAGTATCCGAGGGCAGTTCGAGATTGTTACCGAAACCATCAAGTACAAAGGAAAGTATCCTGATAGCCTTTTGGCACAAGTTAAAAGGGTGCCCTTGGGATCAAAGGTCCAAGCTGAAATCGAGAAAGAAACTATTGAGAATAAAACAACAGGGTATGTTAAGGAAGTTTTTCGGTTGGTTGATATTACGAAATCTATAGAATATTCTTAAATCATATAAAGTCTGTATGGTGTATGCGCTTGTTGCTAAAGTCGTATAGGCTCAGATATAACAATATTTAAAGAATTAAGGCAAAGAAAATTGGAAAACGAAATTGAGTATAAATGGCTTCCTGGAACCATGGTGATTTCACAACCAGATTTGGTTCAGGAGTGCTCAGATCTATTTTCTAATCATTATGGAATATATAGCCAATTATCTCCAATATCACCTGGCAATAGTATTAGACTGTCGCCTAATCGGGTGAAGGAGTTGTTTGAAAAAAAAAATTCTTTCTTGTTTTATGCAAGAAAGGAAAATAAATTGATAGGCTATGCTATAGCTGCTTATGGAAGAATAAAATATGGAAAAATAGCATGGGTGACTCAACTTGTCGTGCATGAAGATTTTAGAAATATTGGCGTTGGAAGAAGGTTGTTGTTCTCTATATGGAATATGTCAAATTATTATGCTTGGGGGTTGTTAACGTCGTCACCATATGCTATTCGTGCTCTAGAAAAAGCAACTAGAAGGAAATGTATACCGTCAAGGATAAAAAGGAATAAAAATATTTTGATGAATTTCGGACGTAATAATGTGAAATATATAAAAGATGATACCGAGTTCGATATAACAAGTGATATATCTATGGTTAATACGGAATTTTTTACCGATAGATCATGCATTCCACAAATGATTTCTAATATAACATCTGGCAGTAATCCTTGGTTACTTGGAGATGTTAAAGAAGGGTGGGAATGGGCAGCCTTCACTTTCAGGGATCAGGAATTATTCCGTATCACTTCTGACGAAATTGAGGGGATGCTGAAAGCAAGCGATCAGATAACCAAGACAGCTTATTCCAGGATGCTTCTTGATGAAAATCATACGTGGGCACGGCATGCCTCAAAAGAGGTGGATTTTATAATAGAAAAATGCAATTTAAAAGAGGGAATGTCTGTTCTTGATGTTGGATGTGGGAATGGAAGGCACTCAATTGAATTGGCCAAAAGAGGATTCAATGTTGTGGGGGTTGATTATAGTGACACTCTGGTGAATAAAGCAAAAATAAAATCAACATCCATTGGGCTGGATATTGAATTTGTTTTGGATGATTGTAGGTATTTGAAATTCGATAAGAAATTCGATGTTATTTTGTGTCTATACGATGTAATAGGGTCATATGTAGATGACGCAGATAATAATAAAATTATTAATAATATTAAGTTAAATTTAAATGAAGGTGGGTACGCTATTATTTCAGTTATGAATTTTGATTTAACAGAAAGTAAAGCAATAAAATATTTTGATATGCAAAATGATCCTGATAAATTGCTTGAATTGCCGACTAGCGATATAATGGAAAAAACTGGTGATATATTTGATCCCGAATTTTATGCGATTGAAAAAAATACAAAAATAATTTATCGAATTGAACGATTTGATAAATGTGGCCTTCCTGGAGAATATATAGTGAGAGACAGGAGGTTTAAGATAGGTGAAATTGTTAAAATGTGTCGCGATATTGGCCTGACGGTTATTGACTCGAGTTATGTTTCTGCTGGAAAATGGGATTTGTCATTAACTGCTACACATGAAAAGGCAAAGGAAATTTTACTAATTTGCAAATTATGAAATAGAGGGAATGTCAAATGAAAATAATACAGCAATCTGTATCTCTATTGTGGGTTACTGAAAATCCAGAACGTCAAATAGAGCTGTCTGGTCGAACTTGTTATAAAAGTGAAAATAAAATTACTGAAAAGTCTTCAGGGGAGTTTGTGCAAATGTTGAGAAATCGAGGGCATCATGCTATGCTCGAGCATGCCTCTGCTTCATTCAGAATTGTAACAGACAGAGGGATTACGCATGAAATAGTTCGCCACAGGATTGCTTCTTATGCACAAGAATCAACCAGATACTGCAACTATAGTGCGGATAAATTTGGTAATGAATGCTCTTTTATTTTGCCGCCTAATTTGTCCGATGATCAGAGGCAAGAATGGGAGAAAGCGTGCCTCTTTGCTGAGACGCAGTATTTTAAAATGCTAGAAAAAGGGTGCAGTCCTCAAATAGCAAGATCTGTGTTGCCCAACTGTTTAAAAACAGAAATTGTAATGACGGCAAATCTTAGGGAGTGGCGCCATTTTATTGCGTTAAGAGGCGACAATGCGGCTCATCCGCAAATTCGACCAATTGCTTTTGATATATGCAGTATATTGATGAAGCATGCTCCTTCTGTTTTTGAAGATTTATACCCTAATTGTTAATAGCAATATTTAGGTGAATTGATGTTTATTGGAACGGGTATAATAAGTGATAAGCAATTTTTTAAACATTTTGGAAATGATATTTTTATATGGCCATTTGACCCGGCAAATTTAAAAGGATCAACTTATAATCTCACTGCTAGTATCGTTGCTTTTTATGAAGAGAATGGTGAGAATATTTCAGTGGTTAATGATGATGATAAAATAATTTTACCTAAAAGAAGGACGATTTTTATCCAGACTGAGGAGAGTATATATGTTAATAAAAAAATATGTGGGACATACCATACGAAAGTGAAAATGGTTTCTAAGGGAATTTCTTCTATAAGCACTACTTTGGATCCATGCTATTTTGGGACATCGCTCGTAGCGGTGACAAATCAAAATGATTATGATGTGGAAATAGATGTAGGTGATACTTTTTGTTCTTTGATGCTTTACAAGATGAGGAGTGCGTCAAATTCTAGGCACGACAATCCTCCTTTTAGGTCTGACATACACTCAAATAAAATTAATAAATTTAAATTTTTTGAAAAAAATACATGTGGATCATGTGGAGATTTCAAAACTTGCAGCTATAAACTAAGATACAATGATAAATCTTTGGATTTAATTAAACAGCGATATAAAGAATGGTATGGTGAGAATTACCGGGTTAATAAAAACGATTTGATAGCTCTGGTAAGGAAATTTAAAAAAGAAGTGCTTTGTGCGAAGTCAACGAATTTAAAGATTTCAGCTGCTATTGGTTTAAATATTATACTTTTTATGTCTCTAGTTTTTACTTATATAATTAAGCCGAATTTAATCGATGGAAAACTTAATAGTATTTCATCTGATACGATATTTTCGTATTTTATTTTACCGATGTCTATTTATATTTATTCTTGGCTGTATAATTATTTTAAAATTTAAATTATTTTTAATATCAAACGGATATATCAACTTGTAAGATTGAGGTGTTGGATTTTAGACAGGTACTACTAGCAATAAATGATGCATATCAACTTGCTTCCTTCTGAAGTCTTGATGTGTTGAGAAAAAATGACAGGCGTTCTCGGATGGGCAAACTGGATCACAAGGTGTGCGGATTTAAATTCCAGGGACACAATACTTAATTCCAATAATAACATTCTGTGGACACATTCGCAGATGTTCTTGTTAGCGCAAAGGAAATTAATTTTGGACCTTCCATTGATTTTGCACAAACGTATCGAAGCTCTACCGCCTGGTGCATACTCGGCCGGATTACGTGCTGTTCTTCAACACATCCAAGTAGCTGTGGGCCACCACTTGCGGGGAACTACACAACCTGATGAGACCGCCTTTACGGATGCGATCTACCGCACAAACCAGGCTTTCGAAGGTAGCCTCAAAGAGGCATATCGCGTCTTGACCGGTAAGGATCCACTCAAAATTCGCCCATTCGATATCGAAACTTTCTTTCAGGAACATGGTATTTTACGAACACGAGTGCTTGCGCAATTTTCGAATTATCGTAAAGAATGGCGAAATCCATCCGCTCATGATTATCAATTAGATTTCGATGAGGATGAAGCGCTTCTTGCGATTGTTTCAGTATGCGCCTTTGCGATCGTGCTTATCGACCAAATCGTTGAAAAACTCAGCTTCGATGCTGCGAAGGCAGCAACACCTCGAGCAGTACCTACCAAAGGTTCAACAAAGTCTTTGCCTGACTTGGTCGCAGAGGCTGTTGAAAAATTTGAATTTTCATCTTCTGCTGAGAAGTCGCAGAACCATGCGCGAGAAACTGAAATTACCGGGGCATTAGCAGGGTATCTCTCTTCTGCAATTCCGGATGCCCAAGTTGATTTAGAGCCCCGTCTTAGCAATGATAGCCCTGCACGCCCAGACCTTCTTATTAAGGTAGGCGACGAGCAACTGTTGATTGAAGTTAAGCGTGTAGGCCGATTATTCTTGAATCTTAATGACCAATATATTGCACAAGTCGCGCAGTACATAGCTTTGAGTGGTATCAAAGAAGCACTCGTCTATGTCCATAGCGAAAATCCAGACAAAAATCTAATCCGCGAAGAACACCATCTGCCTGAGTTAAACGCTCGAGTCGTAATAATAGGGCCAAGCCACAAAAATAAGGCGGAGTGCTAACAAGCGGGGCAACCTGACCGGCCAGGTGCAGCATTACGCTAATCGCGGCTAAGCTTTGTGGTCACGGCAGGTTGCCATTGATGTTGGAAGAGATAATGGATGACAACCTCAAGAATTACTTCGATAAATTGAAAGATCATTTGCCTCTGACAAAGGATCCGACCGTGGTTGTCTTGCGAGGTCATTTGCTGGTATAAGAGCTTCTTAATGAGCTGATTTCCACCCACCGCAAGGACGCCGACGCGATCAAAGATGCAAGGTTATCCTTTTACCAGAAGCTTTGTATCGTTCAGGGCTTTATTGGCCGCGATGGAAAACAGCATCTCTTGAAACCTATCTTTGCACTCAATACACTGCGAAATGAGGTGGGGCACAGGCTCCCTGACGCAACACTGATCAAAAAGATGAATATCGCTCTTAAGGAATTCTTTGAAAACGAGTTTGATCAGATAGTGGACGATATTTATTCGAAGAGCAAGGCTCTCAGAAAGGGGATCATTTTTCACTGCGCCCAACTTTATGGGTACCCCTACAATCTTAGAACCGAGAATGAACACTATGAAGCTGGCCGTCTGATAATTTCAAATTTTTGTTAACTGAATCCAGAAATGAAGAATTTGAATTTCAGGCGTTGAGCATCCTTTGAGGCGAGGATGCACGGATGAGGTCCTAGCTTTTTGGTCTTCACGCTGGTGAGCTAACTCCGCCAAGATTTCATGATTAGCCCAAGCGTCGGACTGGTTTCTAGCGAGATCAGAGATCCATCCGTTGATGCGAGAATGCCATTCTTGTAACGTTCCTTGCTGAAGATAACCAAGAATGATGGCGATTGGGTGTTCTTTGCCATGCAGTCCCAGCTTGAAACGTTGAATACCTCCCGAAAGTTCCTCCCCACCTGAGACATACTCACGTTCCCTTGTTTTGGAAGGAGGTGGAAGACGTTTACCTTCAATAACAAGGATAGGATGGTATTTGGTGTAGATTACTCCTTCAATTACAACTTTTTTGATTGGTTTGGCGGATAGATCAACGCGCCGTCTCCCTTCCTGCCGTTGCTCGTGTTGGAACAACACCATGGGAAATATCTCGCAAGCGCGCGATTGGAGAAAATTGTGGAACTGAGCATTCAATTCCTCTTCACTCTCGGCAAAAGGCCGGTCTGGATCATTTCGCCACGGGATCAGGCACCCCCAGACGAATTCGATTGTTTGTTCGATTAAAGAGACCTGAACCGCACTTGAAGCAAGACGCCCGATGGATTTGGAAGGTTCCCGCATGACTCAAAATCCTTGTTCCTGCAAATCGACCAAGGTTTCATCCGCGTCGCGAATCGCAGTGGAAGGAATCCAGTCTCTCATACGGTCAGGTTTGACGATGATCAGGGTATTGCCTTCATAGAAACGAACAATTCGGTGAGTGCGAAGTGCTGCCGAATCATGTTTGAAAAGAAGTTTTCGCAAGTGGTCCGACCAATCGCTAGGCCAATCTAATTCGCTAGTTTTCCCGAATGTGAAGGCTTGATACGCCATGCCGTCGGCAACCCCACAGCGATCGGCTCGCAGATTCGAGTAAACGCTGCCCAGTAGGCGCACAAAAGTATTCGCGTATGACTGGAACTTTGAGGAGTCAACAGTTTCGGTTATGGCAGGTGCATTTTGGCCAACGCGAATAAATGGGGCATAGACCTCTGCAGCATCGGAAAGCAAAAGCTCTTCCCACCAAGAGAGCTTCTCGAAACCGTTATCTCCCGGCCAAGGTAGTTCCTCAATATCCAATTTAAGAATTGAAGTTGATTTCCCAAGCAGCGCTTCAGAGCTTTTAAGTAAGCAGAAGACTCTTAATTTCTCTCGATAGTTTGCAAAAATATCTGCGAACTCTTTCAAATCTGCCTTCTCTTCCTCTTTTGCAGTAATGCTAACAATTCTGTGACGAAAAGCTAAGCTTCCGGACAGCCACAAACCTGTTGGAAGAGATTCATTTTCACGAATCAAGAACATTGGTGCAGCAAAGCGACCAGGATCACGCGGCGCTTCAAATTTTTTCTCATCAACCGTAGTGATTTTTTCTTTGTCAATTCCAAAACCTGTTAATGCCTTTGTTGGCAAATAGGCCATTTCCGTGAGCCATTTCGCTTCTTGGCTTTTATTTCCTACGATAAATCCTTCCCCATGTGCCCATCCTTTCTGCTGCAGATAATCTCTGAGAGTGGGCCATCCCATCACCTTTGCGTTCAGATCCACCAACCGGCCACCACCCAGCAGATTTGTTTTCCATACCCACGGGCAGGTCTCTGCTATATTTTGTGGAATTTGATGCAAGTCGTAGTGATCCAATTCAAAGCCCAGACGCTCATGAACACTCTTCGTGCGACGGAACGTCAAGTGTCGTATTTCATGATCATCTTCCGGTTCTTGCCGACCGACCACTAGAGCAATAGCTTTGGTATCCGCCGACTCAAAAAGGTTCCGGATGGATACAAAATCAAGAACCGTTTCCACCCTGCGGGACCGAAGGAAAGCAGCGGCAAACGAGCGGGTCTTGGAATTATAAAGGAAACCGCTTGGCTGGAGCAGACACAACCGTGCGCTGGAAGCCAGAAGGTCCATGCACTCCTCCGTTACCCGATACGCGATATTGCCATCAGGAATGGGAATGGTTTTCCACTTTTCTCGGCGTGTCCGCTCTGCTGCGGGAGTAAGTTTAGAAGAGAACGGAGGATTACCCACAATGCAACTAAAGCCATCAGGCACGTAGCTTCGGAGATTCTCCAAATTTTCGAAAAAGTCGCCAATAAACAGATTGTTCCCAATCAGTTTATCAAATTTCAGGTGAGTCCAAATCACATTCGGCTGAAGAGCTTCGCAAACCGCTAAGGCCAGATTGAGCGCCGCCACATGAGCGGCTTCAGGCAGCATTTCAACACCGAATATAGATTTCTTCAGGATCTCTTTCAGCCGAGGAACACCGGGACGATCCCAATTGTGTAGGCTCTGCCAATAGTGGACCAATCGTCGGAAAGCACCAACCAGAAAGACACCAGATCCGCAGGTGGGGTCGAGCACTTTTTCGCTACCCGTCAGCTTCTCGTAGGGCATCACTTGATCGAGAATTAAGTCAGCTACAAAAGGTGGGGTATAAATGGCTCCTGTTCCTGATTGTGCAAAATGCTGGTAGAGATGACTCAACACCTCCACAGGTATATAATGGAAGGAATATTGTTTCCACAGATACATTTGCCGTCGCAGTGTTCTGGCTTCGAGTAGTGTAACGAATTCTGACAAAACATCAGGGTTCAAAGCCTGTTCAAGCTCCGGCAACTCGAAGATGTCTCCATTGAACTTCGCTTTGAGTTCCGCGAGCATTTGCTGGACGACCTCCACTCCGCCTTCTCTCAAGGCATCAAGGAAGGTAGACGCTCCCGTGACCCGTTCGTCAAACCAGCCGTCAGGAAAAACGCCTCTGTCTTCCAGATACTTGGTAAAAACAAAAAGGAGGAGAAGACGGCGCATAACCGGTTGAACTGTCGGTGGAGCCTTCTTCTGCAAAGCTCTGTCTGCATCAATAGCGGCCTGTATCAGCAACTTGTGCGCGGATTGATCAGCGCAGGCCCAAGCCGAGTTTATCGGATCATCCCAGAAAGTGCCACTAGCCAGTCTAAAAGCCGAGAAACGTCGGATTTTCCTTTCATCCAAAGCTCGGGCCACACCGGACGCAGCCTGGATTGATTCCGCTGCGACGTAGACAGTAACACCCCTACGACGATCCCAAAATTCAGGTCCCGCGGCACAGCGCAAGACATCTACTTGAGTGGGCCATTCCACATAAAGAAGTGGAGCGGTACCGTTCAGCCACACCCGGCGGTGTAATTCGGCGATTTCCGCATGCGTGTGATCATTGCCGCTGTTGTCCACCACATAAGCGCTGACTTGCGGAGATCGACCGTCATTGAACCGCCGAAAGAAGATGTAATCAATGCCTATCCCTCGGTCCTTCTTCGGACCTTGTAACAGTAACGCCTCGCGCCGTGCCACGTGTTCCGCGATGGATTGCGGAGGCAGGCTGTCGTCCTTCACAGACACCAGTCCAGAAAGGAGTGCCTCGCCCCTCTTTGGGGCCAGATGCAGTTGTTGCAGCAAGGCGCTCATAATTTCAAATGACGGATCACCCCGCGGGCGACACCTTGGATTTGGAGTTCTTGAAAGGGAATTAAATCGGGATACGCGGGATTCTCACTGCGCAGCCAAGCCTTGCCATTCTCACGAATCAGGGTTTTCAGCGTGGATTCATTATCAATGAGAGCAGCAACGATGTCCTGATGGCGAGGCTGCCCTAATTTTTCGACAAGCACGAGATCGCCATCGAAGATCTTTCGGCCAATCATGGAATCTCCCCTGACCCGCAGGAAAAAGGCAGTGGCTCGGTCGATGATACCAAAGGAAGCGGGATTCAGCGTGAAATACTCTTCCTGAATCTCCTGACTGTCGACAGGAAAACCCGCCGGAATCTCCCCAAGGATAGGTAGCCCAACAGCCAATTCTGTGAGCCGGTATTTCCTGCTACTGTAAGAATCGGATGCCAGTAATCCCTTGCGCTTTAACGCGTCAAGCACGTCGGTTGCTGCTTTAGGACTCGACCAGCCGAAATGATTCATAATTTCCCGTGAGCTTGGTAGGGCCTCCCCCGCATCCCATCGCGACAGGATGAACCTCAGCACTTGCTGTTGGATGTCGGTCAGAGGATTCATATGCTATACGAATGTATAGAAAATCCCCCTCCTCGTCAAGCGTGATAATAGCGCTTTCGTAACGAATCGGGCTATAAAGTTCGAAAATTCGTTTTTGGAATTTTTGGGATAGTATAGACAACACTCCGGTACGTTTTCTATTCCGCTCAAAAAAGGAGGTGGGTTAAATTCTACCGTGCTGAGTCAATATTTCTCCTGTAAATAGTAACTTCAACAGTCCCTTTCCTTTCACTCTATTATTGGATAAAAATGAGTGTTCGCCCCCATCCCACCAAATCAAAAAGTGAACCTGGGAAATGGTGGGTCATTGATATCGGAAGAGGCAAGCAGCGGGAGCGCATCACCTTTAACGGCTCGTACGAGGAGGCTTGGAGGTATGAGCGATCCATACGGCAGCAACCCGACCACATTGTTGAGGGATCCGCTCCCAAAATAAAGGATGTGGTGACCTTGTTCCTTGATTGGTACAGAACGGAAAATTCCATAAACACGGTCAATGATATGCGGTTTTGCCTGGATAACCATATCATCCCATGGTTCGGTAATTTCCAGCCGAAACAGTTGTCCGTCGCTTTGTTCAATAAATTCAAGGCGGATTTGCTTGAACGAGGTTTGGCTCCTGTCACGATCAACAAGAACATGAGCTACCTTTCCAGCCTGCTGAAATGGGCTGCAGGGCATGGATACTGCCAGCCGTTGTCATTCACTATTCCCAGATTTTCTAAGAAGAAAACAACAGCCGAACCGGTTCAGCCTCTGACTCGTCGGCAAGTGGATGCATTGTACGAATGCCTGGATCCGGAATACCGGCTGCTTTTTTTGCTTATGGCGGATCATGGCCTTCGGAAGGAGGAAGCCCTAAACCTGCGGGTTGAAGATGTTGACGAGGCGCGCAAGACGATCCGGGTATACGGGAAGGGGAGCAAGTACAGAATCGTCCCTTTTCTGTCCCATAGATTTGAGGATGAACTGAGCAAGGCGCTTTCGGAAAGACTCGAAGGTTGCCTGGTTGTCAATCCGGCGACAGGCAAACCGTATCATTCGATCCGCAAGGTATTGACCAGGGCGGCGAATAAAGCGGGCTTAAGCCGCCAAGTGTACCATCATCTGTTGCGCCATACCTTCGGATCCCTGGCGGCCGAGGCCGGGATGAACCCATATGCATTGCAACGGATAATGGGACACAGTAATATAGAGACAACGAACAAAATCTACACTCATGTCGGCCTCGATTTTGTCGGTGAAGAAGCCCGTAAAATCCGTGAGCAAGGGGTAGGTCGGTGACACGCCGTATCTGTGTCGCCTTGTAACATCTTGAAATTAAAAATGATTGAAACGGATTCCTGATTCCTAATCCTGGTGCCGGAGGTTCGAATCCTCTCTGGAGCACCAATAAATAAAGGCCAAAATCTCAGTTTTGCTGAGGTTTTGGCCTTTTCTTTTTCGTTGGTTTTAACTGTGGCTAGATCAACGATCAAAGATCAATCTTGCCATTATTTCGCAAAGGCTAAATGAAAAAGGTCGTTGTTCCATTTTCACTTTTTATTGGTTAAGCGGCTTTTTACACACCTTGCATGTGGGAACATCAATTGTTTTCAAGGACGATAAAATCGTGAATACGAGTAACGGTCCAGTCCGGTGTCTTCTCAAGAAAACGTTGCTGCTGCAAGAACAGTGCGGTCTGTTGCAGACTTGATTGAATCGATGCGTCCAGACGGAGATGGTATGCATGACGCTGCATCGCCCCTATGGTTGCCTCATTGGACAGACCGGTCTCGGACGCCATGAACGCTGCCGTTTCTTCTTGATGTCCAGCGACATACTGCGCCCCCTTTTCAAGGGCCCTCATAAATCGTTTAACGGTTTCCGGTTGTCGCTGCAGGAAGGTGCTGTCGGCAACAAGCAGAACAGGGTACTCATTTCCAAGTCCTCCGAGAGTTGCCAGTTGACGTGCCCCTTTTTGTTCAGCAGCCGTTGGGGTGGGCTCACTAGCGGCAAAGGCGTCAAGCGAACCAGCCAGGAGCGCATCGATCGAGGTGGACGGCGACAGGTCAATAATATCGAGATCGGTCGGCGACAGGCCTGCCTTGGTCATGGTCGCCAACAGGCCGCCATGCGTGGAGGTCCCCTTTTTCACTCCGAGCCGCATACCCCGCAAATCTTGTATTGTCTGTAACGTTGCATCCTTTCGAACCATGATTCGGTGTCGGTGTTCACCGGTTGCAAGGCTGCCGATGATGACGAATTTGGGATTGCGAACCGCCATAATAATGGCCGCAGCGTCACCCATGCTGCCAATGTCAGCGGCACCGGTGTACAAAGCCTCGGCGCAGGCCGGTCCATTATTGAAACGAAGTGGTTCGACACGCAGGCCTTCTTCGACGAAAAATCCTTTTTTGGCGGCCAGTATGGGAATGACGCTGCCGATGCGGTCCTGATCGGCAAAACGGAGGGTCGGTTGCTCCTCAACCCAGGCCACAGCAGGGACAACAAGAAGTATAAGAAGAGATGTCAATATCCAGAGAAAACGGTTTCTTTGTACAAGAATCATGGTCGCCAACCTCAGCGATGAATGGAGGGTTGAATACAGCAGGGTTGCGACGCAAGATGGCGGCGCAACCTATTTTTCAGTTGTAAGAATGTGGGATGGGACCGGTCTCTGGGCCGAGCCAAACCAACATCAATATTGGCATACAACCCCGTGGCGGTATCGCTCAGAATGAGGATCCGGTCGGCCAGATAGGCAGCCTCCTCCACACTATGGGTAACATACAACACCGTGCGCAGCTGGTTTTGCCAAAGTCGCAGCACTTCGTCCTGGAGACGTTCACGACTGTTGGCATCGAGGGCGCTGAAGGGTTCGTCCATGAGCAAGAGCTGCGGATCTAGGGCAAGCACGCGCGCAATGGCCACTTTTTGCCGCATCCCCCCGGAAAGGGTATGTGGAAATTTGGCCGCATGGTCCGCAAGCCCCATTTGTTCGAGATGTTCCTGCACGGTTTTTTGCAGGAGTTGCCCCTTTACGCCGCGGATTTCCAGGCCGAAGGCGATGTTTTGCCAGACAGTGCGCCAGGGAAAGAGCGTCGCGTCCTGAAAGACCACCCCACGGTCCGGTCCTGGACCATGAATTTTTTTGCCCCTAAAAAGAACCTGTCCTTCGGATGGGGCTATGAATCCGGCAATAAGGTTGAGCAGTGTGGTTTTGCCGCAGCCACTTGGTCCCAGCACACAGATAAACTCTCCTTCCCGAACAGTGAAGCTCAAATCTCCGAGCACCGGCGGCAGTGCTGCTTTACCGCGATGATACCATTTGTAAACCGCATCAAAAATGATCATCACGGCTCCGCCTGTCTGCCCCGTCGTTCGTTCATCCGTCTTTCGATCCACCCGAACAGCACCTGCTCACAGAGCAGACCGATACAGCAGATGACGACGATGCAGGCAAACGAGGATGCATAATCAAGGGTCCAGCGGACCTGGATAATTGCGTATCCTAGACCGGCACCGGTGCCGATGACCATTTCAGCAGCAACCAGAACGCGCCAGCCAGCCCCGATTCCGATCCGTAAGCCACTGAGAAGGGACGGCAAGGAGGCGGGCAGAAGGACCTGAAAAAAGAGAATACGCTTTCCAGCTCCCATCATTGTTGCCGCACGAATGAGACGAATGTCGATATTTTTTACCCCTGACTGGACGTTGATGGCGATGGGTGCAAAAGCAGCTATTACAATCATGAAAATAGTTGCCGGTTCCCCGATGCCGAACAGGAGGAGCGCAACCGGTATCCAGGCCAAACCTGGGATCAGCAAAAGCATCTGCGGAATTTTAGCGGTTGCCTTTTCAAAAAGAGGCACTGCTCCAGCGAGCAACCCATAACAGATACCCAGTACTGCGGAGATGCCAAAGCCCGCTACCCAGCGTTGCAGGCTGCTGCCGATATGCCTGTACAGCGAATAATCGAGAAAGCGTTCGCCGGTGAACAGGCAAACCAGCCTGAGCAACGTCTGCGAGGGGGTGGGGAAATCCACTTCTCGAAAATAGAGAACCGACAAGGCGGCAGTCTGCCAAACCACCAGGGCAATGAGGAGCGGCAGTGTTGCCAACGCTATCTTTTTGAACAGAGGGATCATGACGCGGGAAAGATGCCGAACGGAAGCCGTTAATTATGATGGGGTTAAGACATTGTTCCGGGAAAATATCACGATTAAAACAAGTCGGCCCGGAACCCCCGCAGGAGGCCCGGGCCGATTCGGACATTCTGTTGCAAGCAGCAGGTCGCTGGCACCGTAGGATGCGCTACGACCTGCCCCTTGCAGAATATTCTCTTTTCAACTGTGATACGCCTTTTCACCATGAGTCGCAATATCAAGCCCTTCCCGTTCATCTTCTTCGCTTACGCGCAGGCCGATGGTCAGATCAACCACTTTGAAAGCGATAAAGGAAACAACGCCAGACCAGATGAGAGCCGTGGCGACGCCCCAGCACTGAGAGGCTATCTGCGCAATCATATCGTACTCACCAACAGCATTGGTTACGTAATCATATACCCCTGTGCCGCCGAGTTTGGGGGAACAGAAAACACCCGTTAAAATCGCACCGAGGATACCGCCAACGCCATGGACACCAAAAACATCCAGCGAGTCATCCATGCCCAGCATACGTTTCAGGCCATTGACACCCCAGTAGCAGACGATGCCGACCAGCAATCCCATAAAAATCGCGCCCATCGGCCCAACAAAACCACAAGCTGGGGTGATCACAACCAGACCGGCGATGGAACCGGAAACAGCACCCAGCATGGAGGGTTTGCCTTTGATCATCCATTCAACCAGCGTCCATGATACCGTGGCTGCACAGGCCGCAATCAGGGTGTTGAAAAAGGCCAGAGTAGCCCCGCCAGAGGCTTCCATGGCTGAACCGGCATTGAAACCGAACCAGCCGACCCACAGCAGGGAAGCGCCGGCCATGGTCATGGTCAGGTTATGGGGCGCCATGGACTCACGGCCGTATCCAGCTCGCTTGCCGATCATGAAGGCGCCGATCAGGGCGGAAATACCGGCATTGATATGCACCACGGTGCCTCCGGCAAAATCAAGCGCCCCTTTCTGAAAGAGAAAACCTGCGGTTTCCCCAGCCTTGGCGGCAGCCGCCGGGTCGGTATAGGCATCAGGTCCGGCCCAGAACCAGACCATGTGGGCTAAAGGCAGATAGGAAAAAGTGAACCAGAGCACCATAAATGCCAGAACCGCCGAAAATTTGATCCGCTCAGCAAAGGCGCCGACGATAAGAGCAGGGGTGATTGCCGAGAAGGTCAGCTGAAAGGCGATAAAGACATATTCAGGGACTACCACCCCTTTGCTGAAAGTGCCAACCGTGCTTTCCGGTGTCACTCCCATGAGAAACGCCCGGCTCAGTCCGCCGAAAAAGGCATTGCCTTCGGTAAAGGCAATGCTGTAGCCATAAATAGCCCAGAGAACACCGAGCAGGCTGAACACGACAAAGGTTTGCATCAAGACGGAAAGCATGTTTTTGGAGCGGACCATGCCGCCGTAAAACAAGCCCAATCCGGGCACAGACATCATAACCACCAATAATGTGGCTGTTATCATCCAGGCGGTATCGCCCTTGTCCGGAACGGGGGCAGCGGCAGCGGCGGTGGCCGCTTCTTCAGCAAATCCAGTGCTGACGGCGAGGACGGCCAAGGCTGCCAGCAGGAAAGAGAGTAAAACCGTACATTTTTTCATTGACGGGCTCCTTTTTAATCAAAGCGCTTCAGGGCCGGTCTCGCCGGTTCTGATACGCATTACATGTTCAAGATCAAAAACAAAAATTTTACCATCACCGATCTTGTCGGTGCAGGCGGCCTTTTTTACAGCTTCGACAACTTGATCAAGTTGGCTGTCGTCAATAGCCACCTCCACCTTCAGCTTGGGAATGAATTCAACGAGATACTCTGCGCCACGGTACATTTCGGTATGTCCTTTCTGCCGACCGAAGCCTTTAACCTCGGTCACAGTCACACCTTTGACGCCAATCGCTGTCAGGCTTTCCCGAACCTCATTCAACTTAAAAGGTTTGATTATCGCGGTGATAAATTTCATGGGCACACTCCTTCCTTTTTCCAATAATCGAGTCCGAGCCCTGTAAGGATCTCGACGGCCTGATCGTAGACGTCGAGGTACTCCTGGGTGGGGACCAGCTTGACCACATCGTAGCATTCCTCAAAGGACTTG